>Ga0335072_10011224_pt1 | contig 12837 bp, 11 predicted proteins | sample Lox_Sample_21_FD_206725 | JGI IMG/M metagenome (GOLD analysis project Ga0335072, IMG submission 206725) | Soil microbial communities from Loxahatchee National Wildlife Refuge, Florida, United States - Lox_Sample_2.1 | ecosystem: Environmental > Terrestrial > Soil > Wetlands | place: USA...
ACGGCCGGAACATCGTTTCGTTGACGACCCTCGGAACGGGCGTATCCAACAATCTGCCCTCGTTCAACGGCGTTACTGCGCAGGGCAGTGGATTCGGGCTCAGTTTCAACGGCATGCGCCCTGACCACAACGACTGGCTGATCGACGGCGGCGAAGCCTACGATCGCGGCAGCGGCGGCAAATTCGATCTGATGCCATCACCGGACGCTCTCGCCGAGTTCCAGGTGCTCAGCAGCAATTACAGCCCTGATTACGGCATCTCCTCCGGCGGCACCGTCACGATGGTGCTCAAGTCGGGCGGGAAGAACTATCACGGCGAGCTCTGGGAGTTCGACCGCAACGATGCATTCGATGCCGATTATTACTTCGCCAAGCACTCGGTACCCAACACGCCTACACCAGAACTGCGCCTGAACATCTTTGGCGGCAATTTTGGTGGACCGGCATTTATTCCGGGCATTTATCCCAAGGATCGGAGCAAGACATTCTTCTTCGTGAACGAAGAGTGGCGTCGTTACATCCAAGGCGTGAATCCGAGCCCGGCAAACACAGTTCCAGCTTCCGATTTTCCTACCGCCGGTTCGGCCTTGGCTTACATGCCATGGAATGAACTCACCGCATCCAGTTTGCCTGCGGGCGTATGCAATGCCGGCGTAGCTCCACCATGCGTCCCCAAGACGAGCGACCCGGCCAAATTGGCACTGTATGCGGCCGACGGGCTCACGCCGGGGAACGCTTTTCCGGGAAATGTGATTCCTTCCAATCTGCTCGATCCGAACGCCATTCTCTTCATGGGCACAGGCAACATTCCCAAGCCCAATACGGGCTCTGCTTCAAATCCGCAGTACATCGCCTCGCCAACGCAGCCAACGTACGTTCGTGAGGATGTAGTCCGCATTGATCAGGACATCACGAACAAAATGCACTTGATGGGGCACTGGATGCACGACCAGATGTCGCAGACCATTATTCCGACCATGTGGAGCGGCGACAGCTACGACACCGTCGGCGATATGTTTAACAATCCGTCATGGTCTGCGGTCATTGCCCTCTCAGACACCATCTCACCAAACCTTCTCAACGAAATAGGTCTCGATGTGAATGGCAACACCATCAACATCAGTCCGGTTTCCGCTGGTGGCGCTTCGTACGTAGAGCCGCCCGGCTGGAATGCGGGCAGCTTTTTCACGGGCAACAACGCCCTCAATCGCTTGCCGCAGGTAGGTTTCGCAGCACCGCTAGGCACCACGTGGACTGAAATCTACTGGCCCTGGCGCAACGCGTTTCTCGATTACCAGATTCGCGATGACCTGAGTTGGAATAAGGGAAAGCACAGTTTCAAATTTGGCTTCTCCTACATGCGATCCGACAAGAACCAGCAACTGCAAGCGGACACTCAGGGCGATTACTCCTTCGGCACCGATTTCTCCGGAGACTCATACCTGAACTTTCTTCTCGGTTTCGCAGACAGCTATCAGCAGTTGCAGAGCCTCAACACCGCCCACTGGATCAACAACACCTACTCGTTCTATGGGCTCGATAACTGGCACATCCTGCCGCGTCTCACATTGAACCTTGGGCTGCGTTGGGATTTGCTGCCTCACGTTTATGAGAAGTTCAACCAGGTGGCCAATTTCGTTCCCTCGGACTACAACCCCAACGCAACCGCTGTTCTTGATCCCTCCAGCGGCGCCATTTGCACGGGTGTGTCAGGAACTTGCCCGGCTGTTAGCCCCGGTCTCACCACCTTCAAGGGCGGAACGTTTTATTTGAATGGCATGGAACTTGCCGGTCAGAATGGATTTCCGCGTGGTATCGTGCAAAACGACTACTTCACGGGCCAGCCTCGCATCGGTTTCGCGTGGGACATCTTTGGCTCCGGCAAGACGGTTCTGCGTGCCGGTGTCGGACAGTTCTACGAGCGCATCCAGGGCAACGATATCTACGGCGCTGCCACCAACCCGCCGTTTGCTTATCACCCATTGGCAAACAGCGTCTATTTCTCCAGTCCAACAACAAGTGCGATCACTGGGGGCACCGCAGCCACCCCAACCTTCCCCGCCGGTATGCAGAACCTCCGGTACTACTATCCGGATCCCGCGACAATGCAGTACAGCATCGGCGTTCAGCAGCAGGTCGCGCCGTCAGCTATTTTTGCCGTTCAGTACGTCGGATCCGTCGGGTGGGATCAGTCAGACGAACGCGATATCAACACGCTTCCTCTGGGGGACCTGGTTGACCGCCAGGCTGTGGCGACGGGCGCGAATGCCAACCTCTATCGTCAATTCCTCGGCTACTCCAACATTACTCAGATCGAAAGCGCCACCAACCAGAACTACAATTCTCTGCAAACCAGCTTGCGCTGGCAGAACCGGCACAATCTCACCCTGCAGTTCTCCTACACCTGGTCACACGAGATCGACATCCAGAGCGGCGACCTTGGTTCCACGAATATCGCAGGGACGGGCGGTGAGGTTTCCAATCCCTTCAACCTGAAATACGACCGCGGCTCCGGCGTTCTCGACCGGCGAAACATCTTCAATGCCAACTACGACTACCGCCTGCCATTCTGGCTTCATGGCGGGAATGTTCTGGAACATAGCATTCTCGGCGGATGGGAAGTCTCCGGGGTCACCGTCGCTCAATCAGGTTCGCCGGTCAACATTACCTACTCACCCGACACGGTCGGACTTGGCGGAGGGACAGACAATCGTCCTGACGTGGTTGCCAATCCTCATGGATCAAAGAACGTATCGAAGTGGTTCAACACCTCCGCTTTTGCACCGCCGCTCGCTCCCTGGGCTGGAGGTACAAGTCAGGGCTTCGGCTCGGCGGGCAAAGACAGCGTAGTCGGGCCCGGACTCTTCAATTGGAACCTCGCTTTGTTCAAGAGCATTCCATTCACCGGCAAGGAGAATCCGCACCTCGAACTCCGCGTCGAGACCTTCAACACCTTCAACCATACTGAGTTCAATGGTATCGATAGTGGTTTTACCGACGGCAACTTCGGGCAGGTTACCAGCACCTACGATCCGCGTGAACTCCAGTTCGGTGGCAAGTTCGTCTTCTGACGCATTGGCCGCCCTGAAAGAATTTGGCGCGACAGCATACCAGCTGCCGCGCCATTTTCTTCTTCAGACCATCAAGCGAATTCATGATGGATCTCGGGCGGGAGCAGTGACCTTTCGGTCGCTGAGAGAATCGTTCGCGAACCGCGAGGGGGGCTTTCGCCCCAGATTGCGCATTTACGGAATCCCCAGAATCTTGTGCGTCTGTAGGCTCAATCGCCATTGCGGATGCGCGAGGCAATAGCGCACCGCCAGTTCGGTATTCATCTTGCGGAACGGCCCATCCATCGGCTGCAGAAAGAAATGCCGGAACGCCAGGTTCTCGAACTCACGCGGTTGTGCGCGCTCCTGCGGAAACACCAGCTTCAGCTCATCACCGGTCATCTGGACTAATTGCGCGCCCGCCTTCGGGCTTACACAGATCCAGTCAATGCCATCGGGCGCCACTACGGTTCCATTGGTTTCGACTGCAATCTCGAATTCACGCACATGCAGTGCATCAATCAGCTCACGATCGAGCTGCAACAGTGGCTCGCCACCAGTGCAGACGACGAAACGTGTCCCACCTTGAGTTGGTGGCCATTTTCCAAGGATCGCCTCCGCCAAGTCATCTGCTGTTTGAAACCGCCCGCCGCCCGGCCCATCCGTACCCACAAAGTCGGTATCGCAGAACTGGCACACTGCCACTCTTCGATCTTCCTCGCGTCCCGACCAGAGATTGCATCCGGCAAACCGGCAGAATACTGCTGGGCGCCCGGCCTGCGTACCTTCACCCTGCAAAGTGTAGAAGATTTCCTTGACCGCGTAGCTCATCGCACAGCCTGCGCACCGGGATAGGGCAGGGGATCTTCGATTCCGTTTTCGCGGAATCCCTTTCTGCGCAGAAAACACGAGTCGCACTGGCCGCACGGCCTTCCATCGGGATTCGGATCGTAGCAACTGCTCGTCAGGCTGTAGTCCACGCCAAGTTCCATCCCCTTGTGGATAATCTGTGCCTTCGTTAGATGCATCAGCGGAGCATGAATCGTCAGGTTTTGCCGTCCTTCCACGCCGGCCTTGGTGGCCAGGTTTGCCATCTCCTCGAACGCACGAATGAACTCCGGGCGGCAATCGGGATAACCGCTGTAATCGAGCGCGTTCACTCCGATAAAAATGTCGCTCGATCGCAACACTTCGGCCCAAGCCAGTGCAAATGAGAGAAAAATAGTATTGCGCGCTGGAACATAAGTGACGGGAATTCCGTGTTCCATCTCGTCGCTGCTTCGGCCCTTGGGGACGGCGATGTTATCGGTAAGGGCCGACCCTCCAAAAACGCGCAAATCGATCGTAGCTACGCGATGATCCACCAGTTTCAGCGATTTGGCAACCCGACGCGCGGCTTCCAGTTCAAAGCTGTGCCGCTGCCCATACGAGAACGAAAGGGCATGGACGGAAAAGCCCTCGTCTGCCGCGATCGCAGCCACGGTTGCCGAGTCCAATCCACCGCTGAGCAGTACAACCGCTTCTTTTTTGGGTTCGGAATTCAACATTCTAATTGATGTTAATGCCTCTCCTGCAGCAAAATGAACTGCGAGCGGCCCGCTCTGAGAGCATTTTCCCCGGTCCTGCTCTCAAACCTGCACACCCGCTTGGATTTCAGGCCGTTCCCCGGTTTGGCCCGCCCTGTCGTATCGAAAGATCACGGGAGGTCGTACGATGAGTTTCCTTCGGTCGGTGTGCCAAGTTGCGCCCGCACATTTGCTGCTTACCGGGGCGCTGCTGCATGCCCAACTATCGCGCTCTTCCGTAGAGGCAAGTGGCGGCGTGTCGCCTGCCGCAGCCCCTGAACTGGATGCATCTTCTCTCGCTGCGTCAGTGACGAGCGTGGCCGCAAAGCCTCATGCCTTGGCCAGTATGGCCAGACAGCTAGAACCGGTGGTGGAGGTCCTGACCAATCTACTTAAGCAGTACCAAGTGTCCGGCAATCACAATGGTGAGGCGAACACTCTATGCGCACTCGGAAACGCCTACAACTCCCTCGGTCAGCAGGAGAAGGCGATTGACGAATTTCAGCAGGCACTCGCCATCTATCGTGGAAGCGGCGACACAAACGGCGAGGCATCCACTCTTTCTCATCTGGGCGATGTGTACCAGGGGTGGAGCTTCCCAGATATGGCTGTTCGCTTCTATCGCCGAGCGCTGCAAACCGCCGACAAGGCAACAAGGGCCCTCGTCCTGAACAACCTTGGCGTAACCTACCTCTCGCTTTCCAATAAAAAAAGGCCCTCGATTACCTGAACCAGGCCCGCGCAGCCTACAACCTGATGGGAGACAAGCACGCGGCGATTCTTGACTTGATCAATATTGGCGCGGGCGAGAACTTCCTTGCCCACGATCCTCAGAAAGCGATCGGCCTCTTCCAGGAAGCGATTGCAGAACTGGAGCCCTTCAACGATCGCGCTAACGAAGCGGACGCGTATGAGCTGCTTGGCGTGGTTTGGGCCGGCCTCCACAAACAGAAAACAGCGGAGATGAACTTCCAGCGAGCCCTGGAGATCTATCGTGAAACTCAAAATGCGAAGGGAGAAGCCTCCGTTCTCAAACATCTCCGAAACCTCCGCAGCCGCGAGGACATTGCCTTGGTCCGTTAGACAACGGTGAGTGCCCATCCTTGCGAAGCAAGGGTAGGAAAGGAAGCATCGATCTGACTTTCAATTCTGGAGGGGCGGTCCCATACAATGAACTTCGCACGTGCTCATGAAGATCTTTGTTACAGGCGCGACCGGGTTCGTTGGCCATCACGTTGCCAAAGCGCTCGCCGAGCAGGGTGCCGAACTCCGCTTCCTTGTGAGGAAATCCAGTAATCTCTCCAACATTGAAGGCATTGCCGGCGACACCGTTCTTGGGGATTTGACCGCGCCCGAGGGTTTCAAGAGCGCGCTCGGTGGCTGCGATGCCGTCATGCATGTTGCCGCCGACTACCGTCTTTGGATCCGCGATCCTGATTCCATGTATCGGGCCAACGTCGATGGCACACGAGACCTGCTCAAGCTTGCTCGGGAAGCTAGTGTTCGTCGCGTGGTCTATACGTCATCGGTCGCGACCATGGCTTTCCGCACCGACGGAATCGTCGTCAACGAGGACACGCCGGTCACGATCGACGACATGGTCGGCCATTATAAGCGCTCCAAGTTCCTCGCCGAGCAGCAGGCCATCGCCGCCGCCCAGGATGGTCAGCAGGTCATCATCCTGAACCCCACCACGCCAATCGGCCCTAACGACACCAAACCAACACCGACGGGCCGAATCTTCGTCGACTTTCTCAATCGCAAATTTCCAGCTTACGTCGACACCGGCCTGAATCTTGTCGACGTCTCTGAGGTCGCCCGCACTCACGTAGCCGCACTTAAAGTTGGCAAGCCCGGTCGCCGTTATATTCTCGGCGGCGAAAACCTCACCTTGAAACAAATCCTCGACAAAATGTCCGCCATCACTGGCATTCCTTCGCCGACAACGAAAATCCCGTTTGGCATTGCCGCTACCTACGCGTTCTTCGAAGAATTCATCAGTGGCAAAATCCGCGGCAAGGAACCACGGGCCACCTTGGAGGAAGTCCGGATGGGCCGCAAAAAGATGTTTGCGTCGAGCGCCCGTGCCCAGCAGGAACTCGGCTTCAAGATTCTCCCCGTCTACCCCGCCATGCGCGCCGCCATCGAATGGTTCCGCGCCAATGGCTACGCCCCCTAGCCACTCACACTGAGTGTGTCATCCTGAGCGGAGCGGCTTTCTTCGGCTGGGCGAAGGATCTGCTTCGGTTCTTGAAAACCAGCCCGAGAGAGATCAGAGATCATGACCAGGAAGCTCCACCTTACCACCTTCCAGATCGGCACCACTGCGACGCCTGAGCAGGGTCTGCGCATCGGCGTCACGCGCCACCCGCCCCGCGGAGTCCCCAAGGACCATTGGGTTGTCGACGGCTATTTCGACGTCTGGCTGCCTACCCTCGCGCCTGAAGCTAGACTCGTCTCGCAAATCCTCAAGCTTGACCCAGACAAAGCCAAGGAACGCGAAAAGCTCTTTGATCGGTACGAACGCGAGCTTCTCTCCGACGCCACGGGCCGCCAAACCGTGGAACTCATCGCGAAGATCGCCGAGCGCACAGCCGTCAGCATCGGCTGTTTCTGCAAAGATGAGTCACATTGCCACCGCTCCCGGCTCTTCAAGATCATCAGTGCGCAGGCCGGAAAGGCATGACTCGCGTCGCCATAATCGCCGCCATGCCCGGCGAACTCAAACCCCTCGTTCGCGGCTGGCCACACTCGACCCGTAGCAAGATCCACTTCTGGGCGCAACGCAATGAGGAAGAGGAATGGATCGCCGCCTGCGCAGGAACTGGGCTGGATGCCGCTACGCTGGCCTTCGCGGGCATCGAAGACGGAGGTCCAATTGACCTTGTCATTTCCATCGGCTGGGCTGGCGCCCTCATTACCCAATGCGCCGCTGGCAAAGCCTATAACGTAGCCGGCGTCATCGATGCCCGTACAGGCGAGCGTTTCAACTGCGAAGCCGGAGCAGGCTCGTACTGGCTGGCCACCAGCCCCCGCGTTGCCGACATACCCGAGAAGGACCGGCTCGCGCGCACGTACAAAGCCGCTCTAGTCGATATGGAGGCTGCTGCTATCGCTCGCCTCGCCGCGATGCGCGGCATCCCGTTCTACTGCATCAAGGGCGTCAGTGACCCACTCGACGCGAAGTTACCGGACTTTAACCGCTTCATAGACTCGGCCGGACAGTTCCAAACCTCGAAGTTTGTTCTTTTTGCACTCATTCGTCCTTGGGTATGGCCCGGGCTCGTCCGAATGGGCGAAAATAGTAGGAAGGCTTCCCAAAGCATGGCGGAGCGGCTCCACGAACTTCTGGACGAGTGAGGTCAGACCAACCCCGAATGGCTACCCAAATTACCAATGCTGAAAGCCATATCGATTCCCAGATTCCCTCTACAATGCGCGCTGTCGTCTACCGTGGCGTGAACGATATGCGAGTTGAAACCGTGCCCGTCCCCGCGATCGGCCCAGGCGAGCTGCTCGTAAAAATTGCAACGTGTGGTATTTGCGGCACGGACTTAAAGAAGATTCACACCGGTTCGCACTCCGCTCCCCGCATCTTTGGACACGAAATGTCCGGTACTGTCGTTGGAGTGGGCAAGGGAGTCACGGGTTTTAAAGGCGGCGAGCGCGTTGTCGTTCACCATCATGTTCCCTGCGGCGAGTGCTACTACTGTCGTAAAGGAACTCCAGCCCAGTGCCCGCTGTACAAGAAAGTTGGCGTCACCGCAGGATTTGAGCCATCCGGCGGAGGCTTCGCCGAATACATCCGCGTGATGGAATGGGTTGCCTCCAGCTGCGGCGTGGTGACGATCCCAGACGGCATCCCATTCGAGCAGGCTGCCTTTCTTGAGCCGGTGAACACCGTCCTCAAGGGCGTAAAGATGCTGAACCTGCAGCCGGATGACACGGTGCTGGTCATTGGCCAGGGCCCCATCGGCCTTATGCATGCGGTTCTGGCCCGCCGCACCCACGCTCGCGTTCTAACATCCGACCTCTACCCCGAGCGTCACGCTATCGCCGCTCGCTATGGCCTCAAAGACCCGATCCATGCAGGCAGCGAAAACGTCGTTGAACGCGTCCTTGCCGAGACAGAGGGCCGGGGAGCCGACGCCGTGATCCTCGCCGTAGGTGGAAACGCTCTGATCAAGACAGCCATGGACGCTGCTCGCTGCGGCGGCAAGGTCCTGCTCTTCGCCCAGACTCAACGTGGAGACGCGACTTTTGACCCTGGGGTGGTTTGTATGGACGAGAAGACCCTGATGGGGTCCTACTCGTCTTCGTTCGCGATCCTCGACGAGGTGACCGAACTAGTATTCAATGGTTACCGCAACGGATTCGACCTGACACAACTCATCTCGCACCGTTTCCCCCTCGAGCAGGCAGTGGCGGCGATCGACGTAGCTTCTCACCCCAAAGCCGACTCGATGAAGATTATGATTGAGCCTGTTCCGAGCGGGGGCAGAGTAGGGGGAGCCTGATGCCAAACACGGTAAAGGGCGGCAACCAGCGCGGTCGTCCGACCGTCGAGGACGTCCTCCAGGTCGGCCGAAATACGGTTGAAGATGTCCTCCAGATCGGCCGCAATACTGTCGAGGAAGTCCTCCACGTAGGCCGGAGCACGGTTGAAGAAGTCATTCAGGTTGGCCGCAAGTCCGCGCGCCAACTGCGGCAGGGAACCATGCAGGCGGCGGTTCTCCATGGCCGTGAAGATGTTCGCATTGAAGACGTGCCGGTTCCCGAGGCTGGGCCTGGCGAAATCATCGTCCGTGTGGATGCGGCACTCACCTGTGGTACTGACCTGAAGGTCTTTCGCCGAGGCTACCATGCGCGGATGATCGTTCCTCCGGCGCTCTTTGGCCACGAACTGGCCGGCACCGTTGTCGAGACGGGAGAAGGCGTATCAGACTTTGCACCTAGCGATCGCGTGGTTGCACTCAACTCGGCGCCCTGCGGCCAGTGCTACTTCTGCGAACATGGGCAAGAGAATCTCTGCGACGATCTGCTCTTCAATAACGGCGCCTACGCGGAATTCATTCGCATCCCATCTCGAATCGTCGCCAAGAACACACTGCACGTTCCTGATCACGTTCCGCTGGAGCATGCCGCGCTCACCGAGCCCCTGGCGTGTGCAGTCCACGGGTTCGAGGACTCCAAGCCTTTTCCCGGAGCGACCGTTGCCATCATCGGGGGCGGTCCGCTGGGCCTCATGATCCTTCACGTGGCAGCGCTGGCCGGTTGCGAAGTCATTGCTGTTGTCAAGCACGACGGCCAGGTCGAAGCTGCCCGCCAACTCGGCGCCGCGCACGTCATTCAGAGCAGCAATATTCGCAAAGCTATTCGTGAGACCCGCGCTCTCACTCCTAAAGATCGCGGCGTTGATATCGCCATTGAGGCCGTCGGTGTTCCCGAATCCTGGGAAGAAGCGGTCGAAATGGTTCGTAAAGGGGGCACCGTCAATTTCTTCGGAGGATGCGCTGTTGGCACGCACGTTACGCTCGACACCAACCGCATCCATTACAGCGACATCACGCTGCGCGCTACGTTCCATCACACGCCGGCCATTTGCCGCAAGGCGCTCGACCTCATCGCCAGCGGACGCTTTCAGGCCGGCGCGTTTATCACCGGCCACGCTCATCTCTACGAACTTAATCGAGTGTTTGAGAAGTTGATGAACCGCTCCAGCGAAATCAAGACCGCGATCGTTCCGTGAGGAGAGGGTTACTGAATTGGGTGTCATCCTGAGCGAACAGGGCCCCAAGCGCATTCTTCAGCTTGGAGATAGTGAGTCGAAGGATCCGCCTTTGAAACCAGAGAAAATACAGGACCCGATACCCGCACTCGCTATTTCCATGCCCTCCGCTGCCCAAAACGACGACCTAATCGCAAGCGGCTGGGCGGCATTACCCGCAGGGTACCGCGTCCCCGACAAGGCCCCGACACTCGAAGAGGCCCGTGCCTGGTGCAAGCACCTCGCGGAAACCCACTACGAAAATTTCCACGTCGCCACGTGGTTCTTGCCCAAGCGCCTGCGCCCCCACTTCCACGCCATTTACGCGTATTGCCGCGTCTCCGACGACCTGGGCGATGAAGTTGGAAATACCGAGCAGTCGCTGGCCCTTCTCGATCTCTGGAACCGCGAACTCGACGCCTGCTATGAGGGCCGTTCCCGCCACCCCGTCTTTGTTGCTCTCGCCGAGACTATCCGTGCCTGCGACATCCCCAAGGAGCCCTTCGCCGATCTGCTCAAGGCATTCCGCCAGGATCAGCTTGTCACGCGCTACGCGACGATGACCGAAGTTTTTGGCTACTGCCGCTACTCGGCAAACCCGGTCGGCCGTCTCGTCCTCTACACCTGCGGCTATCGTGACGAAGAACATTTTCGACTCTCTGATACCACCTGCTCCGCCCTCCAGCTCGCCAACTTCTGGCAGGATGTACGCGTTGACTGGACCAAGGATCGCGTCTACCTCCCGCAGGACGACATGCAGCGCTTCGGAGTAACTGACGCCACCATCGAGAAGGGAATTGCCACCCCGGAATTTCGCGCCCTGCTCAAATACGAAGTCGAATATGCGCGCAGCCTCTTCCACCAGGGCCTGCCTCTCATTGGCATGGTCGATCGTGACCTCGCCGTCGATCTCGATCTCTTCAGCCGCGGCGGCCTCGAAATTCTGAATGCCATCGAGCGCCAGGATTACGACGTTCTGGCGTCACGGCCGGCAATCTCAAAACGTACTAAACTGCAGCTTGCATTCCGGGCCGTGAGCGGGAAGTTTTTTCCATTCCTGCGACTCGGAGGATCAAGGGGTAAGGCAGCTTGACCCAAGAGATGCCGCAAGCGATCACCCTGGACCGGGCCTACAGTACGTGTCGGGCGATCGCCAAACGCGAGGCCAAAAATTTCTATTACGCATTCGTCGCTCTCCCCGAACCGCGACGCAATGCTATCTGCGCCATCTACGCCTTCATGCGCAAGGCCGACGATCTCTCCGATGACGAAACCATCCCACGCGAGCAACGCCTTCTCAATCTGGAACAATGGCAAGCGGCGTGGCACAGCGCCGCAGCTTCCGGCCAGACCAGCGATCCCGTATTCCTCGCTGTCCATGACGCCACGCAGCGCTATTCGATTCCCTTAGCCCTGCTCGACGAGCTGATCGCCGGAACGACCTCTGACCTGAAAGCCAATCCAGGCGATGCTCCGGACACGTACGCCACCTTCGCCGACTTGTATCGCTATTGTTATCTGGTCGCGTCTGTCGTGGGCCTGGTCTGCATCCGCATCTTTGGATACACCGATCCCGCAGCCGAAAAGCTTGCGGAAGAGACCGGCGTGGCATTTCAGCTGACCAACATCCTGCGTGACGTCGCTGAGGATGCCGAGCGTGGCCGCGTCTATCTTCCGCTCGAAGATCTCGCCGCCCACGGCGTGTCTCTGGGGTCGGTCCTCCGCCGGGGTAAGGGTGCACCACCCTCGGCGAACGAAAGAGCCCTGCTGGCCGGGATCGGCAAGCGTGCAGAAACCTATTACGCATCCGCCAACAACCTTCTACCCCTTATCGACGCTGAGAGCCGTCCGGCGCTGTGGGTTCTTGTATCGATCTACCGCGCGCTGCTCCGCCGCATCGAGCGCGCCAACTACGATGTATTTACCGAGAGAGCGAGTGTTCCAACGGTGCAGAAGGTCACCATCCTAGCGGCCGGGATGGCTCGCCTCGCTCTCGCACGCTTCTCGGCTAGTCCTTAGATATGATCTCTGCTTAACTCTGTTTAGGTGTCATTCTGAGCGAGGCGGTTTTCTTCAGCGAAGCAAAGGAACTGCATTTATTCATCAATTTCCAGAATTCTCGGCCCAATGCACGCCATGCCAGCACAATTCGCTCCGCGCACCGTCACCGTAATCGGCGGCGGCGTCGCGGGGATGAGTTCCGCCTGCGCCCTCGCCGAAGCGCGCTATCGCGTCCAGCTCGTCGAGCGCCGCGGCTATCTGGGCGGTCGCGCGTCGTCGTACTTGCATCCCGGTGTCGATGAGGTCATCGATAACTGCCAGCACGTAATGTTCGGTTGCTGTACGAACCTCGTCGCCTTCTATCGCCGCATCGGCGTCCAGAACAAAATCAATTGGACCCGCGAGATGACCATGATCGAGCCGGGTGGCCGCCGATCTCCGCTTGGTCCTTCGT
>Ga0335072_10011225_pt1 | contig 12837 bp, 13 predicted proteins | sample Lox_Sample_21_FD_206725 | JGI IMG/M metagenome (GOLD analysis project Ga0335072, IMG submission 206725) | Soil microbial communities from Loxahatchee National Wildlife Refuge, Florida, United States - Lox_Sample_2.1 | ecosystem: Environmental > Terrestrial > Soil > Wetlands | place: USA...
CGCCGCATTGCGGAGGGCGGCAGCACGCTGACCCAGCAGCTGGTCAAGAGCTACTTCCTCACCAACCGGCAGACGCTCGGACGCAAGGTGCGCGAGGCCATCATGGCCGTCTCGCTCGCCTCCCATTTCAGCAAGGACGATCTCATGAACGCCTACATCAATGAGATCTTCCTCGGCCAGGACGGCAACCGCTCCATCCATGGCTTCGGGCTGGCGAGCGAGTTCTATTTCGGCAAGCCGCTCGCGGAGCTCGACCTGCCGCAGATCGCGACGCTGGTGGCGATCGTGCGCGGACCCACCTACTACGATCCCCGGCAGCATCCGCAGCGGACGCTGGCCCGGCGCAATCTGGTGCTGCAGATCCTCGCGCAGCAGGGCGTCGTCAAACCTGACCAGGCGCAGACCGCGGAGAACCAACCTCTCGGCGTGACGATCGGCGCCTCGGGCGCCTACTATCCGGCTTACCTCGACCTCGTGCGGCGGACGCTGCAACGCGACTATCCGGAAAAGGAGCTCACGGAAGCCGGACTTGCCGTCTACACGAGCCTTCAGCCTCGCGTGCAGGAGCTGGCGGAGCAGTCCCTGGATGCGCAGCTGCTGGCGCTCGACAAGCGGCATCACCGCCGCGATGCGAAGCTCGAAGGCGCGGTCGTCGTTACTTCGCCTCAGAGCGGCGACGTGCTCGCGATCGTCGGGGGACGGAACGTGGATTTCGACGGCTTCAACCGTGCCCTGGATGCAAACCGCTCCATCGGCTCGCTGATCAAGCCGTTCATCTATCTGACGGCGCTCGAGACGGGGCGTTACACCGCCGCTACGGTGATCCAAGACCAGCCGGTCAGCATCCGGCTGGCGAACGGCCGCTACTGGCGGCCCGAGAACTTCACCCGCCGCAACTACGGGCCGGTGCCGGTGGTGCGGGCACTGGCGGAATCGCTGAACGATGCGACGGTGGGCGTCGGCATGGACATCGGGCTGGACAAGATATCGGACACGCTGCAGCGCTTCGGCCTGCAGCAGGCGCCGGAGCAGGTGCCGGCGATGCTGCTCGGCGCGATCGATATCTCGCCGCTGCAGGTCGCTCAGCTCTACAACGGCCTCGCGGACGGGGGCTTCCGCACGCCGCTGCGCGCGGTACGGGCGGTGGTCAGCGCCGACGGCAAGCCGCTCAAGGCCTTCCCGCTGCAGGTGACCCAGGTGGCTCCTTCAGCGGACGTTTATGAAGTCGAGAGCATGATGGAGCAGGTGATGACTCACGGCACCGGGGTGCCGGCCCTGCGCGTCCTGCCGCCGGGGCTGGTGACCGCCGGGAAGTCCGGCACCTCCTCGCAGGATCGCGACAGTTGGTTCGCGGGATACTCGGGCGGGCAGCTCGCCGTGGTCTGGGTGGGATACGATCACTATCAGCCTACTGGACTGACGGGCTCCGAGGGCGCGCTGCCGGTGTGGGCGCACCTGATGGCGGGGCTCGGCACGCCGTCGCTGGAGATGCCCGCCCCGGAGGGCGTGACGGAGACCTGGATCGACTATCTGACCGGCCTGGGCGCGCAGCCCGGCTGCGCCGGCGCGGTGCCGGTGCAGGTGGCTCTGCCGACGGGCACGCAGGTGCCGCCGATGCCCGGGTGCACGGCCGGCGCGACGGCCGGGACACTGTTGGATCGGGCCGGGCAGTGGCTGCACCGGCTGGTGCATTGAGGCAAGGGGGTTTGAAGTCATGAAGGTGATGCTGGGCGCGCTCGCGCTGGGTGGACTGCTCGCAGGTTGCGCGTTGCTGAATGCGCCGCAGCCGGAAACCGGAAATACAGGCGGGTATACGCAGCAGCAGCAGCGGCAGGTACCCCCGTCCGCGCCCACTGCCGCACAGCCGGCGCCGTCCGCCGCTGCGCCCGCTGCCGCCACCCCCGAGCAACAGGCGCCGCCGCCGCGTGCGTTCACGCTCGGCCCGGCGGCCGAATCGCTGGTGGGCGCGGCGCATGCGCAGGAGCAGAGCCGCGACTTCGGGCTGGCGGCGGAGACTCTGGAGCGGGCGCTGAGCATCGAGCCGCGCAACCCGCTGGTGTGGATCGAGCTCGGCCGGGACAACATCATGGCCGGCAATGCGGCGCAGGCCTATGGCATGGGCCGCAAGGCGCTCTATCTCGCGAGCGGCGACCCGCACGCGCAGGCGAGCGCGTGGCAATTGATCGCCGCGTCACTGCGCGCACAAGGCCGCAATGACGACGCTTACGTCGCGGAAGAGAAGGCGGTCGCGCTCGACCCCAACTGAGCGGCTGCGCGGTCCGGCACCCACGCCGGGTCCGGCCTCACAGCAACTGCTGCCACAACCTCCAGAACCACGCCTTGAGGTGCTGCCCGGTGCCCTGTCGGCGGACGAACCGCCAGTCGATGCGGCGTGCATGGCGCATGTCGGCGGTCATGCCTTTGCGGAGCTGGTCGGCTGTCTGGCTGCCGAGGACGACGACATCGACCTCGTCGTTGAAGAGGACGCTCCGCTGATCGAAATTGGAGGAGCCGACGAGCGACCAGACACCGTCGACCACCATGGTCTTCGAGTGCATGACGCCCGCGCTGCGCTCGTAGACCTTGATGCCCGCCCGCAGCAGGCCGGCATAGTAGGAGCGCTGTACGGCGAGCACTTCGGGCTCATCGGTCTGTGAGGGCAGGATGATGCGAACGTCGATGCCCTTCCGCGCCGCCGCTTTCAACGCACGCAGCTCCGCGCGGGTCGGGACGAAGTAGGCTGCCGTCATCCAGATGCTGCTCTGCGCGGTTCGTATCGCCGTCAGGACCGTGGCGTAGTAGCGTGTCGCCAGCTTCGCGGGACTGCTGCCTATCACGCGCGCTATCTGTTTGTCCCAGGCCTTCTGCGGCGGCGGCGGGTCGGGCGTGAGCGGCGGCCCCTTCTGCTCGCGCCAGTGCGCACGAAAGAGTTGCGACAGCCTGGGCACGACCGGGCCCCGGATCTCCAGGTCGGTGTCGTGCCATACGGGATGGGACGCCTCGGGGGGAGGCCGGGATTCCCGGCTGCCGCCGATGTCGCGCGCCAGTGACGGGGCGCTTTCGTAGTCCGTGCTGAGATTGACGCCGCCGACGATCCCGACTTCACCATCCGCCACGAGGATCTTGCGGTGATCGCGGTCGTTCAGCGAGTAGCGGGCGCGCGCCAGCAGTGGATTCAGCGGGTTGTACTGCACGAGCTGCACTCCGGCGGCGCGCAGCCTGGCGATGAACGGTGCCGGCGTGCCGAGGGACCCGACGGCATCGTAGATGATGCGCACGTGCACGCCGGCGCGGCTCCTGTCGACCAACAGGTCGCCGAGATCGCGCCCGCCGCTGCGCACGTCCTGAAAGATGTAGTACTCGAGGTCGAGGTAGTGCCTGGCGCCGGCGATCGCGCTGAACATCGCGGGGAAGGTCTCGGCGCCGTCCTGCAGAACGCGAATGCTGTTGCCGGTGTACAGCGGTCCTTCCGCCACGATCTGCTCGACCGCGAGGTGGCGGTCCAGCGCGTCGGCGTTGGGCGCGTCGGCCGCCACGCGCGCGAGCACCTTCTTTGCCTGGCGCGCCGACAGCGGCCCCTTGCTGCCGTAGACGCGGATCGCCTGCGCGCCCGAGGCTTCCTGCAGCAGCTGCCGTTCGTTGACGATCGGGACGTGGGCGCAGGCACAGAGTCCCACGACCATGACGGCGAGCAGGGCGAGACTGCGCATGAGAGAGCGGTAACCCCTTGAAACGGCACCTGCAGCCGGGCAACCAAGATTCGTTCCTGAGCGGGGGCCATGCCGTCACGGCAGCGTGCCGCCGGCAGCCACGCGCCGCAGTATCCGCGAAAATGCCGATCCCGGGGGAAGGATCAGAACGTGAATGTCACGTCCGCGGAGAAGAGACGCGCGCCGTCGCTATAGGGCATCTGGAAGTGCTCATATTCCAATCGGCCGCCGAGCGGCCCCCAGTGCGCCTGCACGCCGGCACCCCAGGCGAAGCTGGTGCCGGTGCGGTTCAGCGCAAAGAGAGTGCTGTCCGGCCCCTGCAGGCCGCCGCTCAACGTCCAGCGCGCGCCGCCCGCCTTGGCGAAGAGATCCACCGGCCCGAGAGGCAGCAGTCCGACCCCGAAGACATCGAAGGCGCGCGCGTCCGCGTGGCCGGAAGGATTGTAGCCGCCGAGCAGGCTCTGGCTCTGATGGCCGAGGTCGACGTAGTCGGCTTCCACGGCGAAGGGAGGAATCGGCCGGAAGCCGACGATCGCTTTCCAGGCGTTGTCGTCGATCTTGAAATCATAGTCGCTGGTGCCGAAGACGTTGTTCACCTGCGCTCTGACATAACCCGCGCCGACATAGAGCCCGGTGTCCGCCGCCGTGGCCGGGTTCTGCGCGTTCCAGCGGCTCGACCAGTAGTCCTGATTCTGTGCGCGGGCGGTGCCGATGCCGGCGCCCAGCGCGCAGAGCAGCAGCATCCCCAGGGTTGGCATCGAATATCGCATGTGCATGCTCCTCCAGAGAGCTCCTTACGGGCTATTGCAGCTGCCACCGCAGGCCGGCGAACACCTCGTCCTGAACGCGGTCGTCGGGCTCGTCGACCAGGGTGAACTTCAGCCACCGATAACCTGCCTGCCCGGAGAGCCGCGAGGTGAGGCGCACCTCCGCGCCGGCGGTGAAGTCGTACACGTTGTGCGCATTGCCGAAAGTCAACACGCCGGGCGAGTAGAAGGCGCTGCCGAAGGCGGCGATTCCCCAGCGGGGGATGAGCAGATAGCGGGTGTCGGCGCCGAAGGCGGCGGCAAAGACATCCGTCTTGTTCAACGCGTTGAGCAATGCCAGGTAGCCCTGCGGACCGACGTCTATCGTCAGTCCGGGGACCAGGTGAAGGTCGGTGTGAAACATCAGCGCGGTGGACGCTATGAGGTCGCGATCCTCCGAAAGAAGGAAACCGTAGTCGAGATCGCTGCGGCCGCCGCTGGCCTCCCATGGCGATGGCGCGAGGTAGCGTAATTGCATCACGCTGTTGCCTCCGTTCGCCTCGACGGCAGCGCCAACGTTGCCGGGCAGCGGCTCCTGCGCATGCGCGATTCCCGTGGCAGCCAGCATCAGTATTCCCAAGATCAGGCCATGCTTCATAACTCACCCTCGAGCGCGGCCGGCCCCATTGCCGGCGTAGCGAAAGGGCAACAGGGGTCGCGAGATTCGTTCCCGTGCAGGGCTCAAGTTGCCCGCACAGCTCAGGGATGCTGGAAGCCGGCCGCGAGGCTCAGGGTGGGCGCACCGCGCGGCGGTGGGCTGCGCCGTGCCGGGACTCCAGCTCGGCGATGACCTGCTCGAGCCGCAGGCCGCGGCTCTGCAGCAGCAGCAGCAGATGATAGAGGAGGTCGGCCGACTCGCCGACCAGCGCGTCATCCGTCTCGGCGACGGCGGCGAGGGCAACTTCCAACCCTTCCTCGCCGACCTTCTGCGCGATGCGCTTCGGGCCCTCGGCATACAGGCGTGCGGTGTAGCTGCCTTGCGGGCGATCGGCCAGCCGTTGGGCGATCACGCCTTCGAGGGCGCCGAGAAACGAGAGATGCCCGGCGGCCGGCGCGGCCTCGCCGAAGCAGGTCGGGGTGCCGAGATGGCACACCGGGCCCGCGGGCAGGGCGGCAACCAACAGAGTGTCGCGGTCGCAGTCGCTGCGCACGCCGGCGAGCTGCAGCGTGTGGCCCGAAGTCTCGCCCTTTTCCCAGAGACGCCCGCGGCGGCGGCTGAAAAAAACTACGCGCTGCCGCGTCAGCGTCGCGCGCAGCGCCTCGCGATTCATATAACCCAACATCAGCACGGCGCCGCTGGCGGCGTGCTGGACAACGGCGGGCAGGAGGCCGCCGGTCTTGTCGAAGTCGAGGGTGTCGATATCCGCCGGCGAGAGCAGGGTGCCGGGAGCTGGAGGCTGATTCACGGTCGCACCTCGATGCCGGCTGCGCGAAGCGTACGCTTCAGATCCCGGATTACAATTGCGCCGGTGTGGAAGACGCTGGCGGCGAGGGCGGCGTCGACGCCGGCTTGCTGGAACACGGCGGTAAAGTGCTCCATCGCGCCCGCGCCGCCCGAGGCTACCAGCGGCACGCGGCAGAGCTCGCGCACCGCGCGCAGTTGCCCGATGTCATATCCGCGCCGCACGCCGTCGCTCGCCATGCAATTGAGGACGATCTCACCGGCCCCGCGGTCCTGCGCCTCGCACACCCAGGCGAGCACGTCGCGGCCGGACTCGCGTGTGCGTTCCGGGTCGCCGGTGAACTGATAGGCCCGATAGCCATCGGCCGTCAGCTGGCTGTCGATGCCGACGACGACGCACTGGGAGCCGAAGCGGCTGCTCAGGGCGTCGATGAGGCCGGGATCGGCCAGTGCCGGGGAGTTGATCGAGATCTTCTCCGCGCCGGCGTTCAGGACCTCTTCGGCGTCGGCGACGGAGCGGATCCCGCCGGCGACGCAGAACGGGATATCCAGGCCGCGCGCGACGCGCCGCACCCAGCCGCGGTCGACGGAGCGTCGCTCCGGGCTCGCCGTGATGTCATAGAACACGAGCTCGTCGGCGCCCTCGTCGCGGTAGCGCGCCGCGAGCTCCATGATGTCGCCCACGACCCGGTGGTCGCGAAAGCGCACGCCCTTCACGACCTGACCGTCGCGGACGTCTAGGCAGGGAATGATGCGTCGGGCAAGAATGGCCGCAGCTCCTCGGGTCGGATGCGCTCTTCGAGCAGGGCCTTGCCGCTCACCGCGGCGGCGACCCCGAGTCTGGCGAGCGAATGGAGGTCGGCGGCATCCCGCACCCCGCCCGACGCCTGCCAGGCGATGCGCGGGAAGTGCGCGACCGCGTCACGATAGAGATCGAGGTTGGGGCCGGTGAGCGCGCCGTCGCGCTCGATGTCGGTGCAGAGGACGTGCCGCACCGCGGCCGGCGGGTAGAGCCGGAGCGCCTCGCCGAGCGAGATCGCCGTTCCCGACTTCCAACCGCGGGTGCGCACCTGCGGCTCGCCGCCGCGGTCGTGACGGACATCGAGCGCCAGGCAGATGCGGTCGGCGCCGAAGCGGCTCATCCAGTCGATGACCTCGTCCGGCCGCTCCACCGCCGCGCTGCCGACAATGACGCGCTCGACGCCGCTCGAGATGAGATCCTCGATCACCTCGGGCGATCGGATGCCGCCGCCCACCTGCAGCTTCAGGCCGCGCCGCGCCGCGAGATCGAAGATGACCTCGCGGTTGGCCAACACACCGTCGCGGGCGCCGTCGAGATCCACTACGTGCACCCAGGTCGCACCCAGCGCCCGATATTTGTCCAGGAGCTCCCGCGGCGAGTATTCGTAGCGGGTCTCCGCGGCGAAATCTCCCTGATAGAGACGAACGCAGCGTCCACCGCGCAGGTCGATGGCAGGAATCAAAAGCATCAGCTCATCCCGAGAAAATTGGCCAGCAGGCGGGCGCCCGCGGACGCCGATCGCTCCGGGTGGAACTGCGCGCCGCAGAAGTTGCCGCGCCTGACGACGGCCGAGACGGTTTCTCCGTACTGCACTTCGGCAACCGTTACTGCGGATGCCGGCACGGCGTAGCTGTGCACGAAATAGAAATATTCGCCCGGCTGGATTCCGGCGAGCAACGGATCCTCCCGCGTGCGGGTCAACTGATTCCACCCCATGTGCGGCACCGGCCGGCCGCGGGCCGCTTCCAGCCGGCGGACCGTCCCCGGCAGGATGCCCAGGCATTCGGTCGTTCCCTCCGCCGAGCGCTCGAAGAGGAGCTGCATCCCGAGGCAGATGCCGAGCACCGGTTGCCGCAGCGCCGGCAGGAGCTGCGCGAGTCCGCGGCGGTGCAGCCTCTGCATCGCATCCGTCGCCGAGCCCACACCCGGCAGGAGGATCCGCGGTGCGGCTGCGATCGTGGCGGCATCGCAGCTCACGACGGCCTCCGCGCCCAGCCGCGCGAGGGCGAACTGCAGCGAGGCGAGGTTGGCGCCGCCGCTGTCGATGATCACCGCCGCGGTCACAACACTCCCTTCGTGCTCGGCAGGTCGCGGCTCTCCCGCCGCAGCGCCTGGCGCAACGCCCGGCCCACGCCCTTGAAGCAGGCCTCGATCATGTGATGCGTGTTCTCACCCTGGACGCTCACGTGCACGGCGGCACCCAGCGAATCCGCCAGGGACCGGAAGAAGTGCGGTACCAGCTCCGTCGGCAAGCCGCCTACCGCCTCGCGGTTGAAGTGGCCGCAGAACTGCGCCGAGGCCCGTCCCGACAGGTCGATCGCGACCTGCGCCTCGGCCTCGTCCATCGGCAGGAGGAACCCGTAGCGCGCGATGCCGACCTTCGATCCGAGCGCCTGCCGCAGCGCTTCCCCGAGCGCCAGCGCGCAATCCTCCACCGTGTGATGCTCGTCGATCTCGAGGTCGCCCGTGCAGGTGAGCTCGAGCGCGAAGCCGCCGTGCCTGGCGAGTTGCTCCAGCATGTGGTCGAAGAAGCCGATGCCGGTGGCGATGTGCGCGGGCGATGTCTCATCGAGGTTGACGCGGACATCGATCTGAGTTTCCTTGGTGCGCCGGGCGACCTGTGCACGGCGGGCCGTCAGGGCGCTGACGACTGCGGCCCAACTCTCCTCAGGCGTCCCGTCGCGGCGCACCCGCACGCCGCGTACCCCGAGGTTGGCCGCGAACTGCAGGTCGGTCTCGCGGTCGCCTACGACCGCGCTGGCCGACAGGTCGACGCCGGTGGCACGGATATATTCCGCCACCAGACCTGTATTGGGCTTGCGGCAGCCGCAGGCGTCGCTCTTGAAGTGCGGGCAGACGAAGACCGCATCGAACTCGACGCCCTGGGATCGCAGCGTCTCCAGAATGAACTGCTGCGGCAGCTCGAACGCCGCCCGCGGGAAAGAGCCGGTCCCGAGCCCGTCCTGGTTGGTGACCATCACCAGGCGATAGCCGCGGTGTACGAGCTCTGCCAGGGCGGCGAACACGCCCGGCATGAAACGAACCTTCTCCAGGGAGTCGACCTGTTCGTCCGGCGGCTCCTCCACCAGAGTGCCGTCGCGATCGATGAAGAGGGTGGCGGGGGGACGGGTCATGACCAAGCCTCCAGCAGCCGGCCGTTCTGCTCGGGTGTTCCAACCGTAATGCGCAGAGCGCGTTCGAGTCCCGGGTAGCTGCGCGCATCGCGAACCAGGAGGCGCGCTTCACGGGCGCGTGCCAACGCGGCGCCGGCATCGTCGAACTCGGCGAGCAGGAAGTTGGCGGCGCTCGGGAAGACTGTGGTGACACGCTGCAGCCTGGGGAGCGCCGACAGCAGGCGCCGACGCTCCGCCAGCAGCACTGCGAGGCCCGCCTGGGAACGCGCGCGAGCCTCGGGCGTCAGGCGGTCGAGCACCGCCTCCAGGGTCAGGAGTGGAATCGCATACGGCGGGATGATCTTGCGCAGCAGGGCGATGACCTCCGGATCGGCGATGAGCGCACCGCAACGCGCCCCCGCGAGCCCGTAAGCCTTCGACAGGGTGCGCAGGATGGCGAGGTTGGGGACTTGCGCCACCTGCGGCGCCAGGCTCGGCCGGCCGGCGAACTCGATGTACGCCTCGTCGACGACCACCAGGGCGCGGCCGGCGAGCCGGCGGGCGAGGCGCAGGATCGCTCCCTCGTCGAGCAGGTTGCCGGTCGGGTTGTTGGGAGAGCAGAGGAACACCAGCTTGACGGCGGCCGTGCAGCGCTCCAGCAGGGCCCGCTCATCGAGCGCGAAGCCGTCTGCCGTGAGGAGCGGCGCCTGCAGAACCGCGGCGCCCTGGATCCGCGCGCAGACGGAATACATCCCGAACGTGGGGGGACAGACCAGCACCGCATCGCGGCCGGCGCGGCAGAAACCCCGCGCCAGAAGGTCGATCGCCTCGTCGCTGCCGCGCCCCGCCAGAACGGCGGCGGGCGCGACCGAGTAGAGCTCCGCCAGCCGCTCGATGAGCGCTCGCGGCTGCGGCTCCGGATAGCGGTTGAGTCCCGCGCGCGAGCCGTCGTCGGCGGGCCGCCAGGGCAGCTCGTTGGCATGCAGCCGCTCGAGGCTCGGTTCCCAGGAGGCATGCTCGTAGGGCTTCAACGCCACGATGTCGGGCCGCGCGAGATCCTGAACCCAGCTCACCGCAGACTCCCGGTCCGGGGCGTGTCGCGATCCCCTTCGGCGAGAGCCGCCAGCCGGCGCGTCACGGCGCCGGCGTGCGCATCGAGACCTTCGAGCCGCGCCAGGGTGACGGCGACCGGGCCCAGGGAGCGCAGGCCATCGGGCGAAAGCTCCTGCACGGTGATGCGCTTGACGAAGTCGAGCACCGAGAGACCGCTGTAGGCGCGCGCGTAGCCGTAGGTCGGCAGCACGTGGTTGGTTCCGGAGCAGTAGTCGCCCATCGGTTCCGGCGACCACGCGCCGAGGAAGACCGAGCCGGCGCTCGTCACCTTCTCGAGCCAGCGGCGCGGCTCGCGCACCTCGAGGATGAGGTGCTCCGCGGCGTACTCGTTGGCTACTTCGATGGCGCTCTCGAGATCCGCCACCACGATGCAGCGGCTGCTCGCGAGCGACTGCTCCAGTATCGTCCGGCGGGAGAGGGTGCGTGTCTGGCCGGCAATCTCGGCGGTGACGGCCGCGGCCAGCTCGCGGCTGGGCGTCAGCAGAATCGCCTGCGCCTGCGTGTCGTGCTCGGCCTGGGCGAGGAGGTCCGCGGCGACGAACTCGGCGCGTGCGCTGTCGTCGGCGATCACCAGCACCTCCGAGGGACCCGCGGGCATGTCGCACGCCGCGCCGGCCGGATCGGCGGCCACCGCCTGCTTGGCGGCCGTCACCCAGGCGTTGCCGGGACCGAAGATCTTGTCGACCTTGGGTACCGCCGCGGTGCCATACGCCATCGCGGCAACGGCTTGCGCGCCGCCGACCTTGTAGACGGAGTCGATGCCGCAGAGTCTGGCCGCGACCAGCACCGCCGGATTGGCGCGACCGTCACGGCGCGGCGGCGTGCAGAGCACGCGCCGCGGGCAACCGGCGATGCGCGCCGGCACGGCCAACATGATGACGGCGGAGGGGAGGGGAGCGGAGCCCGCGGGCACGTAGAGGCCGACGGCCGAGATCGGCCGGATGATGCGCTCGCAACGCACGCCGGGCATGGTCTCGAGCATCAGAGCGTCGGGCCGCTGCGCGCGATGGAACCTCTCCACGTTGTCTATTGCGCGCTCGAGAGCAGAGCGCTGCATTGATGTCAGCGTCTGTTCCGCTTGGGAGAATTCCTCGGCGCCCACCGCGAGCGTGTCGAGCTCTGCGCCGTCGAAACGACGGCTGTAGGCTCGCAGCGCCTCGTCGCCGCCGGCACGGACGTTGGCGATGATTTCGCGCGCCAGCGTCTCGATGTCGTCGCGGGTTGCCTGTGCAGGGCGCGCGAGCGCCGCGCGGCGCTCGCCGGGGGAGAGCGTTTGCCAGTCGAGAATACGCATCGCTCAGGCCAGCATCTTCTCGACCGGCAGCACCAGCAGCGCGCTGGCGCCCGCTTTCTTCAGGCTCTCCAGCGTCTCCCAGAAGACGTTCTCGCGGCAGACCGCGTGGACGGCCACCCGGTCGGGAAAGCCCTCGAGCGGAATGATGGTCGGCGACTCGCTGCCCGGCAGGAGCTTGCGGATCTCCGCGAGCGCGGTGCGCGGCGCGTGCAGCATGATGTACTTGCTCTCGCGTACCTGCTGCACGCCGTCGACGCGCATGAGCAGGCGCTGCACCCATTCGTCCTTGTCCGGCGGCAGGTCGAGCGGCGTGCGGATGAGCACGGCATGACTCTCGAGCACGGTCTCCACTTCGCGCAGATGGTTGGCCTGCAGCGTCGAGCCGGTGGACACGAGATCGCAGATGAGATCGGCGCGCCCGAGACGGGGCGCGATCTCCACGGCGCCGGACAGCGTCACGATGTCCGCGGTGACGTCGCGCTCGCGCAGGTACTGCTCGAGGAGGTACGGATAAGTCGTTGCAATGCGTTTGCCCTGCAGCGTGCGTGGGCCTTCGAAGGAGGTGCCGTCAGGTACGGCGAGCGAGAGACGGCAGCGGCCGAAATCGAGCGTGCGTACCTGCTGAAAGCGCGCCGGGTGTCCGCGGGCGGCGAGCTCCAGACGCTTCTCCTCCAGCACGTTGCGGCCCACCAGCCCCAGGTCGCAGACATCCTCCTGCACGAGGTCCGGGATGTCGTCGTCGCGCACGAAGAGAACGTCGAGCGGCATGTTCTCGCCGTAGGCCATGAGCTGATCCTTGCCGCGCGAGATCTTGAGGCCGCAGCGCACGAGCAGGTCGAGGGAGGGATCGGTCAGCCGCCCCGATTTCTGAATCGCGAGTTTCAGCCGCGCCTCATCCATGGCGTGGCGCCTCCGACGGCGGCACCGGCTTCTCCAGCCTCGAGACGGCAAGCGCGTAGCCGCCGTTGCCGGCGGCAAGAAAGCGCGCTACGCGGCCGATGGTCGTGACACTGACGCCGGTCAGGCGGTGGATCTCGCGGTACGGCAGCCCCCGTCCCAGGTAGTCCACCACGGCCCAGCGGTCCGCCATGGCCTGCAGCTCGGCGGGCGTGCAGAGGTCGCGGAGGAACGCGCGCACTTCCTCGGGACTGCGCAGGCTCGCAATGGCGGCATAGAGGTTGCGCTCGGCGAGCGCCTCCTGGCGGGGGGTGAGGCTGCGATGGGCTTTCATGGCGGGCCGGACACGTACCAGTGTAATAGCGTGCTAGTACATTAGCACGAGGCGCCGTGCGGGCGCCAGTCGCGTTTCCGGCAGGCTCTCTTGACGTGTTGCGTCCCCGCACCCTAGACTGCCGGCACTCATCGAGACCGGCTGAG
>Ga0335072_10011226_pt1 | contig 12836 bp, 11 predicted proteins | sample Lox_Sample_21_FD_206725 | JGI IMG/M metagenome (GOLD analysis project Ga0335072, IMG submission 206725) | Soil microbial communities from Loxahatchee National Wildlife Refuge, Florida, United States - Lox_Sample_2.1 | ecosystem: Environmental > Terrestrial > Soil > Wetlands | place: USA...
AGTGCTGGCCGCACTGCTGCGATGAATACCGAACCTCGCCAACGGCATCCGTTGGTGGTGTGGGCATGGAGCCTGCTGCGGCTGAAATTCGTCGGGATCGCGTTCGGCGCGTTGTTCTTCTGCCTGTCCCTGACGCCGTCGCTGCTTCCGCGCGACTGGATGTTCCAGGGGCTGATCGGCGGAATCAACGGATCGTTCGGCTACGGCTTGGGTGTGGTGCTCGGCAAGGCCACTTACCGCGTGGTGCTCCGCGGTGCCCGCTGGTGGCCGCCCCCTGCGCGGGCGCTGTTCTGGATGAAGGCGGCGGTCGTCGTGATTGCGCCGACGGCCTGTGTGCTGATGCTCATCCCGGCGGCCTCCTGGCAGCGGCAGGTGTCCGCGCTGATGGGTGTCCAGGGCCCGACGACCCTGGGCTACCTGCGCACGGTGATCGTCGCCGTTGCCGTCGGCGCCCTGGTGGTGTCCACGTTCCGGGTGCTGATCGACGCGGTCAAGCTGCTGGCCCGCATGCTGATCAGGCGATGGCACCTGCACGATGAGGTCGCGCTGTTCATCGGCACGACTATCGTTGTCGCGCTGCTGATCATGCTGTTCGACGGTGTTCTGGTCCGCGGATTCTTCGCGGGAGCCAACGCGGTCTTCCAGCCTCGGGACTCGGCCACCCCAGCCGGCGTCTCGCAGCCGCTGCTTGCTGAAAAGTCAGGCAGCCCTGCGTCATTGGCGCCGTGGGAGTCGCTGGGATACCAGGGCCGCACCTTCGTCGCGGCGGGTCCGCATGCTGCCGGGCTGGCCCGGCTCAATGGCAGACCCGCCAAGGAGCCGGTCCGCGTCTATGCCGGGCTGCACACTGCGCCCGATGAACGCGCCCGGGTGGAAGTGGCTCTCGCAGAGCTCGAGCGCACCGGGGCATTCACCCGCAAACTACTGGTCATCGCGCCGACCACCGGCACCGGCTGGATCGACCCGGTGGCGGCGAGCTCGCTGGAGATGATGTACGACGGCGACACCGCGATCGTCGGTCTGCAGTACTCCTACCTGCCGAGCTGGATCTCGTTTCTGGCCGACCGACAGAAGTCCATGGATTCGGGCCGGATGCTGATCGACGCGGTTCATCAACGCTGGCAACAACTTCCACCGGACCACCGGCCGAAGCTGGTCCTCTACGGCGAGAGCCTCGGTTCGATGGCCGGCCAGGCCGCCTTCGGATGGCTGCCCGACATCCGGCAAATGGGCTTCGACGCGGTGCTGTGGGTGGGACCGCCGCAAGCCAGCCCGCTGTGGCATGCGCTGATCGTGCGGCGCGACCCGCACACCACCGAGGTGCAGCCGCGTTACGACAACGGGCGCACGGTGCGGTTCTCCGAAGCCATCGATCCGGCGGACGTCACCCGACTGGCTGGGCCGCCCTGGACGGGCACGCGGGTGCTTTTCCTGCAGCACCCATCCGACCCGGTGGTCTGGTGGTCACCCGATCTGGTGTTCGGCCGGCCTGACTGGCTCACCGAACCACGCGGGCGAGACCGCAGCGACGCCATGCGCTGGAATCCGGTTGTCACCTTCTGGCAAGTCAGTGCCGATCTGACCAACGCCGAGGCCGTGCCCGGCGGTCACGGCCACAACTACAGCAACGACATCCTGGACGGTTGGGTCGCGGTCGCCCCACCGGACGGTTGGACACCAGCCGACACCGAGCGCATCCGTGCCGCGCTGCAAACGCCCGGGGGAGAACCTGATGCAGCACAGTAACTTTCATCGCGTCCAGGCGCTCGGGCTGGCCACCGCGCTGGTCGGGTGGAGCTTCGTCGGCCCCCGGCTAGCCGCGCGGGGCCCGCTCCAGGCCGGTCTTGCCGCGCTGCTGGTCCTCGTGACGAGGGCGCCGCTGGGCCTGCGTCCACCGCCGCTGTGGACCGGATTGCGGCTCGGGCTGGTCGTCGGTTCGGCGGCGGCGACCGCAGTCGCGGCATCGACATCCGTTCCAGCCGTGCGGGTTTCGATGGCAGAACGTGAACTGCCCGCGCCGGCGTCGACCTGGCTGGCGTTGCGGATACCGCTGGGTACGGTGTGGGCTGAGGAGGCGGCATTCCGTGCGGCGCTGGCCGCCGTCGCCGGCCGCGGCTACGGTGCCGCCGGAGGTCGGCTGCTGCAGGCGGTCGCGTTCGGGCTTTCCCACATCGCCGATGCGCGTGCGACCGGTGAGGCCGTGCTGCCCACGGTGCTGGCTACCGGCGGCGCGGGTTGGGTATTCGGTTGGCTGGCCGAACATTCCGGCAGCCTCAGCGCGCCGATGCTGGCCCACCTGGCGATCAACGAGTCCGCCGCGGCGGCGGCGCTGACCATCCAGCGGGCTAGTCGGCGGTAGTCGGCACGTCGCGGCTGTCGGCCGCCAACTTGTGCGGTTCGGTCTCGGTGTCGTCGATACCGAAGCTGATGATGCGCCGCGGGGTAATCCGGATGATCGCGGTGTCGATCTCGCTACCGTTGGGCTCGGTGCGGTGCTCGCCGGATTCGGCTTGCTCGGCTGTCCCCCTGATCTCCAGGCACCGCACCCGCCACGGGTCGCGGGACGCAATGTCGTCGATCACCAGCGCAACGGTGTTATTGGCAGCCAGGTTGCGGAACTTATGGCTCTTCGACATCCGGTAGCCATGGATGTCCACGGTGCCCAGAGCTTCGTTGTAGCTGAAGCCGACCGGACTGTTCTGCAGTGTGCCGTCGGGTTGGATGGTGGCCAGCCGGGCGAGGTCGGCAGCCTTCATGAAGTCAATTTCATGCGGTTTGAACGACATAGCATCCACGCTAGAACCTCAACCACAGTTGAGGTCAAACTCCGACGAGTTGCGACTGTCTCATCTGGACGCAGTGGCGTGCGTGGTGACCGACGGCCCAATCCACTCCCGCAGGAATCGGCGAAGCTCGTTACCCCGTCGTGCGGGGCGTCCGGGGTCCACGATGAGTGACTGCAGCATGCGCAGCATGACCTCGAGAAGTTCGTCCAACTTGCCACCAGTGAAACCTGTTGCGTCCCAATCAACATCGAACCGTTGCACCATCGACCGGCCGAATGCAATAGCCATGTCGGACGTCACCCCGGCGGTGAAGGCACTGGCCTTGCCCGGCTGGAAAACCAGGCTCAGGTAGCGGTCGTGTGCGATTTGCTCAAACGTGTAGGCGATGCCTTCGACGACGGCTTCGGTTGGGTCGGTGATCGAACCCAAATGGGCGGCAAGCCGATCGAGGAAGCCGTCGATAGAGGACAGCGCGGTGGCAGCCAGGAGCGCCTCATGGGTCGGGAAATAGCGGTAGACGGTCTGTCGTGTCACGCCGAGGGACTGAGCGACCTCGGACACACTGACCGTCCCGCGTTCGTCGATCGCGCTCCTGGTTGCGGCGATGATGCGGGCGACCGCTTCGTCGTCGTCAGCCGGGATATCCCCTGACCAGCCGTGTCGCCGCATCCCGTGATCGTCGCATAAACAGCGCCACACTCTTGACAATACAAACAATAATGATTGTATGGTCAGATGGTGACAACGACCGAACGTCCTGTGGGCGGCACCGACGAGGCATTGACGCGGCGAGGCTTGCGTCACGCGTTGGACAAAACGACCGACCTGGCCGACCGCGAACTGAAGGTGCCGCTGCACTACTACCGTGATCCGAAGCTGACCGAGGTTGAGGAATCGCAGATTCTGCGCCGGGTGCCCTTGGCCATCGTCCCCTCAGCTCAAGTGCCAGAAGCGAACGACTACGTGGTTCGGTCAGTGCTCGGCGATTCGCTGCTGGTAACCCGTGACCGCACCGGCGCGAGCCACGTGCTGCTCAACTACTGCCGCCATCGTGGCGCCATGCCGGCCTGCGGTGCCGGCAACGCTTCGCGGTTCGTGTGTCCGTATCACGCCTGGACGTACAAGAACACCGGGGAACTGTTCATGGTCCCTGGGAAGGGCGGCTTCGATTCCATGGAGACCAAGGATTACGGATTGGTCGAACTGCCATCGGAGGAGCGTCACGGGTTCATCTGGGCGGTGCTGACCGCAGATGCCACCATCGACATCGACACGCACCTCGGAGCACTGGATGCCGAACTGGCGCTGTGGAATTACGAGGCCTACGGTTACCACACCGAGCGCGAGTTCAAGTCCGACGTCTCATGGAAAGGCGCACTGGAAGCGTTCGCCGAGGGATACCACATTCCCTACGTTCACGGCCAAAGTGTCATCGGACTAAACACCATCGGCAACACCATGATCTACGACGAGTTCGGCAAGCACCACCGGATCGGCTTCCCGTTCACCTGGATCACCAACCTGGAGACCGACCCCACCGCATCGAAGGAACCGTTGCTGAACATGGGCGTGATCTACTGGATCTATCCGAACCTCGTCCTCGCCAACAGCCCTGTCGGCGTGGAGATCATCGATCTGCTGCCCGATGGCGAGCCGACCCGCTGCACCGTTCGGCACAGCTGGATGGGCCGACTGCCCGCGACGACCGATGACATGCGGGCCGGATACGACGCGGTCTTTGAAGGGGTGCACGCCGCCGTACGTGACGAGGACTTCGCGATGCTGCCGCAGTGCGGCGAAGGTGTCCGGCACGGCCAACACGACCACATGATCATTGGGCGCAACGAAATTGGCGTTCAGCACATGATTCGAGTTTTCGCGCAAGAGCTCGGGGTGGCCTTGCAATAGTGTTGGCGGATGGCCGCCCGTCATCAAGCCGACCCGATGCAGACCCGCGAAGCGGTCCGGGCTCTCGAAGGCTGGCTGCGCGACGAGACCCGTCCGGCTCCCAGTCGTGCGGACCTGGCGGCGGCGGTTCGGCTCACCGCACGCACCTTGGCCGCGCAAGCGCCGGGCGCCACCGTCGAGGTCCGTGTTCCGCCATTCGTTGCGGTGCAGTGCATTTCCGGGCCGAGGCACACCCGAGGCACGCCGCCCAACGTGGTCGAGACCGACCCTCGAACTTGGCTGTTGCTGGCCACCGGACTGCTGGCAGTGACGGACGCCAGCGCCGCCGGGGTGCTGCATCTGTCCGGCTCGCGGGCCGGAGAAATCCAGACCTGGCTACCGCTGGTGCGGTTGGCGGGTTAGGCCAGCGGCGCAAGCCCCGAGCGCACCAGATCGACACTCGTGGCAACGATTTCACCAAGATCGCCGGTACAGCCGTCGTCACCCCACTTCTGCACCGCCACCACCAGAGCCGCCGCCAGGGTGGCTCCGGCGACCTCAGCGACGAGGTCGAGGTTCCGAACTCCGGCGTGGCGGGACTTGATGAAGTCGGTCAGCACCTCGGCGAACGACGACTGCACCACGCGTAAGTGCGCGGCGATGCGCTCGGCGGATATCAACGTCGAACGGGCGATCGCGGCCTGGCGAACCACTTCGACGTCATGCGGAAAGCTCGCGACGCTGGCCAACACGGCGTCGAACAGCGACTCCGAGGCGGGTCGTTGCGCTAACGCTTCGGCCAGCCAGTCCAGGTGAGTGTCGTAATCCTGGAATAGGACCGCTTCCTTGCTGGGGAAGTGCCGGAAGAACGTCCGCTCAGTGACGCCGGCCTCGGTGGCCAGCTGCGTCACCGTCACATTGCCGAAGCCCTTTTTGGCGAACTGCGCCAGCGCGACCCGGCGCAACGCCTCGTGCGTCGATCGCCGGCGCAGCTCGTGAAGATTGGTCGCCTCCGTCATCGCGCCAGATGTTATCGCGAATTTCCCAAATATGTCAGTACTGACATCTTCCTATTATGTCAGTACTGACATATTCTGCCAGTCATGACTGACTATGACGCAATCGTTGTCGGCGCTGGGCACAACGGGCTGGCGGCGGCGGCCATCCTGCAGGGTGCGGGCCTGCGCACGCTATGTCTTGAGGCGAACACCTATAGCGGGGGCATGGCCGCCACAGTCGAGCTCATCGACGGATTCCGCTACGAGATCGCGGGATCGGTGCAGTTTCCCACCGCCCCGCAGATCACCAAAGAGCTTGGCCTGGACACACTTCCGACCGTCGACGCCGAAGTGATGTCGGTCAATATCGGCGAGTCCGGTGAGGAGCCGATGATCTTCTATCGCGATCCGATGCAGCTGATGACGCATCTCGGCGAGAAACACGGCGCCGACGCGATCATGGGCATGGCCGAGCTAATCGCCTGGAGCCGGGGGCCGGCGAAAGCGCTGGGCCGGTTCGACGTGCGCACGCCGCCAAAGACGCTCGATGAGATGTATGCCTGCGCGGCAACCGAAGCCGAACGCACGGCGATCCATGAGATGCTGTTCGGCTCGGCGATGGACGCCATCGACCGCTACCTGCCGGACAAAGAAAAGCACGCAATCATGCGCGGGATGCTGGCGTTTTTAGCCGTCAACTCCACCTATCGCGGCCCGTACACCCCCGGCAGCGCCACCTGCCTGGCCTTTGCGCTGGCGGTTCCCGACGAGAGCACCGCGATGATGACCAAGCTCGAGGGCGGTATCGGCGCACTCACCCAACACCTCCATGAGCTCTTCGTGTCCCGTGGCGGCGAGATCCGGTTCCGGGCCAAGGCCGAGAAGATCCTGGTGGAAAACGACCGTGTCACCGGCGTGCAACTCCGCGACGGGTCCACGATCAGCGCACCCGTGGTGGTGTCCAACCTGGCGCCCGATCTCACCCTCACCGACCTGGTCGGCGCGGATCACCTGCCCGCGGACTTGATCGCCCGGCTGAACGGTCGCGACCACCGCGCGGCATTCGTCCAAATGCATTTCGCTCTCGACGGCCTGCCGGAGTTCGCACCGCCGTACGAACTGCTCAATGAACCCGGCATGCAGCAGTCCATCGGGATTTTCGGCTCACCCGAGGAACAGCAGCTGCAATGGGAGATTTGCACCCGCGGCCTGGTGCCCGACAATCCCTCGCTGGGCATGCAGATACCGTCCTGCATGGATTCGGGACTGGCGCCGCCCGGCAAGCATGCCGCCAGCGCATATGCCTACGCGTTTCCCGTCGAGGCCAGCCGCGACCAGCACGGGCATCTGAAAAATGAGATGGCGCAACGGGTTATCGACAAGATCACCCGCTACGCACCCAACTTCCGCGACATCGTCATCCGGCACATCACCTTCGCGCCGTATCACATGCAGACGATGTTCGGCGCCCCGTCGGGCGACTTCTGCCACGGCCTGCTGCATCCGGACCTGATGGGACCAAACCGGCCCGGACCCAAAGGCTTTATCGACCTGCCGATCCCGGTCGACGGGCTCTACTTGGCGAGCGCCGGGTGTCACGGTGGCCCGGGCATCACCTTCACGCCCGGCTACAACGCCGCCTATCAAGTGCTCGACGATCGCGTGGCCGGGTGAGTCCTGTGACATATGTGACTGCTGGCACCCTGTGGGAATAAAAGCCCAGGAAAAGCGGCTTGGAAGTGACGCAACACGCACGACCGATTCGGTCACACGACGGTCGTTTCCGTAAACTGCATTACGTCACCAGTCGTCACCAGTCGCCTCCCAGGGAGTCCGTCGTACCGTGACCACCGAGCAGCCAGCGCCCGCGGAAAACCTCGAAAACCCGCCCGGCGAAGAATGCGGCGTATTCGGCGTATGGGCCCCCGGCGAAGAAGTCGCCAAAATGACCTACTACGGGCTGTACGCGTTGCAGCACCGAGGCCAAGAGGCAGCCGGCATCGCCGTCGCCGACGGGTCCCAGGTATTGGTGTTCAAAGACCTCGGTCTGGTCAGCCAGGTTTTCGAGGAGCAGACCTTGGCGGCCATGGAGGGCCATGTCGCCATCGGGCACTGCCGATACTCCACCACCGGCCAAACCACTTGGGAGAACGCGCAACCGGTGTTCCGCAACACAGCGGCCGGCACCGGGGTGGCGTTGGGACACAACGGCAACCTGGTGAACAGTGCCGAGTTGCTTACCCGTGCCCGCGAAGCGGGCTTGACGAGCACCCGGAATCCCTGCGCTGCCACCACCGATTCCGACATGCTGGGCGCACTGCTTGCCCATGGCGCGGCCGATTCCAGCCTGGAACAGTCGGCGCTGGAATTGCTCCCGACGGTGCGCGGTGCGTTCTGCCTGACGTTCATGGACGAGAACACCCTGTACGCCGCGCGCGACCCGTACGGCGTGCGGCCGCTGTGTCTGGGCCGACTGGACCGCGGCTGGGTGGTGGCCTCCGAAACCGCCGCACTCGACATCGTCGGCGCCTCGTTCGTCCGCGACATCGAGCCGGGTGAGCTCTTGGCCATCGATGCCGACGGTGTGCGGTCGAGCCGCTTCGCCAACCCCGAACCCAAAGGCTGCATTTTCGAGTACGTCTACCTGGCGCGACCGGACAGCACGATCGCCGGCCGGTCGGTGCACGGCGCCCGCCTGGAGATCGGCCGTCGGCTTGCCCGGGAATGCCCGATCGACGCCGACCTGGTGATCGGCGTTCCGGAGTCCGGAACTCCCGCCGCGGTCGGCTACGCACAGGAGTCCGGCATCCCCTACGGCCAAGGCCTGATGAAGAACGCCTACGTCGGACGGACGTTCATTCAGCCGTCGCAGACCATCCGTCAACTCGGCATCCGGCTGAAGCTCAACCCGCTCAAAGAGGTCATCCGAGGCAAGCGGCTCATCGTTGTCGACGACTCGATCGTGCGGGGCAACACGCAGCGTGCTCTGGTCAGGATGCTGCGCGAGGCCGGCGCCGTCGAGGTGCACGTACGCATCGCCTCGCCGCCGGTGAAGTGGCCGTGCTTCTACGGCATCGACTTTCCTTCGCCGGCCGAGTTGATCGCGAATGCTGTCGAAGACGAAGACGAGATGCTCGAAGCCGTGCGGCATGCCATCAACGCCGACACGCTCGGATACATCTCGCTGCGGGGTCTGATCGCCGCGACCGAGCAACCCACCTCGCGGCTCTGCTCGGCCTGCTTCGACGGCAAGTATCCGATCGAGTTGCCCAGCGAGACCGCTCTGGGCAAAAACGTCATCGAGCACATGCTGGCCACCACCGCCCGGGGAGCCGCTCAGGCTCAAGAAATCTCCCCCGAGGCGGAGCAGGCCTCCGTGCTGCGTCATCCCTAACTCAGCGGACAGGTGGCCGATACCCGTGTTCGGCGCCGACCGGTAGCCTTTATCGACGATGGCCGACCTCACGAAGAAGTCCGGAAAACATCCGGCCGCCCAGGGCGCCACGTATGCGTCGGCCGGAGTCGATATCGAAGCCGGGGAACGCGCAGTCGAACTGTTCAAGCCGCTTGCGTCGAAGGCCACCAGGCCCGAGGTACGCAGCAAGCTCGGCGGATTCGCCGGATTGTTCGCGCTGCGTAGCGACTACCGCGAACCGTTGCTGGCCGCGTCCAGCGACGGGGTGGGCACCAAGCTGGCGGTTGCGCAGGCCATGGACAAGCACGACACCGTAGGCCTGGACCTGGTGGCGATGGTGGTCGACGATCTGGTGGTCTGCGGTGCCGAGCCGCTGTTCCTGTTGGACTACATCGCTTTGGGCCGGATCGTGCCGGAGCGGCTCAACGCGATCGTCGGCGGTATCGCCGAAGGGTGCATGCGTGCGGGTTGCGCGCTGCTCGGCGGCGAAACCGCCGAGCACCCGGGGCTGATCGAACCGGACCATTACGACATCTCAGGCACTGCCGTTGGCGTTGTCGAGGCCGACGACGTGCTTGGTCCCGACCGGGTCAAGCCCGGGGACGTCATCATCGCGATGGGGTCATCGGGTCTGCATTCCAACGGCTACTCGCTGGCCCGCAAGGTTCTGCTGGAGATCGACCGGGGCAACCTGGCCGGTTACGTCGAAGAGTTCGGCCGCACGCTCGGCGAGGAGTTACTCGAACCAACCATCATCTACGCCAAAGACTGCCTGGCGCTGACCGCCGAAACTCAGGTCCGGACGTTCTGCCACGTGACCGGCGGCGGGTTGGCGGGCAACCTGGAACGCGTCATCCCCAACGGGCTGGTCGCTGAGGTCGACCGCGGCACATGGACGCCGGCGCCGGTGTTCGCGATGATTGCGCAGCGAGGCCGCGTCTCCCGCGCTGAGATGGAAAAAACCTTCAACATGGGCGTTGGCATGATCGCCGTGGTGGCGCCGGAGGACACCGACCGAGCCTTGGCGATTTTGACCGCCCGGCATTTGGACTGCTGGGTGATCGGCACAATCACCAAAGGTGGAAAAGAAAGCCCACGAGCGAAGCTCGTGGGGCAGCATCCACGGTTCTAGAAATCAGCTTGAGTCGAGCTTGTGCGGACTAGAAACGGCCGCGCTCGGCGTCGGAGTTCAGATCTCAGCGACGCCAGTCGTCTTGACCGCTCCAAGGGTCTTCGCCGTCTTGGTCGGCCGTGTCGTCCTCGCCCGACCCGGACAGCTCGCGCTGAAGCCGATCGAAATCGGTCTGCGGTGAGCTGTATTTAAGTTCACGAGCAACCTTGGTCTGCTTCGCCTTAGCCCGGCCGCGGCCCATGGGGGAACCCCCTCGCGCAATAACGGAGCGGCCCAACAAGTAGGCGGCTCCGATCTTTTGTCTTTATTGTCCTGCCGACAGCTTACCGTGCCCTGTGAGTGTCCGCTGTTGCGCCCCGCCCCCTGTGTAGGACGGTCATCTTGCGGTTCCCCGCAGCCGATCGACGGCCACCCGTCCCGCGCCGGGCCCGTCGAGCTGCGGCAGCGAGTCGGCGTCGATCATTGCGGGCACCTCGGCGTCGCCGCCGGTGACTAGTGCGGTGTCGGCGGGTATGCCTCGCTTGAGCAGCGCGAGCGCCACCGGGCCCAGATCGACGTGTTCGACCACGGTTCCAAGCCTGCCCACCGCGCGACCATTGGCGAGCACCGCATCGCCGGTGGTGGGCCGGTCCGCCGACCCGTCCAGGTGCAACAACGCCAGCATGCGGGGCGGTTTGCCGAGGTTGTGCACCCGCGCGACGGTCTCCTGCCCGCGGTAACAGCCTTTGTCGAGGTGGACCGCCCCCAGCCCTGGACCGCCGATCCAACCAACTTCGTGCGGGATCGTGCGCTCGTCGGTGTCGACGCCGAGCCTCGGGCGCACGGCCGCCACCCGGTAGGCTTCGTAGGCCCACACTCCGGCCGGCTGCAGGCCCGCCTGCGCCAGACGACGCTGCACGTCGGCGAGTTCACGCCGGTCGACAAGCACGTCCAGCTCGAACTGGCCCTCCCGTGCCCCAATCATCCGACGCACGAAGCCACTTCCAGTCATCGGCAGCGCGGTCATTTCAGCGGGCAGGGCGTCCACTCCCAGTGCATCGAGCACTGCCCGGTCACCGAGCTTCGGCCCCAGCAGCGACAGCACGCCCAGATCTGCGGGGGCAGGAATCACATCTGACCAGAACACCATCTTGCGCAGGTAATCCAGCAGCGGCTCACCCCGCCACGGCTCGGTGTCGAGGTAGGTGATGCCGCCAAGCTCGGTTTGCAGCCAGTGGTCTTCGATCCGGCCCTGCCCGTCCAGGCTGAGGTTTTGCGTGCTCGCGCCGTCGGGGAGTTCACTGACGTGCTGCGTCGAGATGCTGTGCAGCCAGCTCTGCCGGTCGGCGCCGGTCAGGGTGAGGACCCGACGATGCGAGCGATCGACCAGCACCGCGCCGGTTTCGGCTGCGCGTTGTTCACCCAGCGGGTCGCCGTAATGCCAGATCGCGCCGGCGTCGGGCCCGGTTTCGGGGGCGGGAACAGCGGACACACACCAACTCTACGGGCCATCAGCTATAGGCTTCTGGTCCATGACAGGCCACCCCGGCGTGATCGTCACGCTCGACGGTGAGGTACACCCGCCGGGGACGCCGCTCCTGTTCGCCGACGACCTCGCCGCGGTACGTGGGGACGGCGTGTTCGAAACATTGCTGGTGCGCGACGGCGGCGCGTGCCTGGTGGAGGCGCATCTGGGCCGGCTGAGCCACTCGGCCAAACTGTTGGACCTACCCGAGCCGGACCCGGCGGCCTGGCGGCGCGCGATCGACCTGGCAGCGCGGCAGTGGGCGGCCGACACCGCCGACGAGGGGGCAATGCGGTTGGTCTACAGCCGCGGCCGGGAACGTGGCTCAGCGCCGACGGCCTACGTGACGGTCAATCCGATCGCCGACCGGATCGCCGCGGCCCGCCGCGACGGGGTCGCCGCGGTGACGTTGCCCAGGGAACTGCCGGCCTCGGGTGTCGAGGCGATGCCGTGGCTGCTGGCCGGCGCCAAAACCTTGTCGTATGCCATCAACATGGCCGCCTTGCGCCACGCCGCCCGGCAGGGCGCCGGTGACGTCATCTTCATCAGCTCGGACGGCTACGTCCTGGAAGGCCCTCGTTCGACGGTGGTGATCGCCGTCGGTGGCGGAACCGGCGACAACGTGTGCTTGCTGACTCCGCCGCCGTGGTATCCGATCCTGCGCGGCACCACCCAGCAGGCGCTGTTCGGCGTCGCCCGCGCCAAAGGCTACGACTGTGATTACCGGGCTCTGCATGTAGCTGATCTCTTTGCGGCGCAAGGACTTTGGCTGGTATCGAGCATGACGTTGGCGGCCCGAGTGCACACACTTGACGGCAGGGTATTGCCGAGCGCCCCGATGGCGGCGGAATTCGCCGAGCTTGTCGACGCCGCCATTATCAGCGATCGCTGAAATCGGTTGTCGGCGCGTCCCTGAGCGAGTACGGTCGGCCGTACACAAGGAAGGAGGTGGTCCGCGAATTGATAGCTTTATGGACTTGTGAGGTGGCTGCCCGCTAGCAGTACCGGGCGAGGAATCACCTGCGCGCGCTGGCGAATTCCCCGCAGCCACCCGGCCCCCGAGCCTCCGGTCTGTCCAACCAGGAACTACGGCTCGGGGGCTGCCCATTTCTAG
>Ga0335072_10011227_pt1 | contig 12836 bp, 8 predicted proteins | sample Lox_Sample_21_FD_206725 | JGI IMG/M metagenome (GOLD analysis project Ga0335072, IMG submission 206725) | Soil microbial communities from Loxahatchee National Wildlife Refuge, Florida, United States - Lox_Sample_2.1 | ecosystem: Environmental > Terrestrial > Soil > Wetlands | place: USA: Florida...
CTATGGCAGACCGGGCGTCTGAGTCACGATTGCCGCTCAGGACGAGCAGCAGCCGTGACGCCTCGCTACCCGTTTGCTCGGAACCAGCTGTCCGAGTGTCAGTCACGAAGTGACGAGCTGCCAGCTCACGCACCGGATCGAAGGCTGCCGCTCCGTCCGCCAGCGCGAGCAACGCATTAGCGCTCCTCCTCGTCCAACTCGGAAGCGGCGCTTTGTTTGCTGGACCGCGTCAAACGGAGCAGCAAGTTAGCACCGCGACGTCCGATCGTCGGCGCCCTGCTCCGCCTCGCAAAGGAGCAGCCACGCGGGTACCGCCCCGGATTACTGCCGCAGATCGTCCTTTCACAAGTCCGGCGCCGGCCGCACGGCGTGCCCGCCTTGCTGGCGGAGCAGAAGAACCGCGGTTTGCTCGTCGTGTCCGATCAAGCAACGCCGACGTCACGATGCATGTGCAGTTACACCCCGACGACGGACGCCCGCGCGATCCCGCCGGCTCTCCCTTCGCGTGCGAGAGCGGTTGTGCTCGCCCGCGCGAACGCCGCGCTGTCGAAGGTTGTCCAAAGCGCTCTGGCCGGCTAGCCGAAGTCGTGCTAGCACCCGCCCAGTCGCGTGTCAGCCGGCGCCGCGGGCGCCGCTTGTGCGGGTAGAGCTGCCGTCCGCGTGACGTCGACGCTGACCACGCTGCTCCCCCTCAAGGAACGCGATCAAGGCGGCTTCTTGGTCCCGGTGATCCCAAGCTTCGGGTTTCGCCGCGAAGGTGACGCACGAGGGGCGACCCGGACAGTCGCCTCAGCGCTTGATCGCCCGGATCGCCCCGAGAGTTGCCGCGTACGTCGTCGCGGCAACTACTGCGCTGCGGCTGCTGGTCGCCGCCTAGGCCGGATCGGTCGGGAATTGCGCCGCCAGCGTCGGATGCTGGTACGGCGGCAGCGGCTGCGGGTTGAGCGCGGACGCCGCCGGTGCCAGAGCACCGCCGAGCGCGCCGGTCACGCCGAGCAACACCAGCCCGGTCTTGATCCTCGCGGTGAGTCGATCACGCCTGATCATGGCTGATACCCCCTTCGAGCCGAATTGGTCCGGCTCTGTCATGCCGGTCGCCCGGCAAACATTGATGCGTTTGGGTCTCGCGAGCGAGACGTACAGCCCGCTCGCTGGACGCGCATCACGTTGACGGATCGGTCATGCGTTGGCGACGGAACCCCCCTTCCAGGGTTTTGGGCTGACCGTGGCTCACGGTCATGCGTCGGCGTTGTCGAACTCCTTCGGCATCCGCGAAGGCCGCCGGGGCAAACGCGCATACCGGCTCCCGCGCCTGCGACGACCGCCACAGCAAGCGCGGACGGCCATCGCTCCACGTCTACGACTCATCCCGGTCCTCCTCAGATCTGATCGAGACTTGCACGAGCTTCCTTACTGTCCCGTGGCCACACGACGACCGACGGTGATCCGGCCTTGCGCGTCGGTCGCATAACAAACCGACACGGACGGGCACGAGACCGCTGTTAGTCCTTTGTCTACGTGTGAGGTCAGCGACCAGGCGTGTGCGCCGCCGGCTGGGTCGGTGGAGCTGAGCACGTCACCCGCGGAGTCGATCGCGACGCACAGCTTGGCGGTTGGGCATGAGATGCCGATCAGGCCGTGGCCATCGACGTGCGCGACGACCCAGCCGCCGGCGACTGGCTTGGTCGAGGTGACGACATTCCCGGCGGCGTCGCCCGCGACGCACAACTTGACTGACGGGCACGCGATGCTTGACAACTGGCGGTGGGCGTCGACCCGTCGGGGCTGGTAGCTAAGGGCGCGCGTGGGGCGGGTGGAGACGAGCACGCGACCGGTCGGGTCGACGGCGACGCAAAGACTTGTCGACGGACACGCGATCCCATCCAGAGAACCGTCGTACTCGTCTCCCACGACGACGTTCCCGCCCGCGACGAAGCTCCCCGCGGACCACGCGTTAGGGCTCGACGGATCGTGCGAGCTCGGGAGCAGCGTGCCTTCGATGTCGGCGCCGCTCACCCCCCCAAAGATGCCGGCGAGGCACAGCGACGCCGAGGCACACGCCAGGCCGTCGACCTCCTGGCCGGTGTCGAAGTCCTCACCTGAATCAGCGACGATCGGCCATGCGCCGTCCTCCGTCGGCGTGGTGGAGGCCAGCACGTCACCGTTGTTGTCTCCTGCCAGGCAAAGGACGGAAGTCGGGCAGGCAAGATAAGAGAGCGCGGCGTCTGGATCGGCACGGTTGGCCTCCCAGGTGTCCGCGCCGCCTGACGGGTCGGTCGAGGCCACGACGTCTCCGGCGTTGTCGCCCGCGACGCACAGGGTGACGGCCGGGCAGGAGAGGCTGTCCAGTTGATCGAACCCATCGATCCCGGCGAATGTCCACGCGCCCTGGCCCGCGGTCGGCGTCGACCCGGTGACCACGTCGCCGGTGGAGTCGAAGACGACACACAGCGACTCGGATGCGCACGACACGCCGGTGGTGCCGAAGCTTGTCGGCGGCGGTTGATAGGCGGATTTCCAGGTCGCGGCTCCGCCGGTCGGATCCGTGGTGTAGACGACCGGGGCGGCGGCCTCGCCATCCTCGGGGTCGCCGGATGCATCGCCGTCGGCTACGCATAGCGTGCTCGACGGACACGACACACTGCTCAGGAACCCACCCGGGATCCCGCTGGCGAGCTGCCACGCTCCCGCGCCGCCCGTCGGATCGGTGGAGCTGACCGCGTAGCTGACGCCGCCACTCGACCGACCGACAATCACGCACAGCGACGCGGACGCACACGAGACCGCGCCGTGGAAGGGGGTTCCCGGCGCGGGGATCGCAGTCACCTGCCAGGCATGGGCGCCGCCAACCGGGTCGGTCGAGGTCGCCACATTCGTGCCGCCGGCGCCGATCGCCACGCACAGCGACACCGATGGGCAGGAGACGCTCGCCAGCCAGGCCCGGGGGTGCCCGGCGAGTACGTCGACTGTCCGCCACGCGGGGGCGCCCCCGGCGGGAGAGGTTGACGTCAGCACATCACCGGCGCCGTCGATCGCGACGCACAGCGTGACGCTCGGACACGAGATCCCCACCAGCCTCGCCCGGCCGGCCGCCGGTCGTGCCAGCTTCCACGCTCGCACGCCCCCGGTCGGATTGCGCGAGGCCGCGATCGTCCCGTCCTTGTCGACGGCCACACACAGCGACGTCGAAGGGCAGGAAACCCCGGTGAGCGGCCCGCGAGAGTCGACCTGCCCGGTCAGCTTCCACGCGGTCCGGCCACCGGTCGGATCGGTGGAGACGAGGATCGCACCGCGCCCGTCCACCGCCACGCACAGCGTCAGCGAGGGGCAGGAGACTGCATCGATTGCGTGCGCCGTCCCGAGCGGAGCAGCGGTATCGACGGTCACCGGTCTCGACCAGCGCAGCGGGCCGGCCAGCGCTCCGGCCGGAAGCAGGGCGCCGATCAGTGCCGCCAGCGCGACCGCGACGAGCTGTCGGTTCACGGCGCTCCCGCGGGCCGGGCCGATTCCGTCCAGTTCGGTTCGCCTGGCTCATTCGCGTGGGTGTGCTCCCGCGCGCACTCGAGCGCGCGGCTGAGCTCGAGCCAGCCATAGAACGCCTGATCGGCGCCGGCGACGTCGATCAACCGTCCGTGAACTGGATCCCCCGGCTCAAACTCGACGGTGATGCGGATGGGTTCCCCTCCCATGTTCACCGATCCTGCCCGACCGCCACCGGGCTTGTCATCAGGAAGCGCACCTGAACATTGCGGTGGGCTAGTGTCCACCTCATGGTCGGTGCCGGCCGGCCCATGCATTCACCTGCCCTGCTCGAGCGAGACCACGAGCTGGGCGTGATCGATCGCGCACTGGGGCAGGCTGCGGGGGGCGAAGGGACGGTGATGCTGATCGAGGGGCGGGCGGGGATCGGCAAGACGGCCCTGCTCTCGGCCGCGCGCGCCTCGGCGAGCCAGCGCGAGATGACCACGCTGGCGGCGCGGGGGCACGAACTCGAAGAGCACTTCCCCTACGGAGTGGTGCGGCAGCTGTTCGAGGCCGTGGTCCGCAACTCGGCGAATCCCGAGGTCGAGTTGCTCGCGGGGTCCGCGCGACTGGCCGCGCCAATCGTGCTCGACGCCGGCGGGCCACTCGACGTCGGCGCCGACCGGAACCCGGCCTATGGCCATCTTCACGGGCTCTACTGGCTCACGGTCCGCGTGTCCCAGCGGGCCGCATTGCTGATCACCGTTGATGACGTGCAGCTGGCGGATGGGCCGTCGTTGCGGTTTCTGCTGCACCTCTCGCGACGCCTCGAAGGGGTTGCTGCAGCGGTGTTGCTGTCGATCCGGACCGGCGAGGGCCCGCTCGAGCGCGAGCTGGCCGCTCAACTGCAAGCCGAATCCGAGGTTGTGACCATGCGGCCGGCGCCGCTCAGCAACGCAGCGGTCGCACACATGCTCGCCGCCGGCTTGGCACAGACCCCCGACGACGAGTTCGTCGCCGCGGGCCATGTCGCGACCGGCGGCGTGCCGTTCCTCGTGCGTGAGCTCATCTCGGCGCTGCGCGAGGACCGGATCGAGCCAACCGCGGACCGGGCTGCGCAGGTGCGGAGGCTCGGTCCCCGGACGGTCGCACGAGCGACCGTCGGGCGGCTGCGCCGATCGCCGGCGAACAGTGTCGCGCTGGCGCGATCGATCGCGATTCTCGGCAGCGAGGCCCGGCTTCATCATGCGGCCGCGCTCGCCGACCTCGACGAATCACAGGCACTTCAGGCGCTCGATGTGCTCGTCGACGCCGGCGTGATCAAGCCGGACGCGCCCCTCGAGTTCACGCATCCGATCGTCCGCGCGGCCATCCACGACGAACTCCCGCCCGGGCACCGCTCCGGCCTGCACCTCCGGGCGGCGGAGGTACTCGCCTCCGAGGGCGTGGAACTCGACGCCGTCGCAGCCCAGCTGATGGCAAGCGAGCCGACCGGCTCCGGGAAGATCGCCGGGCGGCTACGCGAAGCGGCCGCGCATGCGCTCGCGCGCGGCGCGCCCGAGGACGCCTGCGCGTACCTGTCTCGAGCGCTGGCGGAGGGGAGCGAGCGTGCCGAGCGAGCCGAGCTGACCTTCGAGCTGGCAAGCGCCGAGGCTCTCGGCGGGCAGTCGCTGGCGCTCGAGCACTACCACGAGGCCCTGCGGCTCGCGGAGGACCCACTTCTGCGGGCGCGGATCTCGCTCGGGCTGGCCACGATGTTGATCCTCACCAACCGGGCGGACATCGCCGTAGGGCTGCTCGAGCAAGCGCTCGATGGCCTTGGCGGGGGGGACCTCGAGCTGACGGTCCGCCTCGAGCGGCTCCGAGCCGGGCAAGCGGCCTACGACCCGCGGCAGGTCGGCGAATTCAATCGCCGCCTTCCCATCCTTCGCGATCTCGCCAAGCGGGGTGGCCAGGCGGGCGGGACGCTAGCGCTGCTGCTCGCAGCCGTTGACGCAGCGCGCGGGGAGCCGGTCCGCGGGGTGATCGAGCTCGTCGAGCGGGGCTGGAGCGAAGCCCGCGCGCTCCTCGGCGGGGACGACACTTGGTACGTCACACAGGGGATTGACGCGCTCGTGATCGTCGATGAGCTCGGGCTGGCCGGCGAGCTGATCGCCCAGGTCTTGGCCGCCGCGCGCGCACGAGGCTCCCTTCAGACTTACATCGCGGGAACCGCCTACCACTGCTGGGTGCTCGGGCGCAGCGGCCGGCTCGAAGCCGCGGAAGCAGAGCTTCGGGCAGCGCTCGAGCCGACCCGCGAGCAGGGCCTGAAGTTCGTACTCCCTTCTCTTCTGTGGATCGCGTCCGACGTGCTCCTCGAGCGTCCGACCGGAGCTGACCTGGTTGCCCTCGCCGAGGAGCTGACGCTGGGGCCGCTCACAGAGACGTTTAGCGGCGCGTACCTGCTCGAGATCCGCGGCCGAGCTCGCCACGCCGCCGGCCGCACCGCCGACGCGATCGGTGACCTGCGCCACGCCGGCGAGATCCTCCACGGCCTCGGCTTCATCAACCCCAACGCATCAAGTTGGCGTCCGGCGCTCGCGCTCGCACTTGGCGGCGACAGCGATGAAGCGCACGAGCTCGCCGCGGATGAGCTCGCCGACGCTCTGCGGGGCGCCCACCCGCGAGCGATCGGGGTCGCGCACCGTACGCTCGGGCTCCTCGAGCGAGGGACATCGGGGCGCGAGCACCTCGAGGAAGCGGTGGCGATCCTCGATGGCTCGGTGGCGCGGCTCGAGTTCGCTCGGGCGCTGGTCGAGCTCGGAGCCGCGATGCGCCGGGACCGCGAGCCGAAGCGGGCGCGTGAACCGCTCAGGGTGGGGCTCGACGTCGCCGTCGCGTGCGGCGCCACCCGTCTCATCGAACGAGCGGTCAGCGAGTTGGCGTCGAGCGGTGCGCGGCCCAGACGGCTCCAGGCGACTGGGCGGGACGCACTCACCGCGAGCGAGCTGCGCGTCGCGAGGCTGGCGGCCGAAGGCCGCACGAACATCGAGATCGCAGAGGCACTTTTCGTCACCGCGAAGACCGTCGACACGCACCTGTCTCACACCTATAGGAAGCTCGGTATCACCTCGAGGCGGCAGCTCGCTCAGTCGCTCTCGCCGGCTCCAAGTGAGCGTTGAACCCGTGTCACGCCGGCGCTCGTGTTAGCGGGCGTCTCGGCACGGGGGATCGGCGCCTAAACCCTGGAAGGGGGATTCCGTCGCGAACAGGGGGGCGCGGACCGATGATCCCGACCGGGATCACCCGACAGCGACCAGACGGAGGACACGATGAGCATCTTCAAGCAACATCGCCGCACCGAGCGCGTGGACGGCTCCCGCGGCATGATCGGCAAGCGATTGCTGCTCCACGGCCTCGTCGCGGTCACTGCCGTCGCGGGGGTGGCGGCTCTCGCCGCCGCCACCGCCGTTCCGGCGCTCGCGGACAGCCCAGTCGATACGGGACCCACCCTGACTCTCAGCAACAGCAGCTTTGCTCCTGGTCAGTGGTCCGCCACCGGCAGCGGCTACGCCGCCGGCCTGAGCGACGTGCAGATCTTCGTCGAGCATGTGACCGGGGTCAAAAGCCTTGGTTTGACCCCTGAGTATCCGACGCTCGAGTCCCAGAGCGGCCTGACCACGTCCGCCCGCTCGCTGATCCCCTACAACCCCGGCGGTTTGTTCTCGGCTTCCGGGGAGACGCGGCGGGAGTACGTCGAGAGTCAGTTCGGTGGCGCTTGGGGCTGGACGGTGGTAGCGATGAACCCGCTCCAGTGCGGGCAGCAGTACTGGGCGTTCACCTCGGATCCGACCGATGGTGTCGTGCCCAGCAACCTGCTGACCGAGCCCGCGTGCCCGTGACGTGAGCGCCACCCAGCCGCCCGGCGACCGGGAGGCCCGGAGGCGACCGAGCCAGTGAAGGAAGCCAACGAGGCGGAGGGCCTGGACCGGCCCTCCGCCTCAGTCGTTCCCAGGGAAGCCCGGGTCACCCTGTGGTCGGCGCCCTCGCGGGCAGCCCCGCCGATCCAGGCCAAACCCTGGAGGGGGGATTCCGTCGCGAACGCACGGCCGGTGCCGCAAGCTGATCGGCGATAAGCCAGGCGACGGAGCCGGACCGGATCCGGTCCGCAAACGAGGAGGGTCGGACGATGATCAACAGCGGGACCGAGACGGGTCGGGGGTGGACCGCACACACCGCGAAGGCGTTGGTGTGGCTGGTCGGCGCGTGCGCGCTGGCGGCGGTGGCCGTGCTGGCGGCCGTCGCTGCCCCGGCGGGCGCGTTCGTGTACGTCGCCAACGGCCGCATCAACTCGAGTGCGGGCAGTGTTTCGCAGTATTCCGTTGGGAGTGCCGGTTTGCTGGCGCCGCTGGCTCCGTTCACGGTCGGGGCGGGCGACACCCCGGCCGGGGTGGCAGTCAGCGCGGACGGCGGTAGCGTGTACGTTGACAACTACTCCGACGGGACGGTGTCGCAGTACAGCGTTGGGGCCGGTGGCACGCTGAGTCCCAAGAGTCCGGCGACCGTCGATGCCGACCTGGGCCCGGTCGGCGTGGCGGTCAGCCCGAACGGAAAGACCGTCTACGTCACGAGCCTTTACGACAGTGTTGTGGCGTGGTACAGCGTGGGGGCTGACGGCGCGTTGATCCCCAAGGGCACGGCCGCCGAGCCGGCGCTCACATCGCCGATCGGAGTGGCGGTCAGCCCGAACGGCGGCAGCGTCTACGTCGCCAACCTGGCGGGCACGGTGTCGCAGTACAACGTGGGGGCTGGCGGCGCGCTCAGCCCCAAGACCCCGGCCACCGTCGCGGCGGGTGAAGGCGCGTCCGGCATCGCGGTCTCCCCGAACGGCGACAGCGTCTACGTGGCCAATTACGATCAGGGCACGGTTTCGCAATACAGCGTGGGGGCGGGCGGCGCGCTGAGTCCGAAGACTCCGGCCATGGTCGCGACCGGCGGCGGGTTGGGCTTGACCTCCGTGGATGGCGCGACTCCCAGCCCGGATGACCTGGCGGTGAGTCCGGACGGCGGCAGCGTCTACGTCGCCGATGCCGGGCCCCTGATGTCGCAGTTCAACGTGGGGGCGGGCGGCGCGCTGAGCCCGAAGATCAACCCTACCGTCGTGGCTGGTGCGGACCCGTATGGCGTCGCGGTTAGCCCGGACGGCGACAGCGTCTATGTGACTAACACGGGCGCGGATACGGTCTCGCAGTACGACGTCGGGGCGGGCGGCGCGCTGGCCCCCGAGAGCGTCGCGACGGTCGCGACGGGCAGCTATCCGGCTGGGGTCGTGGACGACCAGGAGCAGACACAACTCGCCGTCGGCTTTCACTCGCCGCTGAAGGTGACGCTGACCGCGGGTAAGAACGACGTGCCGATCAGCGACGCGACGGTGACCTTCTCGGCCGGCGGCGAGTCGTGCAACTCGACCACGAACTCGAGCGGGCAAGCCGGGCTGTGCGGCACCGTAAACAGCTCCGCGCTGCTCTCCGGGTACAAGGTCACCTACGCCGGCGACGCGGACTACCGGGCCACCAGCACCACCACCCCGCCGCTGGTTGACCTGCCCATCACTCCACCACCGCTCGCGTGAGTTCAGCCTGCGAGCGCTTGGGTGAGCTGTTCGCGTCCGGTTATGTCGAGCTTTTGGTAGACGTGGGTGAGGTGATAGGCCACGGTCTTGGGGGTGAGGAACAGGGCCTGGGCGATCTCCCGGTTGGTCAGGCCGTCGCCGGCCATCTGCGCGACGCGGCGCTCGCTGGCGGTGAGCGAGTCCAGGCCGGAAATGCGCTCGCGGCGGGGCCGCGCGCCGGCGGCGATCAGCTCTTCCCGTGCGCGGGCGGCGAGCAGGGTGGCGCCGCAGCGGTCGGCGAGGTCGAGACCGGCGGCGAGCGACGGGCGGGCGTCGGTTCGGTGCCCGGCTCGCCGCAGCGCCCCGCCGAGGTCCACGAGTGCCCGCGCGTGCTCGAGGCGCGCCGGTGACGGCCCGAGGACCTCGACGGCTTCGCGCAGGTACTCGACGTTGTGCTCCACGAGGCCCGCGGTACGCAGGGCGACCCCGAGCGCGTGGGGCTCGGCGCGGCGGCGCGCTGCGGCGAGCTCGTCCCGGGCGAGCTCGCCCGCCAGGTCGCGCTCCCCCAGCGCGAGGTGAGCGAGCGCGGCGTCGGCGGCCCAGGGGACGTAGCCCCGGGCGCTGATCCCGAAGGACGCCAGCCACTGCCGGCAGGCGGCCAGGTCCGCCAGTCCGGCACGCCGATCGCCCTGGGCGATCCGCAGCCGGCCGCGGGCGCACACGGCGTACAGGGCGGTGAACTGGTCGAATTGCTCGCAGCGCGCCGCGACGGGCAGCACGAGCTGCTCGGCCTCGGCCAGCTCGCCGCGCTCGAGCAGGACCGCGCTCAGCGCGCCGACGGCGAGCGCTTCCAGCCCGGATCCGGCGGCGCCGTCGGCCATGCCGGCGCGCGCGTCGGCCTCGGCGTCGGCCAGCGCCCCGCGGGCCACCAAGACGGCGGCATGACCGCACGAGGCCATCGCGAAACCGACCCGCGAGCCGCGCGCCCGCGCCAGCGTGATTGCGGACTCGCACCACCGGGCGGCGGGGTCGCGCGCGCCGGCCGCGAGCAGCGCCATGATGAGCAGGTAGAACAGCGGCGACTCGGGCCCAAGCTCGTTCAGGAGTCGGCCGTCCGCGAACGCGCCGTCGGCGAGCGCGACCGCCGCGCCGCGGTCCTCGCCGTTGGCGATGGAGGCATCGGCCAGCAGCGCCATCCGCAGGCGGCCAACGCCCGAGTCCTGAAGTGGTTGGGCGCGAAGCCGCGCGATCCGCTCGTGGTACACGCGGGCATGGGCCGTCTGCATTCGGGCGGTGAACGTGAACCTCACCTCCAGCCGCGCGGCGAGCTGATCATCGCGCTCGCCGAGGCTCTCGATCGCATTCTCGAGCAACCGTGACGCCTCGTCGAGCCGGCCGGCCACGATCAGATCCTGGGCGAGGTCCAGCGCGATAATCGCGCGCGTCGCCGGGTCGGTCGCGGCGCTGTGGGCGGCCGCGAGGTGCGTCGACGCCGACGGATCGCCCGCCAGGAACGCGGCCAGCCCGAGCTCGTGCAACACCGCCGCCCGATCACGCTCGGCCGGCGGCTCGGCCAGCGCTCGCACCAGGTATGCGCACGCGCTCTCGGGCGCCCCCCGCGCCGTGGCATGCTCGGCAGCGGCCCGAAGCGCGGTCACGACGGTCTCCTCTCCCGCCGCGTCGGTCACCAATAGGTGCGCGGCGATCTGCTCGGCTCCGGCCCCCTCCTCGGCGAGGATCCCCGCCGCCCGCCGGTGCAGCACCCCATGCTGACTCGAGGGCAGCTGATCGCGGACCGTCGCGGCCACGATCGCGTGCACGAACGTCAACGGACGCCCGGGCCGGAGGATCCCCGCCACGGCGAGTCGGTCGGCCGCCTCGGCGGCCGGTTGAGGCTTCAGCCCGGCGAGCGACGCCGCGCGGAGGATCGGAACGTCCACCCCCAGGACCGAGACTGCCTCAGCCATTCCGCGCGCGTCGCCACCCAATGCTGAGAACCGGGCGAGGATCCACCGGGCCACGGTGCGGGATCGATACGCCCTCACCACTGACGCCGATCGCGCCGAAGGCGACACCCCGTCGGCGACCAGCCCCGCCAACAGCTCCCGCAACAGGAACGGGTTGCCGCCCGTGGCCGCATGGCAGGCGTCGCAGAACTCCTGGGGAGCGTCTTCAGCGAGCGCATCGCGGACCAGCATCGCGCACCCTTCGGGCGTGAGCGAGGCCGGGCGCAACAGCAGCACCGGCGCCGCGCGGTCGCTCGGGGCGAGTTGCTCCAGCTCGCGACGCTGGTGCTCGGGCCGGGTGGCGATCACGACTGCGATCTCCAGCTCGTCCATCCGTGCCCGCAGGAAGCTCAGCCACGCCAGCGAAGACGCGTCAGCCCAGTGCGCGTCGTCGACCACGAGCAGGACCGGAGCGCGGTCGGCCAGGTTCACGGTCAGCCAGTAGAGCCCATTGAGGACCGCGAACAGAAAGTCCGAACCGGGCGGCGCCGGGGGTTCATCCGAGAGCCCCAACAGCTGGCCGGCGAGGCCGGCGGAGCCCTCGAGCAACTCTGAGCGTTGAGCCGCCGGCGACGAGCGCAGTAGCCGTTCGAACAACTGCCGCACGATGCCGTAGGCGAATCCAAGCTCGAGTTCGACGCCGCGGGCCCAGAGCACCTGAAAGCCCGCGTCCCGGGCGCGGTAACGGAGCATCTCGAGCAGCGTGGTCTTGCCGATCCCGGCGACGCCCTCGATGATCGTCACTCCGCCGCTGCCGGCTTTCGTCCGCACCAGCAGCTCGGACAACTCCCGCTGCTCGTGTTCGCGCTCGACCAGCGGCGCGGCCGACGACTCGACGGTGAGGCCCATGGGTGCCTGTCCCACAGCCGGCGATCTTCTCCGACCGGGGTGCGGTTTGTCATCGGGAGCTCCACCTGAACTTTCGCTCCGACTGGGCGACTGAAGGACGACCGAGGCGGAGGGCGTTCGTCCCCTCCGCCTCATCGGAGCCGCTCAGCTCACGGGCAGGTCGGCTCGACCAGCACGTTGCTGTACACGTAACCGTCGGTCGGGTCGTCGGTGACGGCCTGGTACTTGTGCCCGCACGTGAGCGGGTTCACTGCTTCCGTCCGGTAGCCGACGTTGGGATCGACGAGCACCTGGTGCGTCTTCCCGGCAGCCGAGAACAGTCCGCCCGGGTTGGCGGGGAGGATCGAGCGGACGGAGGTGGTCAGACCGCTCTGGTACTCGACGGTCGACCATCCGCCGTCGGTGACGTTCATGACCCAGATCTGGACGTCGCCCAGGCCGGGGGCGTAGGTGTTACCGGTGGCGACCCACTGCCCGGCAACCGAGCCGGTCGAGTTGCTCAGGGTCAGCGTCGGCGTCGAGTGGATCGGGTTGTTCGCCAACGCCGGAACGGCGGCGGCGCCGGCAAAGGCCATCACGCCCGCCACTGCGGTGAGCGCGATCAGGCCGTGGAGCAGCGATCGCTTGCCGGTCATGATGCCGGCGCGGGCCGCGCGCTCGTTGTGGCCGTGATGCTTGAAGATCCTCATGTTGTCCTCCGGGTTGTCGTTCTGGGGGGTGCCCCCGGCCCGGGATGATCGGTCCGAGCCGACCTCCATCGCGACGGAACCCCCCCTCCAGACTTTCGGGCGTCGATCGTCGCGCCGGCGGCGGTTCCGCTCTCGAGCGGGTGGCCGGTCGGCCGCGGAGGAAGCCAACGTCGGGTGACTAGCTTGCGGACGTGCCGGCCCGCGTCATCTGCCCATTTGAGTGAGTTGGCCGTGCGCCGG
>Ga0335072_10011228_pt1 | contig 12836 bp, 13 predicted proteins | sample Lox_Sample_21_FD_206725 | JGI IMG/M metagenome (GOLD analysis project Ga0335072, IMG submission 206725) | Soil microbial communities from Loxahatchee National Wildlife Refuge, Florida, United States - Lox_Sample_2.1 | ecosystem: Environmental > Terrestrial > Soil > Wetlands | place: USA...
AGCGAGCGCGACCTCCTCGCCGAGTACCGGGACTCGCTGGGGCTGCCGGCCGACGAGCTGCCGAGCACCGACGAGATCTGGTTGCGCTACCGCGCGTCGGTCGCACACGGGCTGGCCATCTGGCTGGTTACCGCCAGCGCGGGCGAATGGCAACGTACGGAGGTCTCTGTCGCACTGGCGCAACGGTATTCGTTCGCCTACACCGATCTGGAAACCGCGCAAGCGCTGGCCGAAATCGCGAGCTAACCGACGCCGCCTTTTCCGCGGAAGCCGAACAGCACCCCGCCGTTGCCGCCATTGCCGATCAGCCCGCCGGCATCGCTTGCCGCCGCCGTGACCAGCTCGGGTATCGCGATGCCAAATGTCATTTCGCGCCTCCGTCAGAGCGCGAAAAAAAATCCCGTCGCTCTTAAACGCAACTCATAGGTCTATTGGCTTGTCAGTGTGAGCGCTTAGAGTCAATTGCTATGGCGCTCAACGTTGCGATGGTCACGTTCGACTCCACAGATCCCACGAAGCTGGCGGGTTGGTGGGCCGATCAGTTCGATGGCACGGCCCAAGAGTTGCTGCCCGGCGAATTCGTCGCGGTGTCCTGGCCCGACGGGCCCCGGCTCGGATTTCAGAAGGTGCCCGATCCCACCCCCGGAAAGAACCGCGTGCACTTGGATTTCAGTGTTGACGATGTGGATGCCGAAGTGGCACGGCTAAAGTCGGCCGGCGCCACCGAGGTGGGCGGGCGCACCATGAGCGACACCTTCCGCTGGGTAGTACTCGCCGACCCCGAGGGGAATGTGTTCTGCGTGGCGGGCCAATAGCCTGCCCGTGCTGACTCCATTCGACGACTTCCCCATCCACCCGTCAGCCGACCCCATCGCCACGCCGGCGACCGGTGACCCCAACCACTACGACCGCTACTGGTTCAACGGCCACCAGCGTGACGGCGCGTTCTACCTCGGTGCCGCGATGGGTCACTATCCCGTCCGCGGCATCATCGATGCGGCCTTCAGCCTCGTCAAAGACGGTGTCGAGCACTCCGTGTTCGCCTCGGGCGCAATGCCGCTGGATCGGTCGACCAGCGTCGGCCCGATCCGCATCGAGGTAGCCGAGCCGATGCGGACCATCCGCTACATCGTCGAGCCCAACGAGCACGGCATCGCCTGCGACCTCACGTTCCAGGCCACGACCGTCGCCATCGAAGAGCCTCGCCAGCAGCGCCGCAGCGCGGAGGGCATCCTGCTGACCGACCACACCCGTCTCACCCAGTGGGGCACGTGGGAGGGCACCGTTGTCGTCGACGGCGACGAGCTCCGCATCGATCCCGCTGAAGTGTCCGGCACCCGCGACCGCTCGTGGGGCATCCGGCCCGTCGGCGAACAGATCCCGGTGCTCCGCCAGCCCATGGACTTTCAGGTCTTCTGGCTCTGGGCACCGCTGCATTTCGGGGATCGCTTCACCCACTTGGCTTTTCACGAGCACGAAGACGGCCGCCGATGGCTTGAGACCGCGCTGGTGCTCGACCCCATCCCCGACGGCGCATCCGCGTGCAGCACGGCCGGCGTACGTGAATGCCACGGCGTTGGGTACGAGATCGACTGGGAACCGGGGCGACGCGAGATGCGGCGAGCCCGGCTGTGGTTCCGGGATCCGATCGAGGGCGAGACCCATATCGAGGTCGAGAAAAAGTCCACCTTCCGAATGCGGGGTATCGGCTACTGGCATCCCCACTGGTTGCACGGCAGCAACCACGGGCAGCTCGAAACCGGTCGAGAATCAATCCGGCTCGACGACTTCGACCCCCTCGATTTCGGATCGATCCACATCCAGAACCTGGTCACAGCGAGGATGGGCGACCGTCACGGCGTGGGCGTCGTCGAACAGCTCGCGATCGGGCCGCATCAGCCGAGTGGACTCACGGGTTTTCTCGACGGGCACCCGTGACGGTCGCTGCGCTCGGTCGGCACTCTTAGACTGTCTGCGTGACGGACACCGTCGAGCACGCCGCCGCCAGCCCCGACCAGCCGCAGCCGTTTCATGAGCTGGGTCTCAAAGACGACGAGTACCAGCGGATCCGCGACATCCTGGGACGCCGGCCCACCGACACCGAGCTGGCGATGTACTCGGTGATGTGGAGCGAGCACTGCTCCTACAAATCCTCCAAGGTGCACCTGCGCTACTTCGGCGAGACCACCACCGAGAAGATGCGCGCCGGAATGCTGGCCGGCATCGGGGAGAACGCCGGCGTCGTCGGCATCGGTGACGGCTGGGCCGTCACGTTCAAGGTGGAATCGCACAACCACCCCTCCTACGTCGAGCCCTACCAGGGCGCGGCCACCGGTGTGGGCGGCATCGTCCGCGACATCATGGCCATGGGGGCGCGGCCGGTCGCGGTAATGGACCAGCTGCGCTTCGGCGCAGCCGACGCCCCCGATACCCGCCGCGTGGTCGACGGTGTGGTCCGCGGCATCGGTGGCTACGGCAACTCGCTGGGCCTGCCCAACATCGGCGGCGAGACGGTTTTCGACGCGTGCTATGCCGGCAACCCGTTGGTGAACGCGTTGTGTGTCGGCGTATTGCGCGAGGAGGACTTGCATTTGGCGTTCGCCTCGGGCACCGGCAACAAGATCATCTTGTTCGGCGCGCGCACCGGGCTCGACGGCATCGGCGGAGTTTCGGTGTTGGCATCCGACACGTTCGACGCCGAAAACTCCCGCAAGAAGCTGCCTTCGGTCCAGGTTGGCGACCCGTTCATGGAGAAGGTGCTCATCGAGTGCTGCTTGGACCTCTACGCGGGCGGCTTGGTGATCGGCATCCAGGACCTGGGCGGTGCCGGATTATCCTGCGCCACTTCTGAATTGGCATCGGCCGGCGACGGCGGAATGGCGATTCAGCTCGAAACCGTCCCGCTGCGGGCCAAGGAGATGACGCCCGCCGAAATCCTGTGCAGCGAGTCGCAGGAGCGGATGTGCGCGGTGGTCGCGCCGGAGAACGTCGACGCCTTCTTGGCGGTCTGCCGCAAATGGGAGGTATTGGCCACCGTGATCGGCGAGGTCACCGACGGCGACCGGCTGCGCATCACCTGGAACGGCGAGACGGTCGTCGATGTGCCGCCGCGCACGGTGGCCCACGAAGGCCCGATCTACGCCCGACCGGTCGCCCGCCCGGACACGCAGGACGCCCTCAACGCCGACAGTTCGTCTCGGCTGCCACGGCCGGGTACCGGCGATGAACTGCGCGCGACTTTGCTTGCGCTGCTTGGCAGTCCGCACTTGTGCAGCCGCGCCTTCATCACCGAACAGTACGACCGCTACGTGCGCGGCAACACCGTGCTGGCCGAGCACGCCGACGGCGGCGTGCTGCGAATTGACGAGTCCACCGGCCGCGGCATCGCGCTGTCCACCGACGCGTCGGGACGCTACACCCTGCTGGATCCCTACGCCGGTGCCCAACTCGCGCTGGCCGAGGCTTACCGCAACGTCGCCGTCACCGGTGCAACACCGGTCGCGGTGACAAACTGCCTCAACTTCGGTTCGCCCGAGGATCCCGGGGTGATGTGGCAGTTCGAGCAGGCGGTGCACGGTCTCGCGGATGGCTGTGTGGCCCTGGGGATTCCAGTCACCGGCGGCAACGTCAGCTTCTACAACCAAACCGGCTCGGCGGCGATCCTGCCGACGCCGGTGGTCGGGGTACTCGGCGTGATCGACGATGTCGCCCGGCGTATCCCCACCGGGTTGGGCGGCGAGCCGGGGGAGACGCTGATGTTGTTGGGCGACACCCGCGACGAGTTCGACGGCTCGGTGTGGGCGCAGGTGACGGCGGACCATCTGGGCGGGCAGCCGCCCGCCGTGGATCTGGCGCGCGAGAAGCTACTGGCTGACGTGCTGAGCTCGGCTTCGCGCGACGGGCTGGTGTCGGCGGCCCACGACCTATCCGAGGGCGGCCTCGCTCAAGCGGTCGTGGAAGCGGCACTCGCGGGTGAAACCGGTTGCCGCATTGTGCTTCCCGAAGGTACGGACCCGTTCGTGATGCTGTTCTCCGAATCGTCGGGCCGGGTGTTGGTGGCGGTGCCGCGCACCGAGGAGAGCCGATTCGCATCGATGTGCGAAGCGCGGGGCTTGCCGGCGGTGCGCATCGGCGTCGTCGACCAGGGCTCGGACGCGATTGAGGTGCAGGGCCTGTTTACCGTGCCACTGGCGGAACTGCGCGCCACGTCCGAGGCGGTATTGCCGCGGTTCTTCGGATAGGCCGGTATGCCGGCCCGATCCGACGTCGACCCGGCCCAGACCCGGCAGGCCGTGCTGGCAGTGGCCGACTGGCTGCGTCACGCATCACATCCGCAGCCCGACCGAGACGCCGTGGCGAAGGCGGTTCGCCTCACCGCGCGCACCCTTGCCGCACTGGCCCCCGGCGCCAGTGTCGAGGTCCGGGTGCCGCCGTTCGTGGCGGTGCAATGTGTTGCCGGTCCTCGGCACACGCGCGGAACGCCGCCCAACGTCGTCGAGACCGATCCGCGCACCTGGCTGCTGTTGGCGGCCGGGCTGATCTCGCTGGCGGAGGCTAAGGCCACCGGGGCGCTGGCGCTGTCGGGCTCCCGCGCCAGTGAGATTGAGCACTGGCTGCCCCTCATAGCTGTGAGCTGAATATAACCCTGAACTGCAGGTTTAGGGTGGTCGAAATAATTTTTCGCCACTCAACACGCCCGGCCGATTCGGCGGTGGCGCTGTTGTGCCCGTAGACTTCCGTACGTCACCATCCGTTCCCCGGGGAGCCGCCGAACCGTGACCGTCCAGGATCTCGAAGCAGCCGAGCAGGACTTCAACTCACCCCGCGAAGAGTGTGGCGTATTCGGGGTCTGGGCCCCGGGCGAACAAGTCGCCAAACTCACCTATTACGGCCTGTACGCCCTGCAGCATCGCGGGCAGGAAGCCGCGGGTATCGCCGTAGCCGACGGCTCGCAGGTGCTGGTCTTCAAGGATCTCGGCCTGGTCAGCCAGGTATTCGATGAGCAGACGCTGGCGGCGATGGAGGGCCACGTGGCCATCGGCCACTGCCGCTACTCCACCACGGGCGACACCACCTGGGAAAACGCCCAGCCCGTCTTCCGCAACACCGCCGCCGGCACCGGGGTTGCGTTGGGGCACAACGGGAATCTGGTCAACACCGCTGAGCTCGCCGCACGTGCGCGCGACGCCGGGCTGATCGCCAAGCGCGCCCCGGCCCCAGCGACGACAGACTCCGACATCCTGGGCGCGCTACTCGCGCACGGCGCGGCCGACTCCACGCTGGAACAGGCGGCGCTGGAACTGCTGCCGACCGTGCGCGGGGCCTTCTGCCTGACGTTCATGGACGAAAACACCCTCTACGCGTGCCGCGACCCCCATGGGGTGCGGCCGTTGTCATTGGGGCGGCTCGACCGTGGCTGGGTCGTCGCGTCGGAGACGGCCGCGCTCGACATCGTCGGTGCCTCGTTCGTTCGCGACATCGAACCGGGCGAACTGCTGGCGATCGACGCCGACGGCGTGCGGTCCACCCGCTTCGCCAACCCCACCCCCAAGGGCTGCGTCTTCGAATACGTGTACCTGGCCCGGCCGGACAGCACCATCGGTGGCCGGTCCGTGCACGGCGCTCGGGTGGAGATCGGCCGCCGGCTAGCCCGCGAATGCCCGGTCGAAGCCGACCTGGTGATCGGCGTTCCCGAATCGGGCACCCCCGCGGCGGTCGGATACGCGCAGGAGTCCGGCATTCCCTATGGCCAGGGCCTGATGAAGAACGCGTACGTTGGCCGGACGTTCATCCAGCCGTCGCAGACCATCCGCCAGCTCGGTATCCGGCTCAAGCTCAACCCGCTCAAAGAGGTGATCCGCGGAAAGCGGCTGATCGTCGTCGACGACTCGATCGTGCGGGGCAACACCCAGCGGGCGCTGCTGCGTATGCTGCGTGAAGCCGGCGCTCTCGAAGTGCACGTGCGCATCGCCTCACCGCCGGTGAAGTGGCCCTGCTTCTACGGCATCGACTTCCCGTCGCCGGCCGAGCTGATCGCCAACGCGGTCGAAGATAAAGAGGAAATGCTCGAGGCGGTGCGGCATGCGATCGGCGCCGACTCGCTGGGCTACATCTCGCTGCGCGGTCTGGTCGCGGCATCCGAGCAACCGGCTTCGCGGCTCTGCACCGCATGCTTCGACGGCAAGTACCCGATCGAGCTGCCCAGCGAGACCGTGTTGGGCAAGAACGTGGTAGAGCAGATGCTGGCTACTGCGGCGCGCGGGTCCGAGCTGGGCGATCTGGCGGGCCAGGATTTTCCAGAAGTCCCCGTTGGCCGCTGACGAGAATCATCCGTCGAATAACTTTGACCGCGTCGGGTATCTGATTACGACCATGAGCGCTGCCCGGTAGCCTTTATCGCGATGACGGACTCCGGAAAGACCCACGGAAACGAGCTGGGCGCACCCGGCATCACGTACGCGTCCGCCGGGGTGGATATTGAGGCAGGCGACCGCGCCGTCGACTTGTTCAAGCCGCTGGCAACCAAGGCCACCCGACCAGAGGTGCGTGGCGGGCTGGGCGGATTCGCCGGATTGTTCGCCCTCCGCGGCGGCTACCGCGAGCCGGTGCTCGCGGCCTCCACCGACGGCGTCGGCACCAAGCTGGCGGTCGCCCAGGCCATGGACAAGCACGACACCGTCGGTCTGGACCTGGTGGCGATGGTCGTCGACGACCTCGTGGTCTGTGGCGCCGAGCCACTTTTCCTGCAGGACTACATCGCGGTTGGCAAGGCGGTGCCTGAGCGCCTGAGCGCGATCGTCGGGGGTATCGCCGAGGGGTGCATGCAGGCGGGTTGCGCGCTGCTCGGCGGCGAGACCGCCGAGCACCCCGGCCTGATGGAACCGGACCATTACGACATCTCCGCTACCGGCGTCGGCGTGGTCGAGGCCGACGACGTCCTGGGACCCGACCGGGTGAAACCCGACGACGTCATCATCGCGATGCGCTCGTCCGGCCTGCATTCCAACGGCTACTCGCTGGCGCGCAAGGTCCTATTGGAGATCGACCGGATGAACCTCGCCGGCTATGTGGAGGAGTTCGAACGCACGCTGGGCGAGGAATTGCTTGAGCCCACCCGCATCTATGCTAAAGACTGTCTGGCGCTGGCCGCGGAAACGCAAGTCCGCACCTTCTGCCACGTCACGGGCGGCGGCTTGGTCGGAAATCTGCAGCGGGTCATCCCGCCCGGATTGACCGCCGAGATCGACCGCGGCACCTGGACACCCGCCCCGGTCTTCAACATGATCCGCCAGCGTGGCCGCGTGACGCGCGAGGAGATGGAGAAGACGTTCAACATGAGCGTCGGCATGGTCGCCATCGTCGCGCCCGAAGACCAAGTCCGGGCCGAGGCTCTCCTGATGGCGCGACACCTGGACCCGTGGGTGCTGGGCACCGTCCGCAAGGGCGGCAGAGAGGCTCCGCGAGCCACACTCGTCGGGCAGCACCCGCGATTCTAGAAACGGGGACTACCCGCAACTAGCACCGTGCCGATGCGAAGCGCACCGGCACGGGTAGGTGAAATGGACTAGCGACGCCAGTCGTCCTGATCGCTCCAAGAGTTACCGGGGCCGTCATCGAGGCTGCCGTCATCGTCCAAGCCGCCCGACCCGTTGGAGTCGGTGCCCGTGCCTGACAGCTCCTGCTGAAGCCGCTGAAAGTCGGTCTGCGGAGAGCTGTATTTAAGTTCTCGAGCAACCTTGGTCTGCTTTGCCTTTGCCCGGCCGCGGCCCATGGGGGAACCCCCTCGCGCAATAACGGAGCGGCCTACGAGTAGGCGGCTCCGATCTCTTGGTGTCGTTTATTGTCCTGCCGACAGTTTACCGTGCTTCGCGGTGGGGCGTCGGCGCCCCCCGCCGCTGTGGCGGACAAGTTATTAAGCCTAGAGCGATCGCAAGCGCGGCGAAGCCGGGCGCAGCGGGTCGCGACCATTTAAGCCTAGAGCGATCGCAAGCACGCTAGCGTCCGCGCAACCGTTCAACCGCCAGTCGTCCCGCGCCGACCTCATCGGTGGGCGGCAGGGAATCGGCGTCGATCACCGCGGCGACTTGGGCTTCCGCACCCGTCGCCAACTCGGTGTCGGCAGTCAGGCCGCGCTTGAGCAGCGCCAGCGCGATCGGCCCCAAGTCCACGTGCTCGACGACGGTTCCGAGCCGTCCGACGTTGCGCCCGCCGGCCAGCACCGGATCGCCGGTCGACGGCCGGTCCACCGACCCGTCCAGGTGCAGCAACACCAGCATGCGCGGCGGCCTACCGAGGTTGTGCACGCGCGCGACGGTCTCCTGCCCGCGGTAGCAACCTTTGTCGAGGTGGACGGCTCCACCGATCCACCCGACTTCGTGCGGGATGGTGCGCTCGTCGGTGTCGACGCCGAGGCGGGGGCGCAGCGCGGCGACTCGGTGCGCTTCGTACGCCCACACGCCGGCCGACCGCGCGCCCGCCTGCGCCAAGCGGCCCTGCCACTCGGCCGAAGCGGCGCGCGGCACCAGCAGATCCAGTTCCAGTTGGCCGTCCGGAGCCCCGGGCATCCGGCGTAGGAAGCCATCCCCGGCGACCGGAACCGCCATCGCCTCCGTCGGTAGCGCATCCAGGCCCAACGCATCGAGCACCGCCCGGTCGACCAATCGCGGACCCAATAAGGACAGCACCGCGGTGTCGGCGGCGCTCGGGGTCACGTCGGCCCAGAACACCATCTTGCGCAGGTACGCCAGCAGTGGTTCACCGCGCCAAGGCTCGGTGTCGAGGTGGGTGATACCGCCGAGCTCGGTCTGAATCCAGTGGTCCTCAACCCGGCCCTGACCGTCGAGGCTGAGGTTCTGCGTGCTCGCGCCTTCGGGCAGGTCGCTGACGTGCTGGGTCGACAGGCTGTGCAGCCAGGTCTGGCGGTCGTTGCCGCTGAGCGTGAGCGCCGCGCGGTGTGAACGATCCACCAGCACGGCGTCGGTTTCGGCGGCGCGCTGCTCACCCAGCGGATCGCCGAAGTGCCAGATCGCACCCGCGTCGGGTCCGGATTCGGGCGCGGGGACGGCGTGGGGGTTCACAGGTCAACTCTACGGACCGCGCGGCTAGGCTTCTCGTCCATGGCAGGGCAGACGACGGTGATCGTCACGCTGGACGGTGGCATACACGAGCCGGGGACACCGCTGGTGCACCCCGATGACCTTGCCGTGGTTCGCGGCGACGGCATCTTCGAGACGCTGTTGGTACGCGACGGCCGGGGCTGCCTGGTCGAGTCGCATCTGCAACGGCTGAGCCAGTCGGCCAAGTCGATGGAGCTGCCCGCCCCGGACCTGCCCAGCTGGCGGCACGCGATCGAGGTGGCCGCCAGGCAATGGGCTGCGGGCAGCGATGACGAAGGCGCGCTGCGGTTGATCTACAGCCGCGGGCGCGAAAGCGGCTCGGCGCCAACCGCATACGTGATGGTCAACCCCGTGCCGGACCGCGTCGCCGAGGTACGCCGCGAGGGATTGGCGGCGGTGACGCTGGACCGGGGGCTGCCTGCGGTCGGTGCGGACGCCATGCCCTGGCTGCTGGCCGGCGCCAAGACGCTGTCGTATGCGGTCAACATGGCCGCGCTGCGGCACGCCGCACGCCAGGGCGCCGGTGACGTCATCTTCGTCAGCTCGGACGGCTACGTTCTGGAGGGCCCGCGCTCGACGGTGGTGGTCGCCACCGACTCTCACGAAAACGCGGATAGTGATCTGTGCCTGTTGACACCGCCACCGTGGTATCCGATATTGCGCGGCACCACGCAACAAGCCCTCTTCGAGGTGGCGCGCACCAAGGGCTACGACTGTGACTACCGCGCTTTGCGCGTCGCTGATCTCTTTGCAGCGCAAGGGATCTGGCTGGTATCGAGCATGACGTTGGCCGCCCGCCTGCACACCCTCGACGGGCGGCGACTGCCCCGCTCGCCGATCGCCGCGGAATTCGCCGAACTGGTGGACGCCGCGATCGTCTGCGACCGCTGAGCGGGCGAATCCGGTTGTGGTGAGACGTGACTGCGGGTACTTTCGGCCGTACACAAGGAAGGAGGTGGTCCGCGAATTGTTAGCTTCATGGACATGTGAGGTGGCTACGCGCTAGCTGCACCGGCTCGGAAGAGCTAGCGATTGTGCGCTGGCGAATTCCCCGTAGCCACCCGGCCCCCGAGCTCCCGGTTTTGTCCAACCAGGAACCTTGCTCGGGGGCCGTTCCATTGTCTGGGCCCCGGCCGCTGGCTGCCGAATGTGGCGCCTATGGCGGATTTCAGGGCAGTTTGCGTACTTAAGGCCCACGCTTGGCGAGAATTAGCCGGCGAACCGGGACAACCGCGCCGACAGATGCGGCACCAGCCCGCCGTCGGCGTCCACCCGCTCCTCGACGTAGGCCAGGTCGCCGCCCTCCACGATGCCGTAGAGCCGCTTGGCGCCACCGACCAGCACTCCAGATCTGCTGCGCGCCAGGGCATCGGTGACCAGTTCCCACGACGACTGGTTACGGGGCCGCCCGTAGAACAACTCGACGTAACCGGACGAATGGGCCAACAGCAACTCGATGGCCTGAGACTCGGTGGGATCGTCCGGATCGTTGACGAAGCGCCAGAAGCCCGTCTCGCGCAGGCCGGGTTGCCGGTATACGCCGGTGTCGCTGAGTCGCCAGGACCGGGCTTCCCAATTCAAGTAGTCGCTGCCGTCGTGGGAAACCACGATCTGCTGGCCGAATCGGTAGTCGCCGTCGCTTCCGCGGCCTTCGCCTTCGCCGCGCCACACGCCGACCAGGGGCAGCAGCGCTAGCAGCGCGTCATTCAGATTGGCGCCTTCGCGCAGGTTCGCGGTATCGGCGGGCACCGGCAGATCGTCGAACGCAGGGATATTGCGGGCCGCGGTCACCTTGGCGCGCTCAGCGGCGGCAGCCATCGCGCGGTCGCCGGAGTCTTCGGTTTCGGAACTCACGATTCGTCAGTGATGAGGCGGTAGAGCGTGTACAGCGCAAACCACGAGATGATCACGACTGACACGACCAGCATGATCTCGAAGAAGAGCACCACGGCACCAAGTCTATTCGCCTGTGCTGCTTCGGGGGTGGACCGGTCGCGCGTCAGGCGATCTTGACGTCAACCTCGTGGATGCCCGCGCCCGACGGGGCCACGATGGCGTCGCCGTTGCCCGACGCCGACAGCGCGCGCAGCGTCCAGGATCCCGGCGCGGCGAAGAACCGGAAGTCACCGGTGGCAGAGGCGACGACCTCGGCGGTGAACTCGTCCGACGAGTCGAGCAGCCGGACGAACGCGCCGCCCACGGCCTCGCCGTCGCGATCCACCACCCGACCGGTGATCACCGTTTCCTTCTCCAGGTCCACGCTGGCGGGCAACGTCAGTCCTTGCTTAGGTCCTGAGCACATATCAGCTTCCCAACTCGATCGGGGCACCCACCAGGGAGCCGTATTCGGTCCAACTACCGTCGTAGTTCTTGACGTTTTGATGTCCGAGGAGTTCCTGCAAGACGAACCAGGTGTGCGAGGAACGTTCCCCGATTCGGCAGTAGGCAATCGTTTCCTTTTCGCCGTCCAGCCCGGCGTTTGCGTACAGCGTGGCCAGCTCCTCGTCCGACTTGAAGGTGCCGTCCTCATTCGCGGCCTTGCTCCACGGAACATTGATCGCGCCGGGGATATGCCCGGGCCGCTGGCTTTGCTCCTGCGGCAGGTGCGCCGGCGCGAGGATCTTGCCGGAGAACTCGTCGGGGGAGCGCACGTCGACCAGGTTCTTGACACCGATGGCCGCGATGACCTCGTCGCGGAATGCGCGGATGGTGTTGTCGGGCGGGGCCGCGGTGTAGGAGGTCGCCGGCCGGCTGACGGAATCCGTGGACAGCGGACGGGCGTCGAGCTGCCATTTCTTGCGGCCGCCGTCGAGCAATTTCACGTCCTCGTGGCCGTACAGCTTGAAATACCAGTACGCGTACGCGGCGAACCAGTTGTTGTTGCCGCCGTAGAGGATCACGGTGTCGTCGTTGGAGACGCCCTTGTCGCTGAGCAGTTTGGAGAACTGCTGTGCGTCGACGAAGTCGCGCTTGACCGGGTCCTGCAAATCGGTGCGCCAGTCCAGCTTGATCGCGCCGGCGATGTGGCCGTCGTCGTAAGCGCTGGCGTCCTCGTCGACTTCGACAAAGACGACGTTGGCGGCGTCAAGATTGCTCTCAGCCCAGTCGGCGGAGACCAGGACGTCCGAGCGTGCCATGGTGGGGATCCTTTCGATTGCTGCTTGATGAATTCTTAAGCCGGGTGTGGAGCGCGCCGGAAGCGCGCGACCAGCGGATAGAGCTGGCAACCCAGGCAGATCCCGAACGCCGCGTTCAGGAAGGCGGCCACCAAGGCGGCCGCGGTGGCGATGACTCCGGCCAAGAACGCGCCGGCGGCGAATGCGCCCGCCCCCGCAACGGCGAAGATCAGGCCGACGAGCTGGGCGAATTTCAGGGGCGGCACCGGTTCGCGCTCGGTGACCGGCCCGAGCCGAGGCGCCACCAGCGTGGCGAATACCCGGCCGTACGGATGCCGGCGCGGCCCGCCCAGGGCACCGATGGCAAAGATCACGGCCTGCAGACCCAAGATGACCGCGGCCGCCGGCGGGCTGAGTGAGGACACGAGCAGCGCGATCACCAAGACGGCGGTGGTGATCCAGGCGGCGAACCTGGGTCCCCGAACGTCGACGAGATCGGGCTGTGTGGTTGTGGTTGAGGTGTTACTGCTCGACACGGTGCGACTCCTAAAATATTCCTGCTGCACGGAAGGGTGGAGGCACGCGACGGTAGGGACCGAAGCTG
>Ga0335072_10011229_pt1 | contig 12835 bp, 16 predicted proteins | sample Lox_Sample_21_FD_206725 | JGI IMG/M metagenome (GOLD analysis project Ga0335072, IMG submission 206725) | Soil microbial communities from Loxahatchee National Wildlife Refuge, Florida, United States - Lox_Sample_2.1 | ecosystem: Environmental > Terrestrial > Soil > Wetlands | place: USA...
GGCAGCGTGACTTCATTGCCTTTTTTGCCAGGAACACTGGCCCCAGGATCGCCTGTTGCCTGCTTCGCCGATTGTTGAGCGATGCAAATCGGGGAAAGGAACATCATTGCCAGCGGGAAAAGGGTCGGCGGGAGATTCAATCTGGGTCGCATCATGATCGTATAAGGCACACTTTCAGTTTCTTAGACGCCCAAAAGAGCCGAGCGTTGACTGCAAGCCTATCGTTGTGGCGACAAGCGCAGCAAGAGAAGCACCACGAAGATGGAATTTTAGGAAGTTAGCGGGAATCTTGGTAGCGCTACCGTCTATCGAATACTTAGCGTATCTCTTTGATTCAATTATCAAATACTGGATAGACAACCGCGAGTTGCCCCCAATGTTGCCCCCAGAGTTCGGCCGATGCCCCCCTATTTTCACGGTCGCCAATAGTATTCAAATGAGTAGCGAAAGAGCGATGAGATCGCGATGGCAACCCGCACCAGATCCGCAGTGCATTCGCCAGCGCACCAGGCAGTGGCGCAGCGCTTGCGTGCGCTCGTGGCTGGCCTGTCACGGTTAGCCCGCGGAACCGCGTCAGTTGTCCGGCCCCCCACCCCCGGCAGAAGGCATCGACGCTTTTCGCCCTCCCTCCTTCAATCGCGTCCGAAAATGAAAGGCGCAGCTTCAGCGCAGAACGAAATGTGCGGATTGTGCGCAGAACTGACCAGAGGAACCGCGCAATTCAAATGTGGCTGGGGAGGAGAGATTTGACCAACGAAGCGCAGTTCACGCGCAAATCGCGTGATATTTTCCCAGCTCCGTTGTGTTGCATCTGAACCACCGCTGAAAACCTGCGCAGGATAAGGATTGGACTGCGACCAAAGGGGGTGGGACCGGAGCAGGCGCAGAGTGTAAACACTCTGCATCTCGCACAGGTGTGAAGACACATCGCGACTGTAAACAACAGCGGGAGTCTTTGAAGCAGGGAAGAGTTCAAGGCGCAGTTCCTTTGCGCCTTGCGATTGGTGTTGACGTGTGAGCCTTTTCGGTGCTGAATATGGGAAGAGAATCGATATGCCGACACCAGTGATGAGTCAAGCAGCAGACATCCAGGAGCGAGAGCGCAGAGCCTTGGAGTTTCGAAATTTCCGGCGCGACTTTTTATGCACTCAAGTCAAACTGGCAGAGCTGTTGAAGTGTAGCCGGCGTGCGCTGGTGGAGATCGAAGCGGGACGGACGACTCGCCCGCGGGCGTCTCTGTTGAAGCGGTTCCGCGATCTGAAAAGTCGGAGTGAAAGGGAGCAGGCAGCATGACGATGGAATCCTTTGACGTGGCAGAGACGGTCACCGGCGCGGATGTAATTCAGGATCTGTGCGAGAGGGTTGCCCAGTCGCTCAGCAGCGATTGCCGCCTGCGGTCCACGGACAGTTACCAGGGGTACGGTGCGCGGGTGGTGGCTGAGATTTGGTTGTCCGATGTTGACCCGCAGACCGTGCAGCAGACAATCTCTGTTGGCGATTGCGGTCCCGGCACCCCGTCAAGTCAGGTCGTGGTGGATGTGCCCCTTCTCTCGCCGGCGGAGGTGCACGGTACTGATTCATCCTTCGCGAACCTGGAGCGCACGGCGTCTGGTGATGAGCCAGAGCAACCGCCGCGAAGGCTTTACACACCGCGGCACAGTGTGCCGCGCGTAGCCAAGTAGCAAGCGAGTCAAAAAACCAACCGAGACACGCGCCCCTCCTTCGGAGAATAAGCAGCGGCTCAAGACCCAGAGATGGCTCTTGGGCCGTTTCTGTTTTCAGCCCAAGGAGAGAGCATGCCAAGCGTACAAGAAATTCTGAAACAAACGGGCCTGAGCGATGAAGAAATCGCGGCTCTGGACGCCAAAGCCATCACCGCTTTCAGTGGCGTACTGACCAGCGCAGCCCAGGAGCGGGAACGCGCGGAAATTGAGCGGAGATCGAACGCTGAGTTCTATGACCAGTCGATCGCGCCGGCGCTGAATTCGTGGGGCAACGAAAAAGCCGCGTTGGATGCCGAACTCGCATTCTACAAAACCCAATTGCAGAGCGCGCAAAGCTCTGGATTCCTGCCCAGCGAACTGCCAGGCCAACCGCGCGACGGGCAGGGCCGTTACGTGGCAGGGGCACCGGGCGCGACACCGGGTTCGCCGACGTTTCAAGGCGGCATTGACGAACTGCGCAGCCAGGTGGGCAGCGCACTCGGCACACTTTCCGACATCCAGTGGAAATACCAGTCGCTCTATGGCAAGCCGATGCCGGTTTCACCGACAGAGCTTGTACGGCAAGCAGATGCGCAGAGACTTGATCCGGCCACCTACGCGGCGCGCACCTTCCAGTTTGCGGAGAAGGAAGCAGAACTGGCTTCGCAGGCGAAGCAGGCCGAAATTGATCAGGCCACCAAACGTGCTGTGGAAGAGAACAACCGCAAGTGGGCGGAAAAGCTGGGCAGCAATCCGGATGTAAAGGTGCTGCAGCCGAGCCGCTACGCCGAAGTGATGCGGGCGCAGAAGGCCGGCGAGAGGCCAGATCCGCTGCAGTTGAACGAAGCGCAGCGGCGTGCGGCGACCTCGCAGGCTATCCGGCGGGAAATCAGCGAACGAGATAGCGCAGCCTGATTCACGGTTTGTGAGACGTTCCCTCTCCTTGGGAACCTAGCGCGGCGGTTCGATACCGTCTCGGGCCGTCGCCATTTTTCAAAGGGAACAAATCATGGCAAGCAGCGAAGCGTGGAGTCAGGGTTGGAGCCTCGGGCAAGGCATAGCGCGGGAACGTGCAGCGCACAAACAGGCGCTGAGCGATGAAGAATTCCAGCTTGCCGCCGGGCGCCTTGCCGATGAATTGGCCAGCAACCGTCAGATCCTTTCCACTATCGACCCGCAGAAAAACCCCCAGCAGTACGCGGCCAAAGTAACTGATCTGCAGCGAAATCTTCAGGACCTTCGCGAACTCTATCATCCAGACCGCCACCCTTCGGCGATAAGCCGATTTGGTTTCTTAATCACGGATAAACTCGGCTTGACGAATCCGCAGAAGCGCATTCAGAGAGTCGCAGCGAACCGTGCGGCAAATATCGCCGGCGACGAGCGCGCGGCACAAGGATTGGCCGCGGCTACACCCGCACCGCCACCAAATGAAGTCGCCGAATATCGCCGCAAGTTGATGGAAGGCGGATTCTCCCCCGCAGATGCCGACAAGGCGGTGCGCATCCACTTCGGAATGGAACCGAGGGAAGGGCAGGAAAAGTATTTCTCGCAGCTGAGCACCACGACCGACGCGCAGGGCAGACAGCATTACTGGCGCGTCCCGATGGACCCCAGAGCGCAGCCGGAGGAAGTGGATTTCAACGGACAACAGATCGTGCCGAAGAATGCCGCGCCAATTAAAGGGACACTGGTGCGCTCATCGCAGAGTCCAACCGGATTCGCGCAAACCTGGGTTGATCGCATGAACCCATCGCGGATTGTCGCGTGGCAACCGATCACGCCGAGCAGATATTACATGGGCACCCGGAGCACCGCGCTCACCACCGATCCGTTTGGAGTCACCACGTCGTCCACCAGAACGACGGCGCCGGCGAGCACCGCCAATGTGGACCTTTCAGGCGCGATGCAACTCTCCGCTTCGCAAGACGAGAGCGCGCCCGCACCAGGTGCGCCACAAGGGGAGCAACCTGCCGTGCGCGTCGACGCTGGTGCTCCTGATGGGCACGGACAGACCGCTGCCCCATCGCTCAAGGAATTGCGCCACCAGGCTGCAGCGCGTGCGCCGAAGGCCGCGACACCGCAATTGGATGCACAGGGGCATATTCCCGCCGCACCGGGACTGAATGAAGGACTGCGCAGCGCGGCGAATCAACTGCTAGACGGAATGGATCTCGAAAAGCTGCCCCTTCCTGCACGGGACAAGCAGGCCGCGGCGGCGGTGGCCGCACGCTACGGATGGGGCCAGGGGCTGTTTACACCTCAACAAAAGCTCCTCATCCGCGAAGCGAAGACCTATCTCTCGCAGGCGTTGAACGATCCCGCGCTGAAGGTGCTGGACAGCCCGACGTCACGCGCGAAGCTGGCCAACATGTTGCTTGAGCACAAGGGCGTCGTCAGTAGCGCAGTGGCTGCGATGGTTGGACTGAGCGCACAGGAACAGGCATTTTTGCGCATGTACAACCAACTGGTGGGCACCATCAGCGGATTGGGACAATTGACGCGCGGCGGAAGGGTCACCGAGGCCACCATTGCCAGGCTCATGCGCGAACTGCCGAACCCGGAGCAGACCCACAGTTCCGCCGATGCCAAACAGCGCATCAAGCGGTTGCTCTCTGAAATCGACGTTGCTGTAAACCAGGGCCAGGGAATCGACGCATCCGGTACCAGTGCTGGACAAGGCAGCGCCGCGGAGTTTCTGAGGAACTTCCGTGCGGGAGGATCAAATGCCGCCAACCAATAGCGCCATCGCACAGCAGTGGGCGAAGCTCAGCCAGGGCCAGCGCGACGAAGTATTGAAGCAGATGACGCCAGAAGAGGCGGAGCGCCTTGCATCGGAGATGGGCTGGGAAGGCCACGCGACCGGCATCCGGGCGCGTCCCGGCCCGTTCACCATTGCCGGCATGAAAGACCGTGCTCTTGAACTCGTCCGGCGCGGATCAAGTTACTTGCCGACCATTGGCGGAATTGCGGGCGGCCTCATCGGCGGTACCCTGGGAACGCCCGCAGATGTGGCCAGCGGGCCAGTTGGGACCGCTGCCGGTGCCATCGCAGGATCTGGAGTTGGCGGAGCTGCGGGAGAAGTCGCACGGCAGGGTGTACTCCACGCGACGGGATTGGACAGATACGACACACAGGCTACATCGGGCCAACGCGCATTGTCCGTTTACGACCAGGGCATGATGCAGGCTGGTTCGGAGGCGATTGGTCAAGGCGTGGGACGCATGTTGCGCCCCACTCTTCAGCGCACCATCAGCAAGTTGTATTACGCGGGCGGCCTCGGTGCGCATGACAACGGCGCCTTGGAAAGCGTCTTCAACGACATCGCCAAAACTGAGCGATTGACGGGGAACCAGGCCACCACCGTAGGCGGGTTTCTCAAGCTACTGGACACGGCAAAGGGAGACATTGGCAACGAAGTTGATTTGAGTTTGGCTCAGAAGGTTTCGCAGGACGGCAAGATGATTCCGCTGGGTTCCGCCAAGGCGGACACTACTCCCATCGCTGATCGCATCAAGACCCTGTTGACGGCGCACCCCAGCGACCAGAAGTGGAACCCCGCCAAACTGGCCAGTATCCGCAAGCGGGCCGCGATGTACAGTACGCCGGAAACCTTCAGGAACTTGACTGACAGGCGCATCATTCTGAACGACCATCTTGCCGCCTTGTATTCTCTGCCCGCGGGTGAACAACGCAGCTATCTGCTCGCACATCCCGAACTGGAGATCGACAAGGCTGAGGCAGATGCGATTCGAGACACGGTGTATCCAGCCATGGACCGGGCCGCGAAGAAGCCCATCGGCACGACCGCGCGGTTGCAACAGCGGCGCGGCGCCATCATGCAGCTCTCCAACACGGTCGACAAGCATCTCGACAAATTGCAGGCGAAGACGAAGCAGATTGCCGGTGCTCCACTTTGGGAGCGGGGAAACGTGAGCGCATACGAATCGTCAACAGGCCGTCCAGGCTTCTCAGTACACCGTCTGACAGGTTTGATTCACACACCGAACCCGGAGCGCGCCGCGAATAAGAAGGTTGCAAGCGCATTCGGGCATACGGTTGGATCAAAGGTTGCAACGGGGTTGAGTTCGAAACCAGGAATGGAGGTCATGTCTCTTCCGTTGCGGTATCTCGCGACTCCGGACGTTCCGCTCGGAGCGGATGAAGAGACACCGCCGCCGCTCAGCCTCAGAGAATTACGGGGGGAAGCCGAGAGGCGCAAGCAGACAAGGGCAGGACCGCAGTCGATGAACAGGCCGTATAACTACGTCTTTGATGAGCGGCAGCAGAAGATCATTCCCGCCTGAATTGCGGCAGGTTCATTCCTTGCGCTTCTTTGGGCAGGGTCGATCGTCACGTCGTTCGTTACATCAACGATTTGCCCGCTCTCCCTGAGTGCAGCTAATCGTTTGGCGTCATCTCTCTCGGCTTGCTCACGCAGCACGCGGTCCAGGCATTCGTGTCCGTCCCTCAGAAATACCGCCGCAGCCTCGGCAAGATCGTTTTCGTCCATGAATCACCCAAAGTGGAAAAACGGGGGGCGCCCGAAGGCAGCGGCCTCTTGCGGAGTTCCGCTTTCCCCCTCTCGATTTTATGGCAAGAGCAGTCTGTAGACCGATAGCAGAACGCCGACGGCGCAAATTGCAATCCAAATCGCTCTCGAAGTGGATGCATTCCGCAACCATCCAGGAACCAGCGGCCCTTCATACTTCCGACCGGCAAGGAGAATTGCGAGGGCAATCCAAAGTGCGACTTGTGCAAGGCTGAGAGCGCGTTGAATTTCCATGGTGCTCCTCGATTGCGAGCCCGTCTTCTAGCTAGAGATTCAGACACAGCAACGCCGCGGTCATCGCTGCAACGCCGCGGTCATGGGGGAATCCTGCGGTTGCGGTACTCCGAGGCCAAAACCACCAGCAACAACAACGCGAAAGATACGGTCATGTCGTCCTCGATTGTGCACTCCTATTCTGCGCTATAATTGCGCCCTTCGGGGAGGGCAAACCGAATGACCGAGCCTACTCTGTGTCGTCTCTTTTTCTGCAAGAATGAGCGTTGCGGAAAGCCCATGCTGCTCCCGCTTGATAAGCTTCTGCAGCTAATTGTTGATCCAGCGGACCCATCCATTCGTGCTTCCGCGATAGCCGCAATATGTCATTGGTGCAGGCAAATAAAAAAATACTCTCTTGATCCAAACTCATCTGACCGGTCTGGCGAGGATCGGTTGGTACCGCTGGACCAAACCGAAGCAATGAATCGGCTAGCATGGCTGAAATGCGGAGAGGAGTCCTGCACATCTCGATTACCACTGATCGAAACATCGATCGCATCCACCGTACCTGAATTGCACGCAGCCAACATACGAGATTTGGAGTGGACCGATTTAACCTGCCCGAATTTACACCCGATTCCCTATCCGCAGCCTTAATGGATGGATTTTGCACACAATCCTCCCGATGCGCCAGTATGCGCTCGATTCGTCGGCCTCAGCAGCGCCGGCGTGTTGAGAAGCCCGCTGACGATTCCGGCATGGGATTCCATCACCGCTCCCCCGCCAGCGCGTCCTGGGGTGAATGTAGGGCCTGATTTCCCGCCTTGGCGTTCTCTTCATCAATGCGGCGCCGGATGCGTGCGTAGGGGTTCTCGCCCGATGGCGGCTCCACGTCCGCTGGCCGCAACAGGTCGATCGCTGCATCAGCCTCGCTTTTGTTCCGGGGTCGCTCCGCCGCGAGTTGTCGCATGCGGCGCGCTCTCGCGGCTTGGCTCGTCCGAAAATTCTCATGTTTGATCGTCATTGCTCACCTCGTCTGCCAACAACAACGATTTCGGGTGGTGGCGGCCAAGATAGTTCGGACTCGACCAGCGCACTAAAACCCTTCCGCGCTCCGTCTTCTGCACGCGGCCCGGTTCGCCGAACGGACAGCTTTTGAGAAACACTCGCGACCCGCGTTCAAACAGTGCGGGTTTGGCTGGTTCTGTTTGCAAAACCGGAACCCTGGGGTTTGAACTCATCTGCGTTCCCTCACAATTCCTCGATGCTCAAACCGTGGAGCAAGAGCATCAGCTTCTTTTTGAGCAAGTAAACCCGCGTCTGGTAGCCCTTGGCGTCACCAATGTGCTCGCGGCCGTCCGGTGTCTTCCATGTGAAATCAGCGACGTAACGGATGGGCTGGAGCTTCCCCCTGCCTTCCACCAGCGTGAAGCTAACCTGAAAACGGAGATCCGAGATCAGTCCGCGCGACTCCAACGCCACCAGCCGTCCCGCGATGTCGGCCTCGCGCCGACTTGCAAACTTGCCGCTTGGTTCAGCATGGTACTTGTGCGGGCGCTTCGCCGGGCGTCCTTCGATGGCGGCGGTCCACAATTCGCGCTCAGCTTTAGACTCATGCCGCATCAGGCGCGCTCCCCGCTGGCATGTTCGCTGGCATATCGTCAAAGCCCGCGATAGCTTCGATATCATTCTTGAATCCCAGCCCGCTTGTCAGCGTCACGTCTGCGACCTCGGCGACCAGAAGATCCTGCTCCACTAGGAGTTGCTTGAACTCGGCGAGTGAGGGCGGCGCGGCGCCATGCTCGGCCTGCCAGGCGGAAAAAGACCGATGGAGGGCAGCCATGTTGGTAAACCATCTGCCGTTGAAGGCACAGGCGAAGGCCAGCCAGCGCGTAAACGCCTCCTCTTGCCGAGCTTGAAGGAGTTCGATGATCGCGGCCTTGTGGGCTCGCAACTCTGGAATGAACGGTTCGCCGGCTGCGCGGGGATCGATCGCCAGAGTTTGACCCTCGATGGAGAGTCTTCCACCCCGGCTCTCGACGATTTGGACGAGTTCGAGCGCGCGGCTCATAGCAACAACCTCTCTTCCTGTTTCTCAGCGGCGAAATCTCCGTCTTCCTCTCTCGCGCCGCTTTCGGTTGGCGTGTCGAAATCGATCTCTTGCGCGTATTCCGGCTTTTGATCCGTAACATCGGTTACATCCCTGTATCCATGCGGGTCCGGGGCACTTTTTGGAACCGTAACAGTGGTGGTCGTGTTACCTTTCGAAAATGCGGTTTGCCCCAATGACGGCGCGGGTTGTAACGTTGTTACGTTTGGAGCGGGAGTGTACGGGCAATACCGCACCCAAGCATCAACAAAATCTATCTGGCGATAACCTTTGGAGACCCCACCGCCGATCCGGATGGCGGTGGGGTGGATGCCATATGGCTTGAGCAGCCGGGCGAGATTGTTGGCGGACAGACCCCGGCCGCGGGACCACTCCGCCCAGGGACGCCCCTCAATCTCGCAGAGCTGCGCGGCCAGTTCCTTGCTCGGGACATGGACAGCGTCACGCTCCATAAAGGTATCGCGGATGTCAGCCAGCAAGATGACGCCGACAGATGTGTCGTCCGAGGCGGCCGATCTGAAGACGGTAAGCAGTGCGGTGGTCAGGCGCTGCAGCCAATCGCCCCCGGCGAGCTGAGCGATGGCCAGAAGGATCTCGCCCACATCGTTGGCGCGGTCGGGCAGCGCGTCGATGGGCTCGGGCTCGATGGCCTTGAGCAGATTGATGACACCTGCTCCCCATCTCTCAAGGTCTGCGCGGATAGGCGCGGCAAGCTGAGCAACAACCCGGCTTCGGTAACGCTCAATGCGCTCTTCTCGCAACTTGCGCCGCATCTCGATGGGGATGCTGCGACTGGCAATCGTGCCGGGCAAATCGCCAATCCCTGCGAATACCTTTGGCCCAAAAGCATTGAACTCCCGCACCTCGTGCTCTTTGCCGTCGCATTTATAAAATTTCCCGTCGCGCTTGAAACCGGCATCCAGGATGCCGCGCGTGACCTCTGCCAACTCCTTGTTGCCGTTGGTGCTGGCATCGATCTCATCCAAAAAAATTGTTGGCTGGTATTTGTCCACCACGCGCACCAGCGCCGCCGGCGTCGTGCCGCTGGCCGTGCGTGGGTTGCACGCGACAGCCGCGAGCACATCCATAAGCAGCGTTTTGCCGATGGCCTTCTCCGGACCGGTGATGTGCAGATACGGCGTCCACTCGGCGGCATCTATCGCGTAGGTGTGCAGGACCCACACCGCCGTGATCATTGCCTGCGCCTGGGTGACCACCACATAGCGGTTGATCCATGCCAGCACTGTGTCCAACAGCTCACTGGTTAGCGCCGCGCCGGCGCTAACCGAAAGTGCCGGTACGGCTGGTGCGGGGTGCCGCATGGGCACAACCTTTGCCCCCTTCGGCGTGGGCTTCGGTGGCCGCGCCTGCTCAAATACCTCACCCATCTCCGCATCGCCGGCAACGGCAATGAAATCGTCCGGCCCGTTGACACCACTGATGGCGGGCAACTCGCACACCAACACCTTGCACCTACGGCCGGGAGTGCGCAGCTCGGCAACTAGCCGGGCACGTGCATCCTGCACGTCCGGGTTTGTGGCGACGTTGCAGTCGAGCAAGACAAAGACCTTGTGCCCGTCGCAATAGTCGAGGTCGGGCAGCGGGCCGGCCACATCCACGCGCTCTCCGTTGGGTGCGATCTCTTTGCGGATGTGCTGGCCGCGCCAACCGTAACACCCGCCCATCCCCACGGCTACCAGGTCCATGCCGGTGCGCGCGGCCCAGGCGCTAACCGAGAGGCTCGCCTTCTCGGCCTCGACGAGGGCAATAGATGTTGCCTGGTGCTCCAGCTTGGCCGCCGCGCCCGGCGGAAAATAGAGGTGACGCCCGTCGCCGTAAGCACAGATGTACTTGTTGCGGATTTTGCCGTCGACCATCTCCGGGGAGTCGCGCCGCAGTCGCGCCGTAGTGCGCCGCCCGGTGACGGGGCTGAAATACGGGAACACGATCCCCGCCATATCATTGGCCGGTGGACCGACGATGCCGTAATCGGTGCGCGCCTCGGCGTCGGTGACACGTCGGACCTGGGCCTGGGCGAGCAGTTCCGGGGGGATGCCTAGCCGCGCAAACATGGCCAAGTCGGCGGGGGATAGGTTGCGCGCCGTCGTTGCGCTGGCGGCATCGACTGAGGCACAATTGGGAGAGATATCAGGTTGCAAATTTCGGCTCCTGTCTGGCCCCCGTTGCGAGCGGGGGCCAACTATTTTTGGAGCTGTTGCTTGTTCCGGTGATCGGGGGCACGCTGCTCGCTGGTGATGGTTAGGCTGCTTGCGGCTTGGAACGCGCGGGGCCGGGAGGGCGAGACTCAGCTATGCGGGCAGCGAGCCACTCGTCGATTTCTGCCTCAATCCACCCGACGGAGCGACCACCGATACCGATCGGCGGCGGAAATTGGCCGGCCGCAACCATTGCGTAGATCGATGCGCGGCAGCGGCCCGTCCGAATCTTGACCTGGGGCAATCGCAGGATATTGATCGAGGCGGGTGTAACAGGCATACAGCCCTCCATCTGAGGCCGGTCAGGCCGGACTCTGCTGGCGCTGGCTGCTACTTATTCCCGTATAGGGGGGTGCATTGCCGCGGGGGTTCGATAATCATGCCGTCGCTGGGTCCATGCTTATTCGGCGGGGCCGGGGCTGGGAACCAACAAGCGGGGCAAAGCGCTAACGACATCTTTGGCTCACTCCATTTTTCTGTCAAGCCCTATTTTCGGCTCCCGGAGTCTACGCCGCTCCAAAGACAATCACTCGCTGGCCGCTGTCATCCTTTAAGTTGTCGAGATAATCGCTCCAGCGCTGCATCAATTTCCGGCGCTCCGGAAGAAATTCAGCGCGGTCGTATGCTCGGCCCAATGGGTTTTTGACTTGGTGCGCCAACTGCATTTCGAGCAGTTCCGGCTTGAAGCGGAGAATTTCACTCGCCAAGGTTCTGAATGAACTCCGAAAGCCGTGACCAACCATAACATCGGCGGGAACTTCCATGCGGCGCAGCGCCGCCAGAACCGCGGCGTCCGACATCGGCCTTTTGCTACTCCGCGCGCTCGGGAAAACATACTCGCCGGCGCCGGTAACCTTGCGCACTTTCGTCAGGATCGCAACGGCCTGTTTGCTCAGCGGAACAACGTGCGGCGTATTGGTCTTGCTCGCGAGGAAGGACCACGTTGCCGTATCAAGATCGATGTCAGCCCACCGAGCCTTTCTCAATTCACCTGGTCTGACTACAACCAGCGGGGCAAGTTTCAAGGCAGACTCAACGACAAACGTTCCCTTGTAGCCGTCCATCGTGCGCAACAAATTTCCAAATTCTCTGGCGTCTGTGATCGCCGGAAAATTCTCTGTACGCACAGCAGGGGCTAATGCACCGCGAAGATCAGTCGCGACATTCCGCTTGCAGCGCCCGCACGCAACAGCATATGCAAAAACCATGCGGCAATAGACGAGTGCTCTGCGCGTCGTCACCCTAACGCCACGACCTTCGATCCGCTGCAAGACGCTCAGCAGTTCCGGCGCTTCAATCTGCGAAACGGGCCGCCCGCCGATGAACGGTAGCACATCGCGTTCGAGTAATCGCCAGATGCGCGCGGCATGTGCTGGCGCAAGAACATCCGATCGTTTCTGGTGCCATTCGTGCGCGACCGACGAAAAGGTATTCTTGCCCTCGTCGGCCATCGCTGCCTTTGCAGATTGACGCTGCTGACTTGGATCGACTCCATTGGCCAGCAACTTTCTTGCTTCATCGGTACGGTCGCGCGCGGTTTTCAAACTCGTGTCTGGAAAGGTTCCCAACGAAATCCGCTTCTCTTTATCGGCGAAGCGGTATTTCAACCGCCACCACTTTCCACCGCTCGGGGCGACTTCCAGATACAGCCCGCGCTGATCGTACAGCCGAACAGACTTTCCGGGCTGCGGCTTCGCGTTTCTGACCTTCACATCGGTAAGGAGCATATTGGGCCACCTATCAGAGGTTGGGGGCAACTCATTTCGCCATTTCCCCACTTGCCCCCTATGTTGCCCCCAATGCCCCTCAGATGTCAACAGACCCAAGCAGACCCATGCAGATTCAGTTTTGTTGAAAACATTATACTTAGTATCGGTATTTAGACGTGAATGGACGTCCCTAGATGGGAATTTGGTAGCGCTACCGGGAATCGAACCCGGGTTTTAAGATTGAGAATCTCACGTCCTAACCCCTAGACGATAGCGCCACACTAAGACTTATTGGGCCAATCAGGGCACCCGTTTAATTTAGCAAAAAT
>Ga0335072_10011230_pt1 | contig 12835 bp, 7 predicted proteins | sample Lox_Sample_21_FD_206725 | JGI IMG/M metagenome (GOLD analysis project Ga0335072, IMG submission 206725) | Soil microbial communities from Loxahatchee National Wildlife Refuge, Florida, United States - Lox_Sample_2.1 | ecosystem: Environmental > Terrestrial > Soil > Wetlands | place: USA: Florida...
TACGCCTGCTCCGGACAGTACGCCCTGAATCGCGACATGCTCTCTTGTCGCTCAACTCCGCTGTGCAGAACAAGTCTCTCCCCTGGTTCTCACGCACACACTGAAGCCCCGGGCCTTCCTCCACAAACCGCGCCGCGCCTGCAAACCCCCGTAATCTATCCCGCCACCAATGCCCGCGCTAATCTCCCAGCGTGAACTTCGCCCCGCAGGAAATCCGCACCTTCTTCATCACCGCCGTTACCGCCAATCGCCGCCGCCTCTTTCAAACGGAAACCAACGCGAACCTCCTTCTCCACCTCTTCAACGACGACCGCCCGAAAAGCCGCTACCATCTCCACGCCTTCGTCCTCATGCCCGACCACATCCATCTCCTCATTACGCCGGCGCCAGACGTCTCCATCGAGAAAGCCATGCAATTCATCAAAGGAGGCTTCTCCTTCCGCCTGAAATCCAAAATGCCCGTTTGGGAAGACAGCTTTACAAAGCGTCGCATCGAGGACGTGCGCGATTTCGAAGTGCACCGCCGCTACATCCACGAAAATCCCGTGCGAGCGCATCTGTGCACCTGCGCAGAGGACTTCCCACATTCCTCCGCGAACCCCGTGGATGCCGTCCCCGAACATCTCCGGGCCTGAAGGCCTGGAATTCTGAGTCGACCTGCTCCGCCGGGTTAAAACCCGGCGCTTCTACCGTCGCCTCGCTCCCGCGAGGCCATCCATCCTATCCTGGCTGGGCAAAGCGGCGTCACGTCAGACGGCATCAGGCGACTCATCGGCCGGCGTCTCGCCCGAAAGAGCCAGGGTCTCGCCCCGAAAGATTGCAACGTACGCGCGGAGTTGTTCTGAAAACCTCACCGCCCCGAGTCCCGCTCCCCCGCCGCACCCGTAACCCCAGGCCCCATCTCATCCTTGGCCTCCACCACAGAGTCATCCGTAGCAGGACGCCCGCCGCAATCGCTCTTCGCCCCCAGCGAATGCGGGCTGCCCGCCGGCGCCGTGGGGTCAATCGTCGTGGAGCAGGCATCGGCGTCACTCCCTGCCGCCGCTGTTCGAGTCGTTGCGTCCGCGCTCTGTCTGGGTGTTCCCGTCATAGCATCCTCCCTCAATTCCGTTGAGTAAGATGCCGGAACCTGAATCGCCGCGCGCGAACAAAACGCTACCCGAGCCATCAGGATTCAGCTCAAAGCCCGCGCCGGCCGACACCCGTCGCGACGCCGGCAGCCCGCGCCGCCACCAACTCCCGCAGCTCGCCCTCGACCCGCTCCATCACCCCGCTCCAGTCTCCCGCAACCGTCTGCCGAAAAAGCCGAGCCGTCGGGTACCACGGACTATCCTCGCGATCCAGCAGCCACCGCCAGTCCGCAACCCGGTGCAGAAGAATCCACACCGGCTTGCCCATCCCACCGGCCAGGTGTGCAACCGACGTATCCACCGTGATCACAAGGTCGAGGTTCGCTACAATCGCCGCGGTATCGGCAAAATCGTGGGTCTGATCGCTGAGATTGACGATGCTCGTTCCGCTAGGCGCATCCGGAGTAGCCGCGGAAGCGCCCATCTGCAATGAATAAAACGCGGCCTTCTCCATGCGGCTTAGCCGCGCCATCGCTTCGACGGTCATCGAACGGTCCCGGTTGCGCGCGTGCGTCGGATTTCCGCTCCACACCAGGCCAACACGCAGCCGATCCGGATCGAGCCGCTGCGACCACAACGCAACCGCCTCCTCAGGAGCCCTGAGGTACGGAATCGGCGCCGGGATGCTGCTCACCTCCGTGCCAAATGCCAGCGGCAGGCTCAGCAGCGGACAATGCCAGTCGAACGCAGGCGTCTCTTCTCCCGCAACCAGCAGCTGCGCTGCGCCTCCGGAATTTTCCAGCAGCCGGCGCAACCCAGGCTGCACCTGCAGGATGATCGTCGCGCCGCGCGCGGCCAGCAGCGGAAGATACCGCGCAAACTGCAGCGTATCGCCCAGTCCCTGCTCGCTGTAAACCAGAATGCGCGCGCCTCGCAGATCCTCCCCTTTCCACTGCGGCTGCGAAAACTGCGGCCGCGCCTCTTTGAACTGGTGCGTTTCCCAGCGCGCCTCGCAGTTTTGCCATCCTTCCGCAAAATTGCCCTCGGCAAGCTGCGCCATCCCCAGCCCAAAGCGCGCCAGCGCCGACTCCGGATGGTGCGCGAGCGCAACCCGATAGCACTCTTTGCTCCCCGCGAGGTCTCCGAGCACCTCGAGTTGAAAGCCAAGATTGCACAGCGTGCGCGCATGAAAGGGATCGATCGCCAGCGCTCGCGAGAAGCCTTCGACGGCTGCCCTGGACTCTCCACGCAGGAAGTGCGCTTTCCCGAGATTGCAGTGGACGTCGGGCGAACCGGGCGCGAGTTCGATGGATCGTCGCAGCAGCGGCAAGGCGCGATCCGTGTCTCCGATCTCCAGAAGAATCGCTCCCAGACCGGCAAGCGCGCCCGCATGGTTCGGATCGTGCGCCAGCGTTTGCCCGTAAGCATCGACTGCCGCCCGTTGGTCTCCGCTCTGCTGCAGCGCGATGCCAAGGCTGTAGAGCACGCGGGCATCATCCAGCCGAATCCGCAGCGCGTCGCGATCCGATTCGCCGCTCGGCTCCTGGGCCAGAAGGCTCCGGCCAGGATGCACCTGGAATTCGACGCAGTCTCGACGCAGCGCAAGGGCTCTTCGAAAGCAGACAGCAGACTCCTGGGGGTTGCCGAGCGCAAGCTCCACGTTGCCAAGATAGAAATGCGCCTCCGCACAATCGGGCCGAGCCTCGATCGCCTGGCGGAACAGCCGCTCGGCCTCCGGCAACCGGCCTGCCTCCTGGCATCGCAGTCCCTCTGCAACAAGCGTCGTGAGTTGGTCGCGCACTCCGGGCTCCTCCAAGAAGAATAAAGAATGCCGGACCCCGCGTATCTCCAGGACGCCGCAAAACGAAAGAGGCTGCCGTTTCCGGCAGCCTCCTCGATCTCCAGCCGCGATCAGCTCAGAAACTGATACGCGCCGAGAACTGCGCCGCTTTGCGATTCAGGCTTCCGCTTTGCGTTACCTGTCCAAAGCTGGAGTTACCGAACGCCTGGCTTGCCACCGCAAACAGCGTGTGGTTCGTGACGTTGTACCACTCTGCCCGGAAGTCCAGCTTCGTCGTCTCCGTGATGTGCAGCGGGAAGCTGCGCACCGCGGCCAGATCCAGCTGGTAGTTCCCCGGGCCGTACAGGTTGTCAGCCGCCGTCCGCGGAGCATTGCCGAACGTGTAGTCCGGAGCCACTGCGAAGGCGCTGGATTTGATATACGAAACGGTGTTGTAGTTCGCGGCCGTGATGCCCGATCCCCACTTCCCGTTCTGACGAGCTGATCCGGTGAACGTCGGATTCAACGCCGCCGGACAGTAGTTGCTCGGCTGTGCCGGATTATTCTGGCACGACGAAGCCGTGATCACCAGCGGCGATCCGGAGTAGGCCTGGTACACGCCCGAGAAGGTGAACCCTCCCAGAATCGCCCGTTCCGCATGGCTCTCCGCCAGCACCGTCTTTCCGAACGGCCAGTTCCATACCGCCGTCGCGACAAAGTGATGGGGCTGGTTGCTCGTCGAGACGGACCGCTCGATCTGGTCCGCCTTGTAGGAAGCGCTCGGCGCGTTGGCAATCGTTCCAGCCGGAATCGCATATCCGCTGCGGAAATAACCGCCGTCGTCAATCGCCTTCGAGAAGGTGTAGTTCACGTTTGTCGTCAGGCCGTGCCACGCCCGCGTGCTCAGCAATGCCTGCAGCGCGTTGTAGTCGGAGTTGCCCATGTATTGCCCGAACGAGTCGCTCACCGACTGGAAGGGGAAAGGCTTCAGCGCAGTCGACAGCGCCTGGCCCGTGTTGAAGTTTGCCGGGCAGGTCAGGCTGTACTTCACGCAGTCCGCCGTCAGCGCGGTGCCCTTGTCTGCCAGCGCCGTTCCCAGCGACAGATACTTCGGGTCCATCTGATCCGACCAGTAGCCGCGGCCGTTGCCGCCGTCCGTCTGCAGGAAGTGTCCCTCCGACCCGACGTAGCTCACCGTCAGCACCACAGGATTGGCGAGCTGCCGCTGAATGCCGAAGGTCCAGTTGATGTACTCCGGAGCCCGTCCACCGTAGTACGGGTCGTCATACTGCATGGAAGAGGGGGTTCCGGTGTAGCCGGTTGTGTTCGTATACCCGGTGCCGTACGCCGGGCCGGAGCCAACACCCGCCGCCACCGTGTAGCTCGGAATCGCTCCATTCGTTCCATGCAGCGGAATCGTGCTCAGCAGCGATCCGTTGGAAGAGAACGACGGCGCGCTCGAGAAGCCCAGCGTGCCAAGGCTCGTGTTCAGGCCGCCCACTGCGTTGCCGTGCGTAAACATCACACCAAAGCTCGACCGGACCACCGTTTTAGAGCCCAGGGAGTAGGCCAGACCCAGCCGCGGTCCAAAGTTCTTGTAGTAGTTGTTCACCGGAGTCGAGCAGTTGCAGGTGCCCGAACCGTGGCCCGTAAAGGCCAGGGCTCCGTTAACCCCCGTTATGGGATTGCCCAGCGAAGGATTGAAGAAGCTCTCCGCGTTGTGGACTTCCGTTACCGACGGGAAATAGTCGTAGCGCAAACCAAGATCCAGGGTCAGCTTCTGCGTCGCCTTCCACGTGTCCTGCACATACGGCGAGATCGCGCGGAACCGCGCCCCGAATTCCTGTTGCAGATACTGCGTAAAGCTCCCCTTGTCGATCTCGCCCACCAGGAAGCTCGCATACGAAAGCCCCGTGCCGGTGGTCGCCACATATTTCGGGGCGCTGTTGCTCGACGCGTTGATCCCCGCCGACTCCGTCACCGCCGTCGCCAGCGTGATCGGCGTCGATCCGTTGGTCGCGTTCACCACGTTGTACTCCAGCCACGCCGTCTGGCCGCCGAACGTAAACGAGTGCCGTCCCACGTTCCACTGCACGTTGTCCAGCACCGTGTAGTTTTCCGCCAGCGTCAGATTCTCCGTCGTACCGTTCCAGTTCGTCGGTGCATCGGTGCCCGCAAACGTCACAATCGGGAATACCGACGACGCCTGACCCGACGGCAGCCCTGACAGGCCCATGGCCGTCGCCGCATACGCAGGCGAATCGTCCGGGCTGAAGGTCGGCCCGTTGTAACGCGCGTACCCCCACTTGAACTGATTCAGGACATTCGGCGAGAAGACATGCGTCTCTTCCACCGTCCACACCGCCGTCTTCGGCGCATACGCCTGGCCGTAGTTGTACGGAACCGGCCCCACGTTGCGTCCCGACGTCGTTTGTCCCACCGGGACCGAGCTCGCCTGCCGCCCCACCGCGCCCAGCACCGTCAACGTGTCGTGGTCATTGATGATGTAGTCGATCCGCGAAGTCGTCGACCAGTTCACAAGCCCGGTTGCGTTCGCAGCAACATAGTTGTTCTGCAGCGCCGACGAGAGCTGGCTGTCCACCGTCTTGCTCAGCAGGCTCTGCAAATTCTGCGCCACCGTCGAGAACTCCGACGCCGGAATCACATTCGGCGTGCCGGTCAGCACCGGATTGCCTCTCGATCCCGATGTAGCTCCCGGCCCATACCCGAACTGATAGCGGCACGGCCCGTCCGTGCTGTGCGCCGTGCAGGTGGTCTGGCTCAGCGGATCGTAAATCTTGTTCGGCAAAGCGCTGAAATTCCCCTGCTGCTCGGCCAGCGTCGGAAACGTCATCGGCGTCGGCGTCGCGCTCGTGTAACGGAACCCGTTGTAGTTCGTGAAGTAGAACAGCTTCTTCTTCATCGATCCGAATGGAAGCAGCGGGCCGCCCAGATTGATGCCGTACTCATTGCTGTGCTCAATCGGCTTCACCGGCAGTCCCGTTACTGGGCTGTACGACCGGAAGAATCCCCAGGTATCCAGAGCCGTGTTCCGGAAGAATTCGTAAACCGATCCGTGCTGCTGGGCTGACCCCTGCTTCACGGAATAATTCATCACGCCCTGGCCTTCGTACACCGCCGAATAACCGCTCGTCTGCAGCTGGAACTGATCGACAGCGTCCACTGAAATCGCCGTCCACACATAACGCGGATCGCCGTTGCCGCCCGCGCGCACAAACGGAATGCCATCGATATATACATCCGAAACCGCACCGCGGCTGCCGGATCCGTTCACCACGCCGGTGTTCGTCGTCGCGTTGCCGTTCGTCTCGTTGCCCTGCACGCCAGGCATCAGATACACAAAGTCCGTCGCGCGCCGCTGGTCCGCGCTTCCGTAAGCGCCCATTTCAATAGGCAGCTCCGAATACGTCTCGTTCTCCATCGTCGCGCCCAGCGTCGCATTGCTCGTTTCCAGTTGCGGCGGAGCCGAAGTCACCGTCACCTGCGTCGTCGTGATCCCGATCGTCAGGACCGGGTCGTACGTCTGCGATTCCATCGCATTGACGTGAATGTTCTCCTGCACCAGGCTTTGGAACCCGCTCGCCGTGGTCGTCACCGTATAAATGCCCGGGTCCAGGTTCGAGAATGTGAAATCGCCCGCGCCGGTCGTTTGCGTGGTCGTCGCAATCCCGGTCGCGTTGTTGGTCGCCTTCACCGCAGCGCCTGGAATCACAGCGCCTGTCTTATCGGTCACCGTGCCCGTAATGGCGCCCTTGCCGGTGAGCTGGCCCAGAGCTGCCCCCATGCAGATCAACAGAATCGCCGTCAGGCATCCCAGCTTCCCGGATTCCCGCCATAGCGCCCTGACCGCCTCTGACGCACCTCTGCCGCCAAAATGAAAAAGCCTCTTCAACATGCGAATTGCCTCCAGTTCTTACAAGTGCGCGCGGCTTCCACGAATACCCGGTTCACCGCGTCGGTTTTGTTTGTTCTTGTCCGTTTGCCCGCAAGTGTGGTCTGACCACATTCTTCAGGACGCCATAGTCTGCATGGCGCAAATCTGCGTTGTCAACAGAAATCTGGCTTATTGGCGCACTTCGGAGAGGGGGGGAGTGCCTGGGAGGCGTCTCCAGTGCGGCTTCGTTACGAGGGCGCGGTCAGACCGCACCGCCCTATCTCACACGACAGGAATGACCTACGCGACTTCGCCGACAGGACCAGGTCGTGCATCGGGAGTTTGCACCTTCGTAAGGGCCCCCCGCACGGACGATCCTCCGAAAAACGCGAAAAGCCCCATCCGCGCCCACCGCAAACGGAGCTTTCCTGTAACTGAAACGGATCCCTGAAACCCGCCTTAGGAGGCTTTCCCCCGCAACTCCTGCTCTGCCCGGAACCAGTCATGCTCCGGGTTTCCATGCGGATGCCCGCGCTCGGCCCAGTACCGGTGCGCCAGCACACGAATCTCCTCGTGGCTCACAATTCTCGGCCCCGCCGGCTTCGCTGCCGTCTTCTGCGTGCCATTCGCCGCTGCTGCTTTCGGCTCGGGCATGCTCGTCGCCAAACCGTCCGGCTCCGCAGTTTTCGCCTTCGTCGCCCTGGGCTTGCGCGGCGCCGGCGCAGCCTTCTTTTTAGGTGTCTCTGCCATATAAATCTCCTGAAAGGGATTCGAGCGCAACGTACGGCCCATCCTCTTTAGAATACGAGACTCTGGCAATCCTCCCCAAGCCCAAATTTGTTTCGGACTCACCTCGATCAACGAATCCGGCGGCCTTTCAGCTCCTGGCCTCGACCCCCCTAAGCCCAAGTCCTGCACTCACCCATAGATAGAAGAAAGATGCCGCTCTTCCAGGCTGCCCACTTTCGGCGACCCGATCTCCAGCGGTCCCATCCATTGCAACTCCCGCTCCAGGTCCGGATGCAGCTGGTATTTCCGCGCCACCTCTCCGATTTTGGCCCCCACCACGTCGATCTTCGCCAGATCGTACGTCCCCACACCCGCCTGCCCGCAGTAACCGAGATAGCCAACCCAGTCAGGATTGATCCCCATCACTGCGAGCCCCACGCGATCCGCCGCAATGAAATCCGTGGACGCGATGGCGACATGCGACGCTACCGGCGTTCCGTTGCCCGGCCCATTCCCTTCCATGCCCTCGAAGCCGTCGATCACCGCGACGCCCCACTGCGGCTGCAGCCGCTCGGCCGTCACCAGCATGTTGTAGTGCGTCTGCCGGATCCCCACATGAAACTTCCGCTTGTCGTTCCACGGCAGCTCACCCGGCGCGCTGTGCAGCGGCGAACCCAGCACCATATTCTTCACCGCCATCGTCGCCACCACGGTGTTGTGGGTCTTCAGCATCGCGCTTGAAATCACAAACGTGTCCGGATCGAGCACCCGCGCCGCCAGCCGCACCTGCGCCACATGCAGATCGGCATCCAGCACCGACACCGTCTCGAATTTCCCCTCGCGATTCAGATCCACCAGCGACACCTTCTGCGATCGCCGCTCCGTCGCCAGCTGGTTGTAATGGAAATGCTCGAACCCCTCCAGCGTGTCGCCCGCCGACGCTTCCGCAATCGTCACCGGCCCGCGAAACCGCTCCTCCAGATAGTCAAGGATCCCCTCGATCGCATCCAGATGCGTCGCCGCCAGCTGATTGGTCGTGGAAACATTGTTCGGCTTGATGACCACCGACTTCCGCTTCCGCAGCAAAGGCCGAATCTGATCGTCAATCGCCAGCAGAGCGTTGTGGACATTCGCCCGCCGCTCGTCTCCATGCACCAGCGCGACCTTCACCGCCGTTGGTCCCGCGCTCTTCAGCTGCGTCCCCGCGACTCCCGCCGCCGCCGCTTTCGCATCGTCTGCTCGAAGCGCCGCCGCGCCGGCGCGCAAAACTCCCGACTGCGCCAGTAAACCGGCGCCGGCCAACTGCACAAAATTTCTGCGTGAGAGGCTCATGCGCCCACTCTAGCGCCGTAGCATGAAACCGAACCCGTGAACCAGCCGCCAACGCCCATTGCCCCATTACTTCCGTACCGTCCCCGAAAAGCCAGTCGTCCTGAACGAAGCGCCGCCGCGAACCTATCCAGCGTGAGATCATCCTGCCCGGCGCGAAGGGAAGAACCCGCTCGCAAAGCGAGCGCTCCGGTCGCACAGCGGCCGACAAAATCTAAAACGGGCACGAATGCCTGGAAAGCTGCTCTTTCCCGGAAAAAAGCAAAAGTCCTCCTGACCGAAGCGCCGCAAAGAGGAAGAAGGCCAGAACAGGCCTCCCCCCGGCGCGCAGCGAAGGACCCCCCGTTCCATCGTCACTTTTTCCGGCATCGGCACCTTCCGGCAAAATGTGCGTATCACCGATGCTGTTGCGCTCTCTGCATCCACACGAAACTGTCCTGTCGCGCGGACCCCAATACGCGAGCGAAACCGAGGCGAAATTTCTATGACTCCACCGTGATTCCTCAGGGCATTTCCGGCCGCTGTCCTGACAATCGTCCCCCGGTTTCGTGTTACAAGAGAAAGAACAAACCCACAGAAGAAGGAATCCCAACCCACGAGGCTTCTTCTGATGAGAGCTTGCGTACCCCAGTACGCTGCGTCTGTTTTTTGCTTTTTCGAAAACGCCCACAACAAAAAATAGCGTTTCACCATTTTGGAGGTCGTTATGCAGTTCCGCAGATTTGCACTCTCTCTGTCTCTGCTCTTGCTCGTCGCCGGCGTAGTCGCCGCTTCCGCACAATCCACTGCGTCGCTTTCCGGGACCGTCACCGATCCCTCCGGTGCCGTCGTGCCCGGCGCGCAGATCACGGTTCACGCTCTCGCCACCGGTACCGACCGCACCACCCGGTCCGATTCCGCCGGAGCTTATTCTGTTGCCGCACTGCAGCCCGGCAACTACAGCATCACCGTTGTCGCGTCCGGTTTCGCGACCTATAAAGTCCCCACGATGGCGCTGCTTGTCGACCAGAGTGCGACCATGAATGCGCGCCTCTCCATCGCCTCCGCCGGCGAGGTCGTCAATGTCCAGTCCACCGCGCCCATCCTCGAGGCGCAGAGCATCACCGTCGGTCAGTCCATTGACGAGAAGACCGTGCAGGAAATGCCCCTCAACGGCCGCCACTTCCTCGACCTCACCAACCTCGTCCCCGGCACCGTCGTTCCCCCCGTCACCGGCAGCCTTACCGCCGCCAGCCGCGGCCTCGGCGCCAATTCCTACGACACCACCGGTCAGCGCGAAGACTCCGCCAACTTCATGATCAATGGCATCAACCTCAACGATGCCTCGCAGAATCAGATCACCTTCCAGCCCTCCATCAACACCACCGCGGAATTCAGCATCTCCAATTCCACCTACTCCGCCCAGTACGGGCACGCTTCCGGCTCCATCGTCAACGTGGCCACCCGTTCCGGCACCAACGCCTTCCACGGCGAAGCGTTCGACTATCTCCGCAACAACTACTTCGACGCCCGCAACTTCTTCAACCGCAAGCCGAATCGCCAGAATCAGTTCATCCGTAACGATTTCGGTGCTGACTTTGCCGGGCCCGTCTGGAAGAACCACACCTTCTTCTTCCTCAGCTATGAGGGGCTCCGTCAGTCCCAGGGAATTCTCTTCAACGGCAACGTGCTCAGCCCAGCGCAGCGTGCGTCTTTCGCGGCCACCCCCGCCGGGTCGGCCTACGCTAACCTCGTCAGTCTCATCCCTGCCGGCAACAACGCCACCGGCACCGTCTTCCAGGGATCGTCCCCCGGACCTGTGAAAATCGACCAGTTCTCCGGCGATCTCTTCCACACCTTCTCCGCCTCTGACAACCTGCACCTCTATTACGCCTGGCAGCAGGACAAGCGCACCGAGCCGAACCTCCAGGGCAATACCGTCCCCGGCTTCGGCGATCACCGCGGCGCTCACCGTGAGATTGGAACCATTAACGAGGTTCACATCTTCTCGCCCAGCCTCGTCAACGAAGCCCGCCTTGGCTTCAGCCGCATCGCCATCGCGTTCGTTCCCAACACTCCGGAGAATCCTCTTTCCTTCGGTATCCAGAACGGCGTCACCTATAACGAGGCGCTCCCGCAAATCACGGTCTCGGACATCGGTCTCAACTTCGGCGGCCCCTCCGGCTTCCCTCAGGGCCGCTTCGATACCACCGGTATCTTCTCCGACACACTCTCCTGGACCCACGGCAAGCACATCATCAAAACCGGAGGCGAGTTCCGTCGCTTCATCAGCGATTCCTTCTCGCAGACCCCCGGCACCATTGCCTTCAGTTCCACGGCCAACTTCATCAATGGCATCGCCAGCTCCTTCAGCGTGACCCCCACGCAGGTCACCAGCCGCGTCTTTGAAAACTCCGTCGGTGCCTTCGTCACCGACAATTACAGACTCACCGCGCGCCTGCAGGCCGAGCTTGGATTCCGCTACGAGTGGAACGGAACCCCCACCGAAGGCGGCAATCGCTTCGTCAACTTCAACCAGAACACAGACGTTCTGCAGTCAGTCGGCCATCCCTATAACCAGAACTTCAACTACGAGCCCCGCGTAGGCTTCATCTGGGACATCCGTGGCAACAACAACACCGTCCTGCGCGGCGGCTACGGCTACATGGCCGACGAACCGGTCTCCGACGCCGTCACCGGACTCGCCGGCAATCCGCCCAACGCCAATCCGGTCAGCGAAACTGGCGCCCTCCCGGTCGGCACGCTCTACTCCACCGCGGCCGCCTCGGGCCTGGCCCCCTCTGCCATCAACCCGAAGCTCTCCAATGCCTACACCGAGAGCTATAACCTGAACCTGCAGCAGCAGATCGGTTGGGGGGCTCTGTTCGAGATCGGCTACATCGGCTCGGAGGGCAAGCACCTCCGCATCGAGCGCAACCTCAACCAGTTCATCTATCCCGGCGGTGTGCAGACGCGTCCCTACGCGAAGCTCGCCACCACCAGCGCCATCCGTCCCGGCTCCGCGCTCGGCAACATTGGTTACGTCGATTCCGACTCGCTCTCCGACTACAACGCCCTCTGGTTCACCGTCCGCAAAGCGCTCTCCCACGGCATCGAGCTGAACTCCACCTATACCTGGTCCAAATCCATGGACCTCAACTCCCTCGGTTCCCAGGGCGGATACACACTCCAGAACAACTTCAACCCCAAGGGCGACTACGGCCTCTCCGACTTCGACGCCCGCAATCACTTCGTCTTCTCCGGAACCTGGAATCTGCCCTTCAAAGGCAATCGCCTGGTCAATGGCTGGCTCCTGGCCAATATCACCCAGCTCCAGTCCGGGAATCCGCTCAACGTCATCACTACGTCGACCTATAACGGCGTCGCCAACACCATACGTCCCACCCTCATCGGCCCCTACAGCACCGGACGCGGTCCTATCCTCGCCGACGGCAACGTGAAGTTCATCAACGGAACCGCCTGCGCCACCATCACCGCCGGCTGCTCCTTCTACGCCCAGCCCACCGGCTTTGGCAATCTGCATCGCAACGCCCTTACCGGTCCGGGCTTCGCAGACACGGATCTCTCCCTCGAGAAAACCACCGCCATTACCGAGAAGACTGCATTCGTCCTCCGCATCGACGCCTTCGATCTCCTCAACCACGTCAACTTCGCCAACCCCACACTGAGCGCGACCGGCGCCTCTACCAGCACCTTCGGTCAGATCTCCGCCACTCGCACAGCGGTCGGCGACGCCGGCTCCTCGCGTCAGCTCCAGTTCGCCGCGCGCTTTACCTTCTGAGGGCGCTCCGCCTCACCATCCGGGGATCGGCTTCCAGGCCGATCCCCTTTTTCTTTCTGCACCTCAAGTAACCCCACCCCGGAAGTTGTAGTGCACCTCCCTCTGTACGATCCCCGGTCAAACGCCGATAGAGCTTTTCCAGAGTGACGCTGTTCTTCTCCGTTCGAGTACCGCAGTACTGATGAAACGTCATTGGCAAATTCCGGGCATCCCCAGTGCCGTGAGCTTTCGGCAGGCGTGCGCAGATCAGA
>Ga0335072_10011233_pt1 | contig 12833 bp, 9 predicted proteins | sample Lox_Sample_21_FD_206725 | JGI IMG/M metagenome (GOLD analysis project Ga0335072, IMG submission 206725) | Soil microbial communities from Loxahatchee National Wildlife Refuge, Florida, United States - Lox_Sample_2.1 | ecosystem: Environmental > Terrestrial > Soil > Wetlands | place: USA: Florida...
CTACGAGCGAGTCTTTAGCGCCGCGAGAAAGACCCTAACACCAAAGAGGAATGCCCTTGGACTGAAGGTCCTTGAGGCTTGTGAGTGTCGACGATGGTGGTGGAGGAATGGGGTGGTGACGGGGACAGCGACAAGGTGTCTTGTTCCCCCTAGAGCTCAGATCGAAGCCCACCTTATTACTGCTTTATTAGGTGATGCCGCGTTAGTTGAGGATGATGTAGAATAGGCCATATTCTATTCCCCTGAAACCGCTTGGACATTCCCGATCAGGCTATTCCGGTATCTCCAGTGGCAGTGATTCCTTAATAATGGTAGTGGTTTGTAAGGTAAGAAGGGGTGTCTTACCCGCCCTACTAACTATCGGGAGCGCTACCCATTCTTCCTTAGATGCTTCTGCCAAGCCTTCAGTGTGCAATTACTTCTTTTTGTGACGACGAATTGAGAGCTAGCCTGCTGATGTGGCCAGCCACGCTATGGCGTCGCGGGACGAGATCCACATATGCACTGGACGAAGCGCCGACAGCCTTGCGGATATGAAGTGGTGCGCCTTGCCTTAGCCTTCGGTATGGGCTGTGCAGGCTGTGAGAGGTATCTCTTCCCACGATCCTCGAACTTCGCTAATTGCAATTATCATACACTGATCTCTCAGGATGTGCCCCGTCGGCATCTCTAGGAGAATATGACACCTTCTATGACAGCGATACCATCTACGAAACGGCGATAGCGTCTTACTCTCTGGGCCATCTCCAAAGTCAATTAGCTATCGACCTAGCGACAACTACTTTCCAAAACCTCGTCCTACTTGCCGCACCATGGACCCCCTGAGTATCACGTCCAGCGTGATTGCCATCATACAGATTTCGACGAAAATAGTATCTGTCTGCTCAGACTATATACGAGATGCGAAGGACGCTCCCAGCGATCTCCAGAAGATCATGCTCGAAGTTGCAGCTCTCAAGGGAATCTTCGAAGCTCTCAGTCTGCTGCTCCCCCCTACGAACAATACCGATTCAGTTGCCTCCCAGCAGAATGACAATGAAAGGTCGTACAGTTTCCTCCGCAGCTCCATAGATGGATGCGTCCGAGAATTAACGGCTCTGGAGGCTTTGTTCCCGAAAGCGGAGGATCGCTCTTACGATGGGAAGCGCAGAAAATGCCTGCTGTCACTATCGAGCCTAGCTTGGCCTTTGAAGGCCCATCGGGCCAAAAAGCACTTGGATGGTATCTTGCAATACAAGGCGACAATCTCTCTCGCTTTGACGACTAGGTCGTGGTGAGAATGATGATCTTTTTCACTGCCGATGTATTGGCTAACAAGATGATTCAGTCTAGATATTAGTAATATGAGCGGCAAGATCGAACGCATTCAAGACACTCTGAGCGGTATGCACACCTGTTAGCATCTTCTCACGTCCCTCCTCGCTAACTACTACGTTACAGATAAAGAGCGACAAGACATTCTGAAATGGCTTGTGACTACAGATCCGTCGCCGAACCACAATAAAGCCTGCGATTTACATGAGCCGCATACCGGAAATTGGCTTACTAGGTCGCCGGAATATGCAGATTGGAAGAGTGGTTCGACCCGCTTCTTATGGCTTCACGGTATCCCAGGTGCCGGAAAGACAATTCTAGCTTCGTTTATCTCCGAGGATGTCAAAGCCTTTTGCAAAGACTCCACATTGGAAAGCACTGGCTGGGCATATTACTATTGTTACTTTGGTCACAAGCAAGACGAAACACCTCACCTACTCCGATGGGTCATCAGTCAGCTCTGCCGGCAAATGAATGCGATTCCAGACGAGGTCCGCCAGCTTTTTCTTGATGGCGGATCACCACCGACGCGGCAGCTTACAGTTGCGCTAGGTGCAGTGTTACGAAACTACCACCGGGTTTATCTAGTGATCGATGCTTTGGATGAATCTTTGGAGCGGGAGCGCATTCTAAACCTCCTCGTAAGTATTCTTGACGACTATGCCTTCGAGAAACTCCAGCTCCTCGTGATGAGTCGAAAGGAAGTTGATATTGAAAGAGCGCTTCTCGGTGTATCGGTTGATATCTCGCTGTCTAATCCACATGTGGACGAAGACATTCGAGTCTACATCCAGAACACTCTTTGTGAGAATCATAAATTCAGCCGCTGGCCGGAGGAGCTGCGAGGAGAGATAGAAACGGCATTAGTTAAAGGAGCCAAGGGCATGTACGTCTTCCCACCGCCGTCTCCCCCACTCTCTTCTCGCCCTCGAGCCGAAGCACCGGACTACCGGGAGTCCGCCTGGCTGACTTTCCTAGGTTTCGATGGGCTTTTTGTCAACTAGACATCCTAAAGAGGCTCAACACCATTCCGGAAATTCGTAAGGCACTAGGTGAGCTGCCAAGGACCTTAGACGAGACGTACGAGCGGATTCTGTGCAGCATAGTAGTCGAAAACCAGAGCATTGCCCACAGAACACTCCAGTTGCTTGCATTTGACTTTGGCATTACCACATTGGGAGCACTCCTAGATGCTCTTGCTGTAGATGTTGAACGATGCACGTTCAGTCGAGACAACCGTGTCTTGGACCCAGAAGCTCTGCTAGAAGTTTGTACCTGCCTAATTACGATAACACCTGGGGAGGACGCTCCAGATGACAAGAACTACTTCGAAGTCCAACTAGCGCATTACACTGTCAAGGAGTACCTGGTTTCTGATAGAATCGGCCGTGGCTCTGCGACTACCTTCCAAATGTCTATGGAATCGGCATATCCTTTCGCAGCGAAATGTTTCATCACATACATGCTGAACGAGGATTACTACGCCCTACTGGCGCAGCGGTCAACCTCGTGGGATCCGACCCAACTGCTGAGCGTAGCTTTGGACCATTGGAGTGCAATCGTTCGAGCAGCAGATTCACATGCTGCTCGGACAGCTCTTATACCTCTGGTCTTAAGGCTTGGATACCACTAGCCCTCATTTTCAAAACTGGGTTAAGGCTGGCGTAGAATTCTCATATCCTGATGAAGGGTTTGCGGAATGGACAGTTACGCCTGGCAGTGAATCCTGCCTGACCCTGGTATACTTGTGCTATTTCGATTTCTTCGAAGCCGCGCAACAATTCGTCGAGAATCTCTCGGAGCCTGTTCCATTTGAAACCGAAATCAAGTTGGTTCTGTCACCTGAGTCTTGGGGAATGAGTCCGATAGAAAGGGCAGACGACATAGAAGATGGGAAACTTCTTCATATAGCAGCTTTGATGGGAAGGGTCTCGTTCGTCGAATATTTCATATCGAAGGGGGCCGATATCAATGCCATATCTGCAAAAGGCATTTCTGTGCTTGGATCCGCTGTCGGCGTGGGTTGGTACAGCTTTCGCACGCCCCAATGTATGCTGGAAACGGTCTCACTCCTTCTCGAAAACGGCGCCGACCCCAATCTCTCCGGAGTCTCGTTCACACCACTACAAAGACTCATGTCTACCTGGTCTAAAAAACACGACATCTCGGTCACGGTAGCGATATCGCTGCTCAATTTTGGGGCTGACGTAAATGGCTTAGGCGACGACGAAAGCAATATAGCTCGGTTACTCCTTTCCATCGAGGACTTTCGCCTTCAAAACGACGAGGATAAGTGGGTCGACTACGATTTTGAACGCATCATAACCGGGCGCGACACGATGTGGAATTACGATAGCCCCTTGAGAATCGTCGATCACCACGTGGAAATGAAACATAAACTGCGAGACGGCGACCTTAATAGACTAGCAAAGATGAAGGAGTTGTTGATAAGTTGCGGGGCAAAGTCTCTTCATCATTGCCCTAAAGGCAATCTTCAAACCTCGACAAAGAAGAGCATATCCTCTCTGTAGGATTGACTACAGCGTTAAATGTGTTGTCTTTTGCGGCTTAGATTTGCTACAGCACAGCTACACCTTAGAGTGTGCCTCAGGCTGCCCAAGGCCTGGGGTTGCTGTAGAGGCTGGCAGTCACCAGGCAAGGTCGTGCTCAGGGGAGGACATACGTGTTGACACTGCTTTGGGGGCGAGATCAGGCCCAGTACGCAGGCGCTCTAGGGTCTCTAAAGATGTCCTTACTCTTTAGTCCGAATAATCAGCCCAAGCCCACAAGATGCACGCCCATGAGATATGCACTTGTAAGATGCATCCTCATAAGGTACAAGCCCCTGAGACACATGACTGTGAGATAAAAGCCCATGAGACACGCGCCTATGAAGTATATCCTCATGAGATGCATACCTGTGAGATGCACGTTCATGAGATACACATTCATGAGACACCCGCCCACCACTCCTTTAGTGGCTCCCTGGCCTAAACCGTGGTCGATTTCTCGAGATCTGAGTTACCAAATACGAGCTTTTACGCTAGTTACTGGGGTTGGTCCCTTATCACACGCCGTGAAACGACGCCAAAATCTAGTGACGACCCGGGTGGTAGTGATTCCTCAGTTCTAGCCTCCGCAGCCAAAGGTTTGTTGAGGCCGCCTTTTTCTCGTCAAGCCTTTTACCCCCTGATTTGCAGCTTGGCAGATGTCACGGCGTCGTCATTGAGGACAACTTCCGAGTTGTCTGACAACGAAATGCTCGACTTCTGTAATACTGAAACATAGATCACCACAGGTGCAGCATACGATCGTCAAAGACAGTTTTGCTGGCGTATGCAGCACCCCGTCAATGCAAGCTCCCCGGCCAGCAGCTAGTGATGCCCAAGCCAGCTGAATCGTAGCCCGGCCCCTTGGCGGCTCGCTGAACCCCTGCGCGAGCTTTCTTTGGAAGCTTGGCGTTTGTGAGCTGTAGAGGCAGCTGTATAAGCGTATCTCTCAGCCCCCGCACAGTCACTCAGACGAGCTCACCGTAGCGAGCAGCGAAATAGTGAGTGAGCAGGTTGAAACCGCATTGATGGAATTGCCGTAGCCATTGAAGTGTGTAATGTGTGAGATGTGAACCCCATCACCCGTACCTGGGCATACCTGACAGGGTGGGGTGTTGCGGGGCAGATGACCAGGGTCTTCACCGCGCGTCACACAGCGAGCTGCCACAAACATTTAAAGAGCTTCTCACCTGCCACGTCTGCTTCTACCATTCCATCCTCTACAATTATTCGATCTTCAAAGTTTCCACAATCAAAGTTTCACACAAGTCTACCCTCTTCACCTCATACCCATACCCTGCTTACAACCATCCAACATGTTCGGCTGGGGTAGGTTCAATGCCCATCTCGCATTGAAAGTCATCCTGATAGTCTAGTGGGCTCTGATTAACTCTCTTCTCTGCAGACGAAGCCCAGGACGCTCATCAGCAAGTCTACGGCCAACAGGACGATCAGGGCAACCAAGGCTACGACAACCAAGCCAAGTTCTCTCATGAGTTGATCGCAGGCGCTGCCTCCTTCGAGGGTTTCAAGCTCTATGAGGACCATCAACGCAAGGAAGGCATGTCTTCTCCATTCCTCGCCCGTACTCTTAGATCCTAACCATTTGCAGGCAAGCCCGTCTCTCACCAATTCGCCAAGGAACTCCTCGCTGGCTTCGTAGGTGGCGAGGTCGACAAACTTGCTGAGACCAAGGGGATGGACGAGTATGACAAGATCGAGGCTCACCGTCATGCCAGACAGACCGCTGAGAACATGTACGACCAACACTACGTCCAGGACCAAGGTGCAGACCAGTACGATCCCAACCAGTACGATCGCCCTCAGCGACTCAACTACCGGGACCAGAACTATTAGGAGGCACAACGGGCATATTCCTCAGACAAACACACTCCAAGAGGTGAATGAATCTGAAAGGACAGACGGAGCTCCGAACGTGACATGGGTCCGTACAACGAAATGAACCGTGGTACCGACCGAGGGCCCAAGTGGCTCCTAAGGGATTAGCTAGAAAATTCAATCACTCCAATTTACCTCCTTTTCCTGTTGCGACAACCCTTCGTCCTCGACCATGTTCTGACTTGAAGCCCCTTTCGAAATGCGGTGCTGTGGCAACCGTGTTAATTGACCCGAGGTCGCTGTGAGGGGGTTTCTTGTCAGGTCAAAGCTCATGATGGTCGTCGCCAATATGTAGTCAAATTGCTCTACACGATACGCGTTCTATGCTTTAGATGGAACAGCAAGTACAGCAAACACGTCTGGGTTTTGATATTTGGCCAGAGATTGGAGCAGCACGACAAACTACATTTCCGTGCAAGAGCACGTGGGGTAGCACTGTAGATTAGCCAAAGGCCGCCGGGCTCGGGCGGGGCAATCCAACATCACAGCACTTTTCCCCGAGAGTTTTTGAGGTAATCCGGCCTTAGACATACGACACGCAGCACGCAATGAAGGCCTTCCATCGCAATCTCAACGCGTGTCGCATGTGACGAATCTAATAGAGGCAACTTCTGCCCAAGATGAAGTTCGCCAAGTAAGATCTTATTTGTGTCATCCCGCCTCAAACTGTAACTAACGACGTGCAGGGAGCTCGAGGATAACTTGGTCCCAGAGTGGAGGGCCAAGTACATCAATTATAAGGTATGAGCCTTCTCATGACTGTGCCTCACCGGCCATGCCCTGCATTCACTGATAGTCTACCTGCAGCAAGGCAAGAAGAAGATTAAGGCCGTTAGTCGCGCTCTCCGCAATGTCCAACAAACGCCTCAACTTGGCGGACCTCGTAGTCCGAGGGATCTCACACCGATGCCTGGGAGACTTACCTTTACAAATTACGACTTCGCATCGAGAAACAGAGGCCCGCTACCACATGTTGAACCGCCAGGGCAGAGCTCCAGGCCAGATGCGCTACACTCAGTCACCTCTAGGTTCGCGGAAACGCCCTCGAATACAACTATACAGTTCGACAGAAATGCAGATGGTACAAGTCAAGATGCGTCGCGAAGACAGAGCAAGGCTAGTCCCACAAGCTCTCCGCGAAGCCTGAGCCCCAACGGCACACCAATCGACGAGTCGAGGCCTTCGCAGTCAGACGTGATGCCAGAAGTTGCCCAGGTCCAGAGCAGAACCACATTCACCAGCTCTCCGCCCATCGGCATTCCAGAAACCCAGCCCCTGACCGGGCCTTATGATAGTTCCGGGGTTTACAAAGGTGGCATTCCAAGATATGGGAGTATAGTTGGCTCGCCTCCACAGCGACAGAACTCCGCTGGGATGTCTTCACTGGAACTGCCCGACCCAGTGATGTCCAATCCAGACAAAAGATCGCGAAACCTTCAAGGTTCGTGGAGTATACCGGCCCCTCGCACTCTCGTCTCGGCGCAATCACCTTCCAGCTCCGCGGATGCATACCACGTTGGAGAGACGCATGCTCCGCGCAAGCCTCTGGGTATGGGTTTACCAAAGCATGTACTCCAATCAACAAGAGCCTTTTCGACCCCTGGTGGCAATGTCAACACCTCTCGTCCTCTGGTTAGGCGCCTTTTCTCTACTACGGCGCTAGACTCACCTCAATCATCAGATGTGCAATTGAGCGCATATCGCGAGCTTGATGCAAAGCAGGAAGAATTTTTCGCGTTCTTGGACAAGGAATTGGACAAGGTCGAGTCATTTTACAAGGCGAAGGAGGAGGAAGCTACCCATCGCATTCATATTCTACGAGATCAACTACACGAGATGAGGGACCGCAGAATGGAAGAAATGGCTGCAAAGGACCGTGAAGATGGTCATAGCGAAGGCGTGCTTGCCCACCTTCTTCCCGACGGCGAACATAAACAGGATGGCAACGACCACAAGCCGTCCCTCTTGAAGCCATTTGAAGGCGCCTTGCGCCGGGGCTCCCATGTTGGCAAGACCTCTAAAGCTATGGAGCAGCTTGGATCGCCTGGCAAAAGCCAAGGAGGTGTCCCGGAAGATCGACAAGATTATACCAGGAGGAGGACGGAGAATGAGCATGTGCCCTATCGGACCGCCAAACGCAAGCTGAAGCTAGCACTCCAGGAATTCTACAGAGGCCTGGAATTGCTCAAGTCATATGCCATGCTTAACCGGACGGGGTTTCGCAAAATCAATAAGAAGTATGACAAAGCTGTGAATGCTCGACCAACGGGCAGGTATATGTCGGAGAAGGTCAACAAAGCCTGGTTCGTACAGAGCGATGTCATCGACGGACATATCGTCGCCGTAGAGGATCTTTACGCGCGGTACTTCGAGCGGGGCAACCACAAAATTGCCGTTTCCAAGCTTCGCAGCTTCTCGAAAGTGGGGCACTACTCGTCCAATGCGTTTATTAATGGCCTCCTCCTTGCTGGTGGCCTCTTCTTCGGCATTCAAGGAATTGTGTATGGCGCCGATTTTCTTCGTTCTCCCGATCCTACAGTGGCGGTCCGGAGCAGTTTCCTGTTCCAACTCTACGCTGGGTACTTCCTAGGATTATTACTCTTCCTCTCCTTCGTGCTAGCCTGTCGCCTCTGGAACAGGGCGAGAGTTAACTACGTATTCATTTTTGAATATGACACTCGGCACGTTCTGGATTGGCGCCAACTAGCGGAATTGCCTTGTTTGTTTGCTTTTCTGAACGGACTGTTCCTGTGGCTCAATTTCCGGCCAGGCATGTCTACTTCGATGTTCCTTTACTGGCCTGTTATCCTGATCGGCCTCACCCTGTTGGTAATGTGTCTGCCGCTACCAATACTCTACCCCCATGCGCGCAAATGGTGGGCCTACTCCAACTGGCGAATATTGCTGGCCGGGCTCTACCCAGTCGAGTTCCGAGACTTCTTCCTAGGCGACATGTACTGCTCGCAAACCTATACAATGGGTAACATCGAGCTCTTCTTCTGCCTATACGCCCAGGACTGGTCAAATCCGCCGCAGTGCAATTCGAACCATTCGAGGCTCTTGGGTTTCTTCTCAACCCTTCCAGCCGTGTGGCGAGCCTTGCAATGCTTACGCCGATATTACGATTCACGTAACTGGTTTCCGCACCTAGCTAATTGCGCCAAATACACGTGCAACATACTCTACTATATGACACTGAGTCTCTACCGAATAGACAAGACCGCCAAATTACGTGTTCTATTCATTTTCTTTGCAACTATCAATGCCACGTATTGCTCTTTCTGGGACGTGGCAATGGACTGGAGTTTGGGGAATCCGTATGCTCGATACCCATTATTGCGGGACAATCTGGCCTACCGCCGTATCTGGATGTACTATGTCGCCATGGTCCTAGATCCGGTCCTTCGTTTCCAATGGATATTCTACGCCATCTATGCCGACGACGTTCAACACTCGACGCTAGTGAGTTTCTTCGTCGCCCTCGCGGAGGTATTTCGAAGAGGAATGTGGATGCTCTTCAGGGTCGAGAACGAGCATTGCAACAACGTCGGCAGATTCCGTGCTTCGAGGGACATCCCATTGCCATACTCAATTCCAGAATCGCACAAGGAAAGCCAAGAGACCTCGCGTCCGTCAGACGACCAGGCACCGGCGCCGAGCCCTGCAACCGGTGCGGACGTGGAGCGAACTCCAGAGACAACAGGTTCGTCGTTGCGTCTACGTAGGACTAAGGCAAGCGCTGGCACGCCGGTTGAACTGGCTATGCGCCGTGCAGGCACAATCATTGGTACAGCGCATGCTCAAGATTATGAGAAGAAGAAAAGGCCAGGTGTGGTCGGAGATAGTCCTGATATGGGTGATGAGGGAGGCATCGACGACAGCGACGAGGATGATGGTGAGGCTTCTGATGGGCAGATGTCGTCGAATGACGAAGAGATAATGCAGGTTCAGAAGATCTTGAGTCGGGGCCAGCACAGGTAGAATGATTGCCATTACATTTTGTACATGCTATAGGCATTCACACATAGTGGACTTTAACTCGGCATACTAGGCACCGGATGTAGTTCAATGTGTAAGCAGTGTTCCATCGAAATGATAGCAGCCAACGTTGAGGCGCACTTGTCCAAGATTCCAAAACCTACTTGTCACGGTCGAGGCTCGACATGATAGAAGTGTGCGATCCTCTACCGATCAAGTCATAGCCACCACCCAAGTACCGATTGTCCATGAAGGCTGACGTCTAGCTAAGGAGGAGAGAATTAGTTGCGGCGAGTTGATAGAGACGGCGCTTGTGGGGCATTTGAATGCGAGAGGTCTCACCACGGCCTGTGCTTACTAACGATCAGGAGCATGTCCTCGGCCCTCGTCACCTATGCTCTACTGTGAAAGTAGCATTCTCCGGAGCGAACGTTGGCCATTCTTTGGGTGAGTAAGGGCGACTAATTTTGGCCATGAACGTGCAATGATGTTCCGAAAAGTCAAGGAGGTAGAGAAAACCTATCTACGAGGAACTATGAAATTGAGCATTCCCAAATCAGCTTGTTGGGTCCAGCTAAGAACTCAAGTTAATGCTTACGTAACACTATGTACATTTTTGTCAAGGCCACCTGCCCTCTCTGCGACATATTATCACAGCAAAAGATATTACTTTCTGGCTGTGTAGCGTTTCTATCTCAATGAGAGGAGCCTCGCCACCTACAGCGCTCCGGCGACGTACAAGTTTCGGTCTTGGACCGCTTGCCGGAGCCATTCAAAATGTGTTACAGTCCTTCCTTTACGGGTTCGGCGCCGACTCATATTCGAGCCAGCGTTATGGGAGATATGGAGCAGGAGTGATGACCATCCTCTTCATGCATCCGAGGACTCTCGGTGAATTTGAATGGGACCTAAATTCTTGGAATGATCCCGATATACTGGCCTGGAAGGCGTCCTACCTCAGCAGCTGCAATATCACTTCAGTTGCCGTATGTTGGAGACTACTACAGTGACCTCAACAAGACGCTGATTTGCATAATGTAGAGTGCCATCATTGGTCAAGTTGCCTTGACTGCGCTTTCGCTTCCTGGCCTCAGCCAGACACATTGGACGGCGAGAGCCTTTCTTATTGCGGCAATGGTTCTGGGCGTCTTGAGTGTTGTCGCTTCATCATACCAGCAAATGTCCATAGGCATGCTGAACAAAGCCGTGGAGATACGCCTATGGCTTAGTGACGATTTCGATGACGGCCAAGAAGTGCCTGTCTCGGATGTCATCGAGCTGAGAGAATACGTGCTGAATGGCAAATTTCCACTGCGGAGTTCGCTGTCTGCGCAGCAATTGACTCGCCTGCCTTTCGCTTTACTCGGATGGGCTGTCTACAGCTTCCTCACAGGCTTCGGCCTTTATCTGGGCTTTTCATGGGCAAATCACGTCGTGGACACGGACCAGGGCAAGAATGACAACAGAAATGTTCTCATTGTGTTCCTGGTCGCAGCTCTTCTGTCTATTCTAATGTTTGCTATCTGGTCCATCATGAAAGCATCCGAGCAGATAGGTGAAGACACCGACCGAGACCCACGACGGCGACGCCTGCATAGATCAGACATATTTAAAGAAGTCCAGAAGAAGCTCGAGCCTATTAAGTACTTTCGGAACCAACAGCAAGCTATACCTACTGTGCTGCCTCGCCGGAACAGGACTCCACAGGGCGAGAAAGCTCACACTGATGAGCTAAAGTCTCGGCATCCTCCACGTGGACGGAGAAATCCTGTTGACTGGACACTAGCCAAAGGTGGCGTGGACAGTGAAAGTACCGAGAGTCGTCCACAAACACCTGCCACCAACCTGGCTGCAATTTTGGAAGAAGCCGCGGATGCTCACAGGAGGTGTGCAGAAGCCGATATGGCTGTTGCGGCAGAGTACGCAAGGCTTGCGGCTATAAGCCCTGGAAATTTGTCAAGCCAATATGGCACTTCATGATGATCGAAGCCAGAATTTCTATTTGACGAAATCCGAAATTCCGGCACAGCGGAACGCTACAATGCTTCGAGATGGTGGCGTCATTTTCCAAATCCTCGGTAATTTGATAGACAACATGATGCACAACTCGGGACATAATCGACGCTTTAGCAGTGTGCCATTATGATAAGCTTTCATTTCACCCTTATTTCCGCGTGAGAGGAAGTCGGTATATAGCATATCTGCCCTGTTGAAACATGGCGTCGGTAGCACCTCCTAGTGCAAGGCTCGCTGCCAAAGTCACTACAGTGAGTCAGCCTCGTCTCCGGTGTCGACTGCTCGTTTACTATGTGCTTTGATCCAAGCGGCAGACTTAGGGTTTGTACCGGTCGCCGTCCATTTCCACTTCTTCCAGACTCTTGTCGAGATGAGCCGTTCAGTTACGGCAAGAGGGCTCATGGAAGCTATTGACGAAGAAAGGGATGAAGAATCGAAGCGGCGGTCGCCGCTGTCTGCCATGCTACTTGCAATAATGCTAGGGAGCCGTTACAGGTACGTCTAGCTCGTTCCACCTCGATATTGCTTGGACGTGATGACTGATCCATGTAGAGGATACCATGTTCGTTATGGCTGGATTGGAATTCGTCGACATGATGGGCGACAAACTTGGTTGCGGCAAACAATATCACTCGACACATGGTTACCGTGCCGTCGGCACTGCACGGGATGCTTCATTTGTGAGCTATGCTGAAACTTTTCCGAGACCGGGTGTCCCATTTGCTGATCAGAGCGGTGATAGCAATATCAAGGCGCTATTCGGAGCTGCATTTGGACGCGGAAATGTTAGGCTTGGCGCTTGTCTTGGCGGTGCGGCCTTGGCGCACACAGGATTGTCTCCTGTACCTCTTCTTTCCTTCTTTAGATTTGATGTCCTAGTTTAATGAACCTCTATGACACGCTCTAGGAAAACTGGTTGACACGGAGTTCAAATATCCATTCGAGAAAAACGGGACGCCTGCACAATATGGTTACCACCTGGTGGGGCAGAGGCACTCGCCAAGGTATAGGAAACCTGCATCGGGCTCACCCGCGTCGCGCCAGATTGGGGTGAGCGCTCACCCAGGGTCGCATTTC
>Ga0335072_10011234_pt1 | contig 12833 bp, 10 predicted proteins | sample Lox_Sample_21_FD_206725 | JGI IMG/M metagenome (GOLD analysis project Ga0335072, IMG submission 206725) | Soil microbial communities from Loxahatchee National Wildlife Refuge, Florida, United States - Lox_Sample_2.1 | ecosystem: Environmental > Terrestrial > Soil > Wetlands | place: USA...
TTCGCTTTCCTGCGCTGCAGCCGCGACCACCACACCGTGAATTTCCTGCGCGACGACAAAAGCGCGATACACCATATCGCCTTCGAGGTGCGCGACTGGTCGGACATCAAGCGGGCGAGCGACCTGCTGGCCATGAGCGATATCAAGCTTACGTGGGGACCGCTGCGGCATATCATCGGCCACAACATCGCCATCTATCACAAGACTCCCGACGGCATCGTCATCGAGTTTTTCTGCGAGATGGATCAGATGCACGACGAGGCCCTCGGCTTTTTCGAGCCGCGGCCTTGGCATCAGGATCGGCCGCAGCGGCCGAAAGTCTGGGGCGACGGCACGCTGTCGAACTGGTGGGGACCAATGTCGCATAGCCCGAACCGCACCAATGCCGCGGTGACCAAGCCGCCGTCCGTGGCGGCCCAATTTGCCGGAATGCATCGGATCCCGGCGCCGGCCGTGGCGCGCGCCCGCGTGCGTAGCGCGCAAAAGAAGGGCCGCCCGCCGCGCAAGCCGCGCAGCTGAAGCCGTCGCTCGAAAATGCCGTGCCAACGTCCGGTTTCGGCGCCAATGCGGACATCGCCTTGGCGGCGAAGGCGATTTCCGACATCCCGATATCGCCCAATTGGCATCGCATTGTGATCCAATTTCCCAACAACACTCGCCGCTGCATCGCGTGGAGCACCCATGTCAGCGCAAATCTCGCGGCCGATCGGCGTACTCACTTTTGCCTCCGTCCTTTCAGTCATCGGCGCCGTCGGCACAACGAATACAGCCATCGCCGCCGACTGCCTGACGGCACCGAGCTCTTCGACGCCGTCGAACGGCCATTGGTACTATCGGACCGACCGGAGCCAGCAGCGCAAATGCTGGTTCTTGCGGACCGACAACCAAGAACCGGAGCAAAAATCGGCGTCGGCTAACCAGCCGTCAGCCGAGCACCCGCAGCCGGCATCTTCGCCGCCGTATTCGCTCGACAGCTTCAGGGCATTCATGACGCAAAGGATGGGCGCCAGACCGTCCGACCATGACGTCGAGACACTCTATGCCGAATTCCTCGAATGGAATCGCAAAGCCAGGAATTAGCGGGCATCGGATATCGGCAGGCCGACATTTGCGGCGCACCGCAACGCTAAACGCCGGCATAAGGGCTCTCACGTAGTTATTTGCGCGTAGCAAATTGTTGTTTGCTCAAGATTCCGTCTTAACGGATCATTCCGGTTGCAAGGGCACAATCGCTTTTGCCGGCAACGCGTTGCACGACACTTTCCCTTGGCCGGAAGACCGACGGAATGAGCGAAATCCGCATTCTTCATGTCGACGACGAATCCGACATCCGCGAGATCGTCGACATGTCGCTTACGCTGAATGACGAGTTCCTGGTTCGGGCCTGCAGTTCCGGCGTGGAAGCTCTCAAGGTCGCCGCCGAATGGTCGCCGCGACTGATCCTCCTCGACGTCATGATGCCGGGAATGGACGGTCCCGCGACTTTGGGAGAACTGCGCAAAAATCCGCAGACAGACCGCATTCCCGTCGTGTTCATGACCGCTCGCGCGCAGACCCGGGAGATCGAGCAGTTCATCGCAATGGGCGCGCAAGGCGTGATCTCGAAGCCGTTCGATCCACTGACGCTCGCCGGCGAGGTGCAGGACCAGTTGCGCGCGGCGGTCCGAATCTGAGCATGGCTGTGTTGCGATTGCGGCCTTCGCAACACGCTTCGGTCGGCCGGCCCGCGCCGGCCGGATGCAAAGGCACCACAAACGCATAACGGTCGCGGCGGAGCTCTGGATTTGACACGCGCCTCACCAACCTCCGGCCGGCCGGACAGCGACGGTCAAATCCGCACCACGGGGAGCGCCGCAGGACCGCGTTGCGCGGCGAAGCCGCTGCACGGGCTGCCGTCGGCAATCTCTTGGACCTGGTGTTGGAGCCGGTCTTTGGTCTGCCCTAGGACCCGGTCTTGGGCCCGCCCATTGTTCTTCCGCGCCGGTTCGCTGCTCGCGCTCGTTCTCGCCGCCGGCACGATCGCCGCCGAGACGTCTGGCTCGCAATCCATGCCGGAACGACGGCTCGACGGCTTCAATGTCATCGCCACACAGGCCGATCCGTTCGGCAGTCCAGCCGCCGACCTGGCGCTGGCGCAGGCAAAACGGCTCGGCGCGTCCGCGGTCGCGGTAATTCCGTTTTTTTGGCAACCGGGCCCCGCGAGCCCGGATCTCGTTCGCGGCGCCGACATGAGCGATGACGCGTTGCGCGCCGCCATTCGCCAGGCCCATGCGCTCGGGCTGGCCGTCGTCGTCAAACCCCATGTCTGGGTGCCGCAAAGCTGGGCCGGCGCCGTCGCCATGACGTCGGAGGCGGACTGGCAACAGTGGTTCGCCCGCTATCAGCGCGAGATCGTGCGCATCGCGCAGATCGCCGAGGCGGAGAAGGCCGAGGCGCTGGCGATCGGTACCGAGCTTGCGCAAACCAGCCGGCATCCGCAGTGGAACGACATCATCGTCAAGGTTCGCGCCGCTTTTTCCGGACGCCTCCTCTATGTCGCGCACAACCTCGACGAAGCCGAGACGGTGCCGTTCTGGGATCGGCTCGATGCAATCGGCGTGTCGCTTTATCCGCCGCTCGGCGGGGACACCGATGGCGACTATCGCCGCACCGCCATGCGTACGATTGCCGACCGGCTTGACATGCTGTCGCTGATCGATCGCAAGCCCGTCGTCGTCGCCGAAATCGGCTTGCGGTCGGCCGCCGGCGCGACCGCCAAACCGTGGGAAAGCGCCGAGGAGCGCACCGCAGCGGCCGACCCGCAATTGCAGGCCGACGTGCTCACCGACTGGCTTTCGACCCTCAACCGCCCGACCGTCGAAGGCGTCCTGATCTGGCGCTGGTTCACCGATCCCAACGCCGGCGGCCTGTCCGACACCGATTTCACCGTTCAGGGAAAGCCCGCCGAGCAGGTTCTGCAATGCGCCTGGACGCGAAGCTGCAGCCGCGGCTGAGGACGCTTCCTAGAATTGATGCCAGACGCCGAAGATGAGGCCGTTCTCCTGCAACGCATTGCGGCCAGCATAGGTCGTATAGCCGCCCCCTTGCAGTTCCCAGGTCTTGGTCAGCGAATAAACCGCGCTGAGCTGCAGCTTGTAATATTCATAGCTGCCGCCGGTATAAAGAATGTTGCCGGCGCCTTCCGACAGCACATTGAAGCTTTGCGCCAGCAGCAGCCATTGCGGCAGAACCTTCACGCCGAATGTCGCATCGGCGCGGAACTCGCTCGGCAATCCGCTGGTCCGTTCGCGCTGGGCAATTTCCAGATCGAAAAAGGCCGGCATCGCGGCGACGGTGAAATTATGGCCGATCAGAGCCCGGACGTCGGCCTCAACGTCGGTATAGCCGATCGCCGCGGCGTTGCCCGTGTCGGTCGTGCCGGGCACCCGTAGCGTTGCCTGGCCGGAAAACACCCAGTTGCCCGCTTCCAGGAACTCGTAGCGAGCGCCGAACTCGGTATAGCCGAGGCCGGTGCGGCTCGCTTCGGTCGGCGAGGCGATATCGATGTGCTGAAGGCCGGGATCGAGAATCGCCGTCAGCCGGTCGGTCAGGCCGTATTCGATGAGCCACTGCGCCTCGACTTTGTTGTAGCGGGGCGTCGAGGCAAGTCCGTTGTCGGTGAAATACTGTGTCGACGTCGCCGCCGTGAGGCCGGCCAGCCACTGCCCGGTGCCTTCCGGCATTGTCCATGCCCCCGCGAACGCCGCGGCCGGCGCCATGACGACGAACATCGCTAGTCCCAGGCAATGCTTCAGCACGCGCCCCAACTCCTTCAGGCACAAATTCCGCCGCGTCGTTCCTGATGGGTCAGAACCCGGCTATGGTTCCAGCTTCGCCTTTCGGCGTTTTCTCCGAAGATCGGCTTTCTTTGTTTGCTTCACATCGTCAGCGCCAAGACTCTGTCACCGCCGGAGCCGGCGGCGTCCTGCACGCGCGAAATCGCCTGGGTCAACAGGTGAACCCGATCGACTGCGCGCTTGACCTCGCCGGTAATCGCCACCACGCTGGCGGTGATGTAATCCGACACCACGGATTCCGAATTTGGCAGGCGCAGCCGGGCGATCGTCGCGCGCAAGGTCTCGCCGAGTTCCCGCGCGCCCCTCATGCCGATCTCCGGCGCCACCAGGATGATCATGCCGTTGCGATAGGAGGCGGCGACGACGCCGATCGTCGCCACCAGCCGCCGCACGGCGCGCGACACTTCAGCCAAGACTCCGCGCGCCGCGGTGTCGCCGTTGACGGCGCTGTAGGCGTCGAAACCATCGAGCATCAGCGCGACGATCGAAATCTCCTCGCCCGACCGGCAACCGCAAACGGTGGTCAGATACGCCTCGGCGACCTCGCCGACGAACAGCCCTGTCGCCTCGTCGATCCACAAGCCGGCGCGGCGGTCGCCCCAATTCGACAGAAAGGATAAAAGCTCGACCTCGCGCTCCTGCCGGCGGTCGAGCTCGTGCTTGAGCTTCAGCGCCGCGCGCACGCGGGCCACCAGCTCGACGCGGTTGACCGGCTTGGTGACGTAGTCAGTCGCGCCCGCGACGAAGGCGTTGTTGAGCGAGTCCATGTCATCGAGCGAGGTGACCATGATGATCGGCAGATCGCCGTAGCGCGGATCGTTGCGGATGCGCGCGCAGGCCTCGACGCCGTCCATCTCCGGCATCACGATATCGAGGAGAACGACGTCGATCGCCGGCTTCTCCTTGCCGGTGTTGCCGACGTCGAGAACCTTCAGCGCCTCCCAGCCGGAACCGGCAAGAACGATGTCGGAATAGCCCGCGGACAGCAGCGCGCCTTCGGTCAGATCGCGGGCGTCTTCCGAATCGTCCACCAATAGTATTCGCATAACCGCCTCAGTAGTTATACTTACTTTTTCCTGTGGTTTCATTGTAACTTGCAATTGTTAATCCTTGCGTGCCGCGAGTTGTTTTGTCTTTTCGAATATTCTCCAAGTATTATTTTGGTATACGAGGCGATAACCCGGCGGACCGTCGTGAAACAGCGCCGGAAAAGCCCGGTCGAGCCGATCATTGGCGCCGGCCTGGCTTTGCGGGTCGGGCACCGCGACGAAAGGCGTCTCGACGCGGCGGAACAGCATGGCAAGGGTGAAGGCTTCGCTCTGCGGGCCGAGAATCCCCGGCGCTGCGCCGCGGCCGAGCAAAAACGCCGGCATATTGTCGATGTCGACGAGCACGCCGTTGTCGGCGGCGGCGACCCCGCCGGCGGCAAGCGCGTCGGCCCGCCCGCCGTCGCCATGCGCCAGCGCGAGCTGCAGCCGGTTCACGGTGATTGGATCGGCGAGCGCGACGCTGCCAAGGCCGCCGAACCAGCCGGCAATCAAAAGAACCGCGGTGAGAGGGATGTGCTCGCGCGCGGCCGGCACACGGCTGGTCATGGCGGCCGCGAGCATCGGCGCCACGATGACGATCGCGGCCGGATCGCCGAAAATCCCGGTGATGACGCAGAGCGCGGTGGCGGCAATTGCGGCCGCGGTCAGGACCAGCGCCGGCGCGACCAGCGGCCGGCGCCGGCGCACCAGAAGAAGCATTGCCGGCACGAGCGGCGCCCCGATTGCCAAGGCCGCCGCCATGGCCAACGAGGCGTCGAGGGCCGGCAGGTCAAACAGAGTATCGCCGAAGGCGCGCGCCAGCCCCACCGCCCAGACCGACAGGCTCTCCGCCGGCGCGGCGAAAAAGGTCCAGCCGTCGCCCGGGAAGACCCACGAGACGTAGCTGAATGCGCCGATGGCGAACAAAGTCGGGAAAACGAGTGCAACGACGACATTGAGGGCCGAATTCGCGACCAGCCTCGGCCGCAGCGCGAAGGCGAGAAAAGGCATGGCCGCGAAGGCCAAGGCGGCCCCGATCGGGTGCGAGAACGCAAGCCCCATCAGCGCCAACCCGACATGCATGACTTCCGCGGTGCCACTGCGCAGTCGCAGATCGTAAAGCGCAAGGCTCAGCATCAGCACGAAAGCGGCGAGGAACATGTCGCCGGGGCCGGCAATCACCGCCCGCAGCAGTGCCGGATGAAACACGATCAGAACGGTAAACGCGGCGGCGATCGGCAACGGGAAGCGCGCCTTGCGGAACGACAGAAAGCACACCGCCGCGACGATGCCGAACAACAGCGCGGCGACCAAGGCCGGCGCCGGCGTGCCGCCGGGAAACGCCCAGGCCACGAGCGTTGTCGCCAGGAACGGCAAAGTCGGATAGGCCGCCACCACCCGGCCGAACGGCACCTCGCCATCGGCCGCGGTCGCTGCGCCTTCCCACAGCCGCAGCACGTCGTTGCCGAGGAGCCCGTCGCGCACCGCGACGGTCGTCAGCACCAGGATGCCGACAAATGCCAGAGAAGCGATCGGTGCCGCGACAAGCGCGGGCGCGACGCGAGACCGGGCCGGCGGCGCGATCATGCGGGGCCGGCCTCGGGGAACCGCGCCGCGGCGTGTTGCGACAAGCCGTGCGGGGTCTTTTCCCAGAAGAACGGATCGCGCACGAGTTGCCACAGCGCCTTATAGGCGGCGGCGGAGATCAGCACCCAATAGCCGAACAGCGTGAAGCTGTACGGCACGAGACTGAGCCAGCCGCGCCGGATCGGCGCCAGCATGATCAGATAGGTGAAGGCGCCGTTGCCGGCGAGCAGATTGAACAGACACAAGAACAAGAGCGATTGCGGAAAGATCACGTCGATGTCGGCCGCCGAAGCGGCCAGCCAAATCGCATAGAACAGCCAGAAGATCGGATTGAGCAAACCGGCCAGCACGGTGCCGCCGATGAAGAAGATGAAGCCGAGAAAGCCGAGCAGCCCGGTATTGCGCACCAATTGCATCGGCCGCCGCGTATGGACCAGAAGCGTCTGCATGTAGCCTTTGATCCAGCGCGAACGCTGGCGCAGCCATTGCCCGGTCCGGCAGCTCGCCTCCTCGAACGTCGTCGAGTCGACGACGCCGACGCGGTAGCCCTTCTGGCCGATGCGGATGCCGAGGTCGGCGTCCTCGGTGACGTTGAACGGATCCCAGGCGTGCAATTCGCGCAGCACGTCGGTGCGGAAATGATTGGACGTGCCGCCGAGCGGGATCGGCATGCCGAGCCGTTCGAGACCCGGCAGCACCTGGTCGAACCACAGCGCATAGTCGAGCGTGAACATCCGCGTCAGCCAGTTCTCGTCGGCGTTGTAGTAATTGAGCCGGCATTGCAGGCAGGCGGTATTGGGCGGCGAGCGGCGGAACGTCGCCACCACCTTGCGCAACTGGTCGGGCTCGGGCCGGTCTTCGGCGTCATAGATGACCAGGTATTCGCCGCGCGCGAAGCGGAGTGCGAAGTTGCAGGCTTTCGGCTTGGTCTGCGGTTCGGATTTCGGCACGACGATGATCTCGAATACGCCTTCGAGACCGAGCGAGCGTGCCGCTTCGATGGTCTCGGTGTCGCCGGCCTCGAGCACGATCTTGATGTCGAGCTTGCCCAGCGGATAATCGAGGTCGCGCAGCGCCTGGGCCAGGCGCGGCAGCATGACCGCCTCGCGGAACATCGGCACGAGCACGGTGAATACCGGCAAGTCCTCGGCCTTCAAGGCCCGGGCCTCGACCGCCACCGTTTCGTCGACCTCGGCGGAGCGGCCGCCGCCGATCGAAACCAGGACGCCCTTGAAGACGAAATTGCCAAGATAAAAAATGCTGATCGCGATATTGAGGACGACAAGAGTATCGAGCGGCGCCAGAGCCAGGCCGCCCATCACCGCGCTCGCCAGCGCGTAGCAAACCAGCAATTGCGGCGGGGTGAACACGGTGCGCGCCGACATCTCCGGATCGAGCTCGGCCAGCTCGAATACGGCGCGGTGCGACATGAAGTCGGCGAACGCCGTCTGCAGCGTGATCATGATGTCGAATTTGGAAACGACGACGAATTCGATGCCGGGGCCCCAGCGGTCGCGCGCGAACAGCAGCGTCTGCGGGCCCGGTTCGGCCGTGGCGATCAGCAGCCTGCCGTCGCGCCGCCGCCACGGCATGGTCAGCCGGCTGGCATAGAGATCGGCGTCGCCCGCAAGCAAGAGGTCCGGCTCCGGCGGCTCGGCGATGAGATCGACGAACGGCAGATCGAAGTTCTGCGCGTAGGTCTCGTAATAGAGCCGGGAATCCATCCAGTTGCGCGACAGAAGCGCATCGCCGAGACGCACGTTCCAGCGTTCGGCAAGGTCGGCCGCCTCGTCAAGCTGCGGCAGCGTGATGATGCGCCGACCGACCAAAAGGTCGCCGAGGGCCCGATCGGACGGTGACAATGCCATGGCTTACTCAACCCCGTCCCTGCAGGCGCACGACTAGTCGGATTGGGCGGGTCGGCGGCGCAGCATCCGCTGCAGCGCGAGCAGCATGATCGCGGTGCCCAACACCCAGAAGCCGGCGACGATCCAGGAGCGGAACCGCTCGGCGACCGTGAGCCACGACACCTGGTCGGGGTAGGAAATCTTGACCACGTTGTCGCGTTCGGTCGACATCGCCAGCGCCACGCCCTTGTCGTCGACGAACGCGACGTCGCCGTGGTCGAGGTGCAGTTGCGGCGGCGACGGCAAATCGCCCCCGGCCGCCATCGGATGAATCCAAAGCCCCGGCGTGTCGCCGGCGGAGACCACCTGCGCCACCGCACCGTCGGCAAATCCGCCGAGATCGAGCAATGTGTGTCCGGAGCGGTCGATCACCGCCACCCGGCCGCGGTCGAAACGGACATGCGGCGCGGTGCCCTCAGGCGCCAGATCGCTGACGGCAATGAACGCCGTGGTGGGCACGGGCGTGCGCTCGGCGGCGACAAAGCTCACTTCGAGCGGCGCGGTCTCCGGCGACAGCTGGTTGGCGGCTTGCGCCACCAGGTCGAGCATGCGCGTCGGCTGGTCCGCCGTGCGAGCCGGCAAAAGCACCTCGAAGCCGCGGGCAAAATGCGACGTCAGATCGGCGAAATCGCGGGCCGTATTGCCGCTCTTCTCCAGAAACAGAGCCGACGAACCGAGAATTTGCGCCGGATAGCCCTGCGGCTCGAAGCGGCAATTGCCCTGCGCGCTGTCGCGTTCGACCACGACACGCAAATCGCCCAGTGTGCCGATCAGGCCGTCCGGCAGAGCAAGGTCGAGATGCGTCGCCTCGCCGGTCGCCGCCACCGTCGAACCGAGCAGGTGCTCGTTGACGAAGGCGCTGACCACGGCCTTTTCGCCGTCGCCGTTGGGCGCCACCATCACGTCAAGCAGAAGCCGCGCCGGACGCGTACCGGCCGGCAGACGGCGCGTGTCGATGACAGCGGACAGGTTGGCGCGGCCGAATACCTCGACCTCGTCCGCCGGAATGCCGAGTTGATCGAACGTCACGCGGTCGTCGGGCAGCGCGAGCGGGTCGCTTTTGCCGACCGTGGCCGCGGTCATGCCGCGCGTCGCCGGCAGCATCGGGCTGCCGAACAGGCGGCCGGCGCGGACCGCTTCGCTGTCGGAGACCAGCAAAGCCGGCATGCCGCCGACGCGCACTGCGTCGAGAAGGCCGAACTGGCGGAACTCGCCGGCAACCACCGCGATCGGCGCGTCGATAATGCCGGTCGCGTCCGCCAAAGGACCGACAAGCACAATACCCTCGTTCCAGCGACCATCGTTGTCGCGTTTGGCGAGCGCCGTGACCTGATCATAGCCATGATAAAACGTCACATGGCGGCCGCTCGCCAGAATGGCGCGGCCGACGGTGAGCGCGGTCGCGATTTCGGTGGCCGATATCGGACGCGGCGGCAGGACGACGGCAACGTCGCGCGGCATGAGCGCCGCCGTCGTTGCGACGTCGAGTTTCGCCACCGGACCGACGTCGATTTCGAGCGCGGTCTCGGGGCGAATGGTCAAAACGTCGCCGACGGCGCGCACGTCGATGCAGCGATCGATGGTGGCGGCACCGGAATACAGGAAGGCCAGCTTGACGAAGCCGTTTCGCGCCCGCATGGCGGGCAGCGGCACGCGCAGCACCCGGTTCGGCGACTTGCCGTCGAGCACGACTGCGGCAACGGTGCGGTCATTGACTTGGACCTGCAAATTGCGCGCGGCGTCGTGCGCGCTGACATCGTCAAACACCAAGTCGAGCGCGGTTGCCGCCACGTCGCCTTGCGGCAGCGGCACATATAATTCGCCCTGGCCGCCGAGATTGGCGAAGCGGAAGCCATTAACGAAGCCGATATCGCCAAGCGTGATCGACGTCGTCGGATTGCCGGACCGGCTCGGCGCCGAAACCGGCGGCGGCTGGGGCTGCGGCGCCAGCACCACCGACCTTTGCGGCGCCGGGGCTCGCTCCGCTCGCTCCGTCCGCAGCGAGATTTTTTGCTCGGCGGCGGCGCTACGGCGGCTCGCCGGCCGGATTTTCGGCGGCCTCGCACGCTCTTTCGCCGGCTCTCGCGCCGGCGAAGGCAGCGGCACGTTGGCGAGCGCGCTCGGTTCCACACTGCGCTGGGCTTGAGGTTCGCCCGCCGCAGCCGAGGCTTCCGACTGCAACTGCAATTGGGCGATCTCGGGCGACTGATTCAGTATTGGCGCGGGCGGCACCGGCGGCGGCTCCCCCGCCTGGTACTGCAGGAATTGGCTCTGGGACTGGGCCAGCGCCCCGCCCGAAAGGCAAAGCGCAACTGCGAACGCGCACACAACTCCGATACGCATGCCCCGCCCCGTTATTCCTGCGACACTTTCAGCTCGCGATAGAAGTCTTGCATTTCACGCGACGCCGCCGCGCGAAGCTCCTCCAGGCGTCCCCGGAGGATGAGCATTTCGTCCTCGGAAAGGCCGCGCCGTTCGTTCTGCGCCGGGCGCAGCACATCTTCGACGTCGTGCGCGGCGCGGCCGGTACTCGGAAAGCCGACCGTCGGTCCGACGCCGACGATGCCGTGCACGCACCGATAGGCCTCGCCGACCGCGCTTGCGGCTGCAGGCGCCTTGGCGGCGAGCTTGTCGACCGCCGCGGATGTGTCGTCGATCCGCCCCTGCAGTGTCGACACGAAGCGCCGCCGCACACGGGCCAGGCGATCCGCAAAAATATCCAGGCTCATCGAATAGTCCCCCACACTCACAATCATAAAGTGAAACGACCGCGACAGTAAACAAGCGACATGTAAAATGGTGAATCTATACTGATTAAGTACTTATACTTATGCGAGATATACTTGGTAATACCGAGTATAAATTCCGGTCCGCGGTAATGCTTATCGCGCCCAACCGGCGCGGCCGGAGAGCCGCTGGCGCGCGCCAAGGCGGCCCTCAAGCCCCGGAGGGCTCAACGGATTTTAGCGGCGGTAGCCGCCACTCTTTTCCACGTCAATTGCTGGAATATGGGCGGAACGGATCGAACCGAGGGGTCTGGCGCTATCGCGATCTATGCGGCGCGCGCCGCGACACTCTTGCCGGCAGACGCCTTCGCCGCGCGCGAACGTCACCAGCGTGGGCGGAGTGCCCGCGTCTCCCAGCATAACTGTCGCCGATGCGCCGGCAGGCTGCATCGATCGCGCAATTCGCAGGCGCCGCAAACGAAGCGGGAGGCGCTCCGCTGCGCGGCGATGGCGTCTTTCAATCTTTCGACTATTTCACGGAGCTTGCACATTCGGTTCCCCGCGGCCAACGCCTTATCTAAGGCCAAGGCGGCGGGGAGATATTGACCTGGATCAAATCGCGCGCGAGGCCGTTTCAGGTGTTCGCCTGAACCGGCACGGTCCGGCCGAAAATCGGCACGAAATTTTGCTGCTGCCACCGCTCGCAGGACGTGATGGTATTGACCAGCAGCATCGAGACGGTCATCGGACCGACTCCGCCCGGCACCGGCGTGATGTAAGAGGCCTTTGGCGCGACGCCGGCAAAATTGACGTCGCCCACCAGCGTGCCGTCGCCGAGCCGATTGATGCCGACGTCGATGACGACTGCGCCCGTACGCACCATTTCGGGCTGAATCAGATTCGGATGTCCGGCCGCGACAACCAGGATATCGGCAAGGATGGTGAATTGCGCCAAATCCCTGGTCTTTGCGTGGCAGATACAGACGGTCGCTTCATGCTGCATCAGCATCAGAGCCATCGGCTTGCCGACGATGTTGCTGGCGCCGACGACAACAACGTTCTTGCCTTCGAGGGTAATGCCCTCGTGTTCCAACAGCTTGAGCACGCCATAGGGCGTGCACGGCGGGAACACCGTGCCGCCGACCACCAGCCCGCCGACATTGTAGAGATGGAAGCCGTCGACATCCTTGTCGGCCGAAATGCTGTGCAGGATTCGGCTCATGTCGAATGCCGGCGGCAGCGGTAACTGAACCAGGATGCCGTGCACCGCCGGATCGTCGTTGAGCTGCATGATCCGCTCGATGACCGCGTCCTGGCTCACATTCGCCGGGTAATCGAACTGAAACGACTTGATGCCGACATTGGCGCAGGCGCGAATCTTGTTCCGCACATAGATTTGCGACGCCGGATCGGAGCCGACGATGATCACGGCGAGCCCGGGCGGCGTCCCTCCCCGGCTGACGATGCGATCGACCCACCCGCGACACTCGTCGCGGATTTTCCTGGCTACTGCAACGCCGTCAATGATTTTCGCCGTCATGGATGACCGAAGGCCGTAATCTGCGGAGCGGCACCGAACGAAAACATGGCCGCCTACTCCTTGTTCATGCGTTTAGCATAGGCATCGACGAAGTCTGCCGCCGCCTTGCTTCCGCGGGCAAAGGATTTCATCGCTTCCTCATGCAGGAGGCTCAGCGCCTGCATCTTGATCGCATTGGCGTCGTCGTTCTCGGTTATATCGTCGACGTG
>Ga0335072_10011235_pt1 | contig 12833 bp, 10 predicted proteins | sample Lox_Sample_21_FD_206725 | JGI IMG/M metagenome (GOLD analysis project Ga0335072, IMG submission 206725) | Soil microbial communities from Loxahatchee National Wildlife Refuge, Florida, United States - Lox_Sample_2.1 | ecosystem: Environmental > Terrestrial > Soil > Wetlands | place: USA...
ACACGCCGCCCGATGAGAGTTATGTCGAAGGTCTGCCACTTATCCGGAGCGCGCGGCTGCTCGGGCGTGGGAGCAAGGAAACCGTAGACGCCGCCGGTGTGATGGCTGGGCGGCTCGGACTGTGACTCGGTTTCTATCTGCACTTCGTAACGCCCGCGCAGATACACGCCGCTGTTGGCGTCCTTGCCGCAGTTGAATTCCACATGCAGCTTGAAGTCCTGGAACTTCGGGTCGCCGATGAGCTCCGGCCCATTGCCCGGGCTTATCAGGTTACCGTCTTTCACGCTCCAGTGCTTGTCGCTCCTGATGCTCTCGTGCCAGCCGGCGAGGTCCTTGCCGTCGAATAACTCCACCGGCTCGCCCCACTCCGGAGCCCTCGCCCGTTTGAGCGACGGAGCCCACGCGCCGGTCCACGTCCACGCAGCGCCATCGAATCCCGTAATCGTTCCGCTCAGCGTCTTGCCCGTCAAAATCCCGTTGAAAACGAGGTCTTGCTTGGTGCTTTCTTCATCCTTCGGCGAAACAAAGGTGATCCCCTTCCCTTCGATCTCGATCCTGGGCAGCGGCCGCGCGTTGCCCCAGCGGCCTGTAAACAGCGCCGCCGGCTTGCCGCCCTTTTCCGTGATCTCGATCCACGAGGGGTGCACGCCGTCCGGCCCCTTCAGCGTCAGGTCCCAGCGGCCCACGAAGGCCTTCACGCCGCCGGTCTGCGCCATCATCATCGTCGACTGCGCTTCCTGCGCCGGCGCGGATGCCTGCGCATGGTGCGGCGCGCAAATCGTGGCCAAAACACCCAACGCCGCAAGAGCAGAAACCCATTTTCCGATTCTCATGACCACCGTTCCTTCATCCAGAGAAACCATACCGCGGGGACTGAAGCCGCCCTTGATTTTTTGCGGCTCTGCGGCACGGCGAAGCCGCGCCCTTTCAAAACCGCGGCTGCGCTCGATTGTTTCGAGAGACCGCACAGCTGCGTCCTTTCAAAACATCGTCTTCGCCGGCGATCCTTAAGCCAGCGTCACGATTGTTCCCGACGCTTCATCCCACTTCACCGGCGCCTTGCGGAAGTAAGACTCGTTGGCCATGTGGCAGGCCAGCGCGGCGTGATGCCCGAAGACCACATCCTGCACCACCGGCTTGCGCGTGCGCACGGCGTCGAAAAACTTGGCCACATGCGGCCGCAGGTCGTCATAGTCGTTGCCGTTCCACGTTGTCGTCGCGGGATCGGGCTCGTGGCCCGGCTTGGGATCGTGCTGCTCGTGCCACTTCTTCACATACTCGTCGCGCATCTTCGCGGGAAACGACGAATCGTAGTAGCTCGGCGACGAGTCCTCGCCGGTCTGCGGGATGTGCGTGACCGAAAACTCCCTCAGCTCGATCAGCCCATGCGAGCCCTGGAAGCGCGTGACCTCCGCGATCTCGCAACCCAACGAGAGCCGCATATACACCGGAATCCCCATGTACTCGAAAAGCACAGGATGCACATCCGGCATGTCGCGCCCGTCTTTCCATCGGTAAATGCCGCCGAATGCCGACGCGCGGCTGGGAATCTCGTTGATACTCACGGAAAACATCATGCCGCTGATGAGGTGCACCAGCAGATCGCCGGCCACGCCCGTTCCGTACTCGCGCCAGCAGCGCCAGCGTGCAAATGCATAGGGATCGAAAGCCTTCTTCGGCGCCGTTCCCTGCCAGGTGTCCCAGTCCAGATTCTCGGGGGACAGATCGGGCGGCGGCGGATACTCCCACGCACCCGTCGGGTCATTGCGTCCCAGGTACCCCTCGATCAGGTTCAGCTCGCCGATGGCGCCGTTCGCAATCAGCTCCCTCACTTTTGCGCACAAGACTGAGCTCGTCCGCTGCGCGCCGATCTGCACAATGCGGTCGGTCTTCTCGGCCGCGGCGACCATCTCCAGGCCATCCTGCGGCGTGTGGCTCATCGGCTTCTCGCAATAAACATCCTTGCCGGCTGCCAGCGCGTCCACCACCACCTGCTTGTGCCAGTGGTCGGGGACGGCGATCAGGATGGCGTCGATCGATTTGTCGTCCAGCAGCTCCTTGTAGCGCCGCGTGGTCTTGATCGGCTTGCCCACGATCTGGCGCGCCAGCTCGTGGCGACCGTCATATAAATCCGCCGCCGCCACGCATTCGGTGCCGGGCAGCGCCACTGCCGTCCCCAGCACGTTGCTGCCCTCCATGCCCACGCCTACCATGCCGAAGCGCACGCGGTCGCTGGGCGAGTCCAGCCGCAAACGAATCGGCTCAGCTTCAAGTGGAATCGTGCCCGGAATCATGGCAGCGGGTAACAGCGAAGCGCCGGCCACACCGGCCGAAGTTTGCAAAAATGTGCGCCGCGAAAAAGCCGTCTTGGACATCGTTTTCATCCTTCTCTTGAGCACAACCCTTCTAACGCCGCGCCACGGGCATGTCAAGGCAGCGCCTCAGCGCGTTGTGTGCACCGGTGTCATGTTGGGACGTGGAACACTGGCGCGCGTCTGCGCTCGAACGAGCCGCGATCACCACCTGACAAACGGAACCATCGCAAGAACAACCGCGAAAGAGTTCAATATTGCCTGGAACAAGTTTCCCGCGTTCAGCTTTTTGCGCAATTCCCTCAGCGTCGCCCCATCAAGGGCTTCGAGGTTGGCGACGGCCTTATATATGGGGAGTTTGATCGCCTTTGCAACCAACCCGCCAGCCAGCCAGATAGCGAGCCCGGCGAGGAGCCATCGATTGCCAAAACCATAGAAATAGAAATACGGAATCGCGCCCAGGAATGGAAGGTTGAGCACGGTCACCATGAACGGAGACTTCTTGGAGCGACGGACAAGCGAGTCGACAAACTGCTTGAACGCGGATTCGTCCATATCGTTCATCACTTTGCGAAGCACGCCGGCGATGAAGATCAGCAAGGCTGCGTTGATCGCAAGGGAAGCAAAGAGCAGAACCTCGGCAAGGTTTCTCGTCATCTTCTCCTCCCTTTTCTCCCTGCTTGACCCGACTGGCTATCCGGCAGGCTCACCGGCCTTGTCCGCCCGCCGCACTCTGCTTCGTGCGCGACTCGGCAATGTATTTGGCCATCGTCCTCACCAGTTCCGCGTTGGTCGTCGGCTGCCATCCGTGGTTCTTCAGCGGCCGTCCGAATTCGATCGATCCCGCATAATATGGGTCCTTCGAATTCTCGAGGAAATCCTGCAGCCGGTACATGGCCAGGTTCAGGTAGGCCATGTCGGCGTCTCCGCAGATGAAATGCAGCTTGCCTACCAGTTGCGGCCCGATCCGCGCCCAGTTCCCGCTCAGGTAATCGTGAATGTCGTATCCCTGCTCCCGCATCGCTGCCACCGCCGCGCGGTCGATCTTGCCCGTGTGCAGGTCCCACGGCGTAACCGGGTAGCCGTCGGCTCGCACCGGCGTGTAATTCTGCCACTCCAGGCCCGCGTCCTGGGTGCCCAGCACCAGCTGCATCTGGGCCAGCTCGCGCACGGTGATCGCCACTTGGCCCTCCACAGTCCTGAACGCAATGCGTTCCCGCGGCGCCCAATCGTCCGCCGGCCCCACGGTGAAAGCATTCTCGTCTTCATAGAGATTCACGCCGCCGTAGTAGCGGTGGAAATCCACTGGATCGGGATAGAAGATCCACGCCCCGCCAAAAAACTCCGGGTGATATACCTGCAGGGCCAGCGATCCCCATCCTCCCGTGGATCCGCCCGTCAGCACGCGCGCCGAAGGCTCTCGAATGACGCGATAGTGCTCCTCGATATACGGGATCAGCTCCGTCAGCAGCGCATCGCCGTACGGCCCGGCGTTGGCGGAATTGATCCCGTAGGAGTCGTCGAAGTACGGCGTCGGATGCTGGAACGTGACCGCGATCATTCGCGGGAAATCGTCCGACGTCCACGCCTGCTGGAATTCATATCCGCTCTCGACGTCCATCAGCGACCCGTCATACGACGTTCCTTCCGGCGGTTCTTCCATGTTCAGGTGCGCAGCCCGCGCCTCTTCGCGCTTCTCCGCCCAGCTCTTCGTTCCCGGCTTGTCCGGCTCCGTTGTAAATCCGAACGGCGCCTGCAGGCTGAAGTGCCCTTGCAGATAGATCACCGGGTAGCGCTCGTCCGGATGCGCCTCATAACCCTTCGGCAGAAGAATCGTCGCGCCGATGTAGATCGGGTGGCCCCAGAACGCGCTCAGCAGCTTGCTCTCGAGCTTGATGTGCTTCACCCATTCGGTATCAGCCGGCACGGCGATGGGCGGAATCGCTTTGCTTAAGCTCAGCTTCACGCTCCGCCCTCCCGCGCCGAAATGCACCTTCTCCGGCTCGCTGAACAGGTTCCCGGGCGATCGCGAAAAGTCCTGCCCCTCCCACTGGTCCATGTGCGCCCAGATCGTATGCCCGTCGGCGCGTGGAAAACGTGTATAGATGTTCAGAACCGCCTGCACCCAGTAGTCTCCCGCGGGACCTTCCGGCCCAAGTTCCTGCGCGTCCACCGCGAACATCGCCGTATTTCCTTGCAGCCGTGGCTCCGGATCGTTCTTCTTCGCCACCAGCAGAAACACCCGTCCTGTCACCGGCTCCGCATGTGCCGAAACCGGAAAAGAGACCTCGAACCGCATGCCGCCCTGCGCCTGCGCACGTGTCGCTGCCGCCGCAAATGCTGCAAAAACCACCCACTGCGCCAGCCGGCGCACCGTCTTCTTCCTCATTGGATTGTCCACCCGCCCGGAATTCACCACTGGTTGCACCCATCATCCCACGGCCACAGCCCCCGAGCCGGCCGGCAATACCCGGATCTCCTTACGCTTCTCGCCCCCAATTGCCGCCGCGTGCTCCCTGTCACTCCCCACACCCCACGCGCTGGTGGTAACATGGCGCGTCATCTCAGACCAACGAGGAGGGTGGCGTGAAAACGGGCCTTTTGTGCGCGATCGGCGGACTTGGATTGTTGTTTTTGGCAGGCTGCGGAAACCAGGGGAGCAACGCTCCCGGCATCCCCGTGGGGCCCAAGTGGAAGGGTCTGCCTTACCGCATCTCGTTCGATGCAGCCACGCCCAAACCGAACCCCACCGGCATCGCCGTCCCGATTATCAAGTACACTGCCAATCCCGAGGCGCTCGAGCACCGCGTCACCGTCGTAGTCCGCTTGGATACCTCGGGGGTCAAGCGCGCGCAGTCGGCGGAGAATCAGCCCGCCATGGACCAGATGATCATGGCCCCGGTCGATGTCTCCGGCGAAGACGGTTCCCTCCCCGCCGCCTACATGGAAGCCACCGATAAGGGCTTGGCGCAGCTTCTGAGTGCCTATTGCATCAAGGGCAAGGTCAAGATCACCGTCGCCCTCGCCCAGTCGTCCATCAACCCCCAGGCTGGCGACGCCGAACTCAATTCCAAGCGCCTCTCCGATTGGCTGCCCATCGAGCTCGTGTTCAAGAACCCTCACCCGAAATGCTGAGTATCCATGCTCAGCCCCGCTCCGGCCTGCTCCAGCAAGGCTTGAATCGCGGGGTCGCCTGCGGCATGGCTGAGCGCGGTTTCGCCTTTGGTGGTTTGCGCGTTCCCATCGGTCTGGGCGGCGAGCAGCTGCTTGACTCCATCCACGTTGCCGTACTTCGATGCCAGCATGAGCGGGCTGATTCCACTGGCCGTCGTGGCATTTACCTGCGCATGGCAGGCGAGCAGAATTCGCACGACCTCGACATGGGCTTTATCTCTTTGAGGCCTCCATCAACGGGGTGACGTCCGCATCGCCCTGTTCGGTTGAATGTCACGGAGACTTGGCATCCACATCCATTCCATCGGCAATCAGGAAGCGCACAGCGTCGAGATTGCCGCTTTCAGGAGCGAAATGAGCGGTGTTGCACCTTGCGCACTGTGAACATTCAGCTTGGCATGCGCTGCGACCAATACGCGCATCACATCGGCACGGCCGGCAAATGCAACCGATCGAAAAGCCGATGTCAGAGGAATTGAGCGCGGCGCTGGCGGACATGCAGTGAGAGGCCGGGCAGGGCTTTACGATGAGTCGGAAAGACCGAGGTCGCCTGGCTGCCCAGCGGATGAAATGCTTCGGCCCAACCACGTCCGATCCCGCTGCCCCCGCCGGTAATGAGAATGGTACCTCCCGTCACATTCATGGCGACTCGCTCCTTTGCCAGGCGCCATCATATCCGCATCGCTCCAGCCGTTGCCCCGGGCCCGATTTGACGCGTTGGCTCTGTCCCGTTTTTGCCTTGGTGGTCGTTTTCGGATTTCGTCCCTCGATTTCCTCAAACCGAGTGACAAGTATCACAAGCACGCTCAGGATTGAGAGAGAGAATGGATCATTCGATGCCGTGAACGTTCGGCGTTCGCTTCCCGGTTTCTGTGTTGGAAAGAGTTGCCGATAAACCAGGGTGAGTGAGGTGCACAATGACCAGCCGAGTGCTTCATAGCCACGCAGTCGAAGAACTCGTCCCCTCAACCGTCGCAGACAGCTTCGCCAATCCCGTTTGGAATCCGGTCCGTGCCCGCGTGCCGCGCTTCGCTGCCCCGGCCGGCGAGTTCTCCGATCTGGCTATCCACGACGGCAATTGCCTCAAGGGCCTTGCCTGGGCCCTCGCCATTGAAGCCGCAGCCGTCCTCCTTTGCGTCGGCGCCTGGCAGCTTTGGAACGCCTATCGGTAACTCCGCTGCGCCTCGAACCTCGCGCGCCCGGCACCCTGAATCAAGCGCAGCCCGGCTTTCCTTTCATCCGATGACACCCCACACATACGGCCTGCCTCAATGCGCGAACCCGTGTGAGCCAAATCACAGCCAGCCGGCATCCCGTGAGCCAGAATCACTTCGTTCAGGCCCGCATATCCGCCGTCGCTTGCGGCCCGTTGCTCCGCCGAAAAGACGGCTTCACGAAACCAAGGGTTGGCCATGCTGTCCCGAGTTCTTCTCAGCCGCGATTTAGATAAGTACCTGACCTTTGACCACAGCCTGCAAAACCACGATTCGATCTATCTTCGCCGCCAGCGCAATCCCGCTCCGCTGACCCGAGCCATAAACTCCTCCGATGCGCTGGAATTCAACCGCAGCTTTCTCCGCGCCATCGCGATCGCTCTCGCCGTCGAAGCCCTGGCTTCTCTCCTGCTTTTCGCCGCCTTCCACTTCGGCCGCATCATTCGCTAGCCGCCGCCCCTCATTTGTTCAGCGGCTTCTTCGCGAAGTAATAGAGCGAGTAAGCGAGCAGCGCAAACATCAGCACGGAAACCCAGGTGTGGTTGAGCAAGTTTGCCTCGGAAAAGTTGAGGATGTCGCCTTTGTCGGTGAGGTTTTCATAGGCCTTGAGGCCCACGCCCAGCAGTCCCACGATGCCTCCGGCGGCAATCAGCCCCGAAGCATAGAGCGAGCCGGGCGAGATTTCGCTCTCGGCTTCGGCCGCGTCGCCGCCGGCGCGCTTCACGGCGAGGTCGACGAAGAGGCGCACCAGCCCACCGCAAAAGATGGCCAGCGTGGTGCCGATGGAAAGATAGGCGCCCACGGCAAAGGTCAGCGACCGTATGCCCAGCAGTTCAACGCCTACCACCAGCGCAACGCCCATCATGACCAGGCCCCAGGGCAATTTGCGGCTCAGGATGCCGTTGATCACCGTGGCCATCAGCCGGGCCTGCGGCGCGGCCGCCTTCTCGCTGCCGATGCCCTGAATCCATTGCACCTCGATGCGCCCGCTCGAAGGGGAATAGAGATACTTGCCGTCGGCCAATTCCGCCGATCCGACCGCATTGAGCAGGATGTATTCGCTCTTGCGATGCGCCGTCGAACTCTTATCGGCGCCGATCACGTTGAACTGCTCGGGCAGCCGCTTCGTGTCCTGCTGCACCGTCACGCCGGGATGCGATGCGTTCATGTCCCAGGCGCGCGGGGCCGCGTCGAACCGCTGCAATCCAGTGTTCATCAGGTTCAGCGTGAATCCGATGACCACCGTGGAAACCACCACCCCGATCATCAGAGCCGCCTGCTGCTTCCACGGCGTGGAGCCGACGATGTAGCCGGTCTTGAGATCCTGCGACGTGTCTCCGGAGTTCGATGCCGCGATGCACACCACGCCGCCGATGGTGATGGCCAGCGCGCCGAAGGCCGGCGCGGTCCATCCCTCCACCAGGAAGATGGCGGCCGTGGCCATGAGCGTAGCGATCGTCATTCCGGAGACGGGGCTGGCCGACGAACCCACTATTCCCACGATGCGCGAGCTCACGGTCACGAAGAGAAATCCGAAGATCACGACGAGCAGCGACGCGGCCAGATTGGCCACCGCGCCCACCTGCGCTCCCGGCACCGGCTTGAACTCCAGGAACAGAAACATGAGCACGACGATGAGAAACGAGCCGACGAGCACCACGCCCATGGAAAGATCGTTCTCGGTGCGGATCGGCTTGGCGGCCGCGCCGGCACTCCCCGCCCGCATGGTCTTGATGCCCGCCGCAAGCGCGCTCCAGATCGTGGGCAGCGTTTTCACGAGCGTGATCAACCCCGCCGCGGCTACCGCGCCCGCGCCCATGGGCCGGATGTATGTGCTCCAGAGCTGGCTCGGGCCCATCTGCGCGATGGGAACCGTGCCGGGATAGATCGGCGTGGGAACGTTCTTGCCGAAGAAATAAATCAGCGGCATGAGCACCAGCCAGGAGAAGACGCCGCCGGCGAATATGATTCCCGAAACGCGGGCGCCGATGATGTATCCCACGCCGAGATACTCGGGCGTGGCATCGGCTTTGATCGATGCGCCCTTGAGAATATGTTGCGGCCCGAAGTCGGGCTGGAACTCGGGCGTGCCCGGCCACGCTTTGAAGATGTTGTCGTTCTGAAAGAGCGTGTAGAGCGCGCCGAGGCCGAGGCCGAAGAAGACGCGGCTGGCCATGGACCCGCCACGCTCGCCGGCAATCAGCACGTCGGCGCATGCCGTGCCTTCGGGATACGGCAGAACGCCGTGCTCCTGCACGATCAGCTGCCGCCGCAGCGGGATCATGAACAGCACACCCAGCCATCCGCCGATGAGCGCCAGCATGAAGATGCGCGAGTACTCGAGATCGAAGCCCAGAAACACCAGCGCGGGCAGCGTGAAGATTACGCCGGACGCAATCGACTGGCCGGCGTTGCCCGTCGTCTGAACGATGTTGTTTTCGAGAATCGACGCCCGCCCGAACGCCCGCAGAATGCTGATCGACAGCACTGAGATCGGAATCGACGCCGCCACCGTGAGCCCCGCCCGCAGGCCCACGTACACCGTCACGCATCCGAACACGATGCCGAAGAACGAACCCAGCAGCAGCGCGCGAAACGTAAACTCAGGCCGACTTTCTTCGGGCGGAACAAAAGGTTGAAAATCTTGCATGCTATCGCCTCCGCGGCTTCAGATCGTAGAGCTCTGAAATTTCTCCGAAGGCGAAGTGTAGCAGCGACGGCCCGAATTCCAATATGGGAAGCACCGGGATTTGCAGGAGCGCCTCAAGATCCGCCCGGCGATGGAACCGGCCCCGCAGAGGCAGCATGAAACCTGCGCGCGATGACGCCCGCGCCGCTTACGCCACCTTTACCCACACCTGCCCGTAATTCGATGGCACGATCAGCGCGATCTGCTGCCCGGCCGCATTGGGCTGCACTTCATACGGCGCCGCGCGGAAGCTGTCATCCAACATCTCCCGCCACGTGCCCGCCGCGGGAAACGGCGCATTCACCTGTGCCGCTCCCTCGCCGAAGTTCGCCAGCACCAGCGCCCACGATTCGGGATTGGCCGCACTGGCCGCCGCGTGGCGCGAGTAGACGATCGCCTGCGTGCCTTGCAGCGACTGCTGATTGTAGTAGTAAGAATCGCGCCCGCGTAGCGCGGGCACGGTCCGCCGCAGATTGCCCAGCCGCCGGTAGAGGTTGACCAGCGAGCTGCCATTGGCGTCGTAGAAATACTCCCAGTGCGTCACACGCTCCACGTAGACCCGGATCTCGCCATTCTGCGGCAGCGAATAGTTATCCGCGAACTCCTGCCCTTCCCACAGCATCGGAATCCCCTGCGCGGTGTAGAGAGCGATCGCATGCGGCTGCAGCTTGAACCACCGGCTCCGGTCGCAGTTCACCGGCGGATTGTTGGGGTCGTATCCCGGCGACGCGAACACCATCAGCTGGCTGTGATCGTGCGACTCGAGGTACTGAAATGGCGCCACCGGCATCTGCACGGCATTGCCCGCCGCATCCACTGCCGGCGTCGCCGCCGGATAGCCCATGATGTAGGGATTGAGCTGCAGCGCATAGCCGTCCGAGAGCGCGCCGCCCGCGGCCACGCCTTCGGCCAGGTTCAGCAGCCCATCCTGCCACGCGCAATTCGTATAGCTCTCCGACATCACAGTCGCCGCGTTGCCCAGCGCCTCCGCGCATTGAATCATGCGGCTATAACCCACCGTCGCATCCTGGAACCGCGCCACCGTGAGCGAATGCTGATAGGTTCCGGCGACCAGCGTGCGATAACCCGCATCCATCGGCGGCACGTAAAGGTCCGTCACCTCGTCGTAGCGGAAGCCGTCGACGTGATACTCGTCGATCCACTGCTGGTTGGCGTTGAGGAAATAATCCTGCGTGAACGCCAGGGTGAAATCCGTCTTGGGGCCAAAGCCCCACACGTTCTGCCCATCCATCATGGGACTCGCCGGATGCGGCGCGCCGGCCGTGTTGGCCAGATTCGTGTAAACATCGTGGTAGGCGAACATCGGGTCCACGTGCTCATACACCACGTCGAGAATCACCGCGATGCCCTGCCCATGCGCCGCATCCACAAGCCGCTTCAGCCCGTCCCCGCCGCCGAAGCGCGCGCTGGGCGCGAAGTAGTGCAGCGGGCCGTAGCCCCAGTCGAAATCGACCTGCATGCTGGTCACCGGCATCAGCTCGATGCAGTTCACGCCCAGGCTCTTCAGATAGGTCAGCCGGTCGGTCACGCCGTCGAACGTGTCGTTGTATTCCTCCACCTGCAGTTCGTAGACAATCAGGTCGTCGAGCGCCGGCGTCTTCCACGCCGCGTCGGTCCATGCAAAGGCCGCCGGCGCCGGGTCGAGCGTGAACGCCGACATCCGCCCAATTTCCGTCTCGCGCGCAAAGGGATCCACGATCCACGAGTCGAGGCACTGGCGTGCGCCGCCTGCCGGCGTCCACCACAGCTCATAGCGGTAGAGGTGCTGCCCCGGCTGGCCGAAATGCGTGCCTGCTGCCGGCGCCAGCGCCACCGTCGCGGACCACAGATCGAGCGCGCTCCCCGCCTGCCACGCCAGCGCGAACGTCGCCGCCGGCATGCCGGGGTCGAAGCGGTCGAGCGTGTGGATCACCCGCGCCAGAACTTCGAAGTTGTCTGTGGAGCGGATGCCGGGAAGGTAGATCCCGAAGCGTGCGCTGAACTGCCCCGCCGCCTGCGCGGGAAACGCACCCACTTCGTTCAGGTCGATCATGAGCCGCACCTCCGAGGGGATAGAAAGCCGGCGGAAACCGGTGGGAAAGCACCGTAGTGCCTGCGATTATGCACCGGTTCGGTTCCGGCGCCGCGAGAAATTCGAATGAATCCAATCGATCCAGAGCAATTGCCCTCGCAATTGCGCTTGGCGAATGCGCCTGGCAGCGCGTAGTTTATTGACCATGGCCACCGCGCGCCCCATCGGCACTCCCGCACCCGCTGCGAGCACCACACAGGTCCGTCCTTCGTCGAACCGCCTGCTCTCACTCGATGTGCTGCGCGGCGTCACCATCTGCTTCATGATCATGGTGAACAACAACGGCGGCTCCGGCTCCTGGCACTTCATGAATCACGCGGAGTGGAATGGCCTCACTGCCACCGACCTCGTTTTTCCCACGTTTCTCTTCGTGGTCGGCGTCTCAATCGTTTTCTCCATTGAGGCCCGCCTCGCCCGTGGCGCTTCGCGCGCCCAGCTCGCACGCCACACTATCGTTCGCGCCGCCATCATCTTTCTCTTCGGAATCATCGTGAACGGCTTCCCATTCTTCCCGCTCGCCCACTACCGCATCTACGGCGTGCTGCAGCGGATCGCCGTCTGCTACCTCATCGTCGGGCTCTTCTATCTATTCGATCGCCGCGTTTCCACCAAGATCGCCCTCCTCGCCGTATGCCTCATCGGCTACTGGATCCTCGTCCGATGGGTGCCCGTTCCCGGCGCCGGCATGCCAGGCAAAGACGTTCCCCTCCTCGACAAGGACCAGAACATCGTCGCCTGGCTCGATCGCCAGATCTTCCCCTATCACCTCTACGAGGACTGGACCACGCATAACACCCGCGACCCCGAAGGCCTGCTCAGCGATATTCCCGCCATCGGAACCGCGCTGCTCGGCCTGCTCGCCGGCCTCTGGCTGCGCAGTAAGCGTTCTATCGACCGCAAGAATCTTGGCCTGCTGATCGGCACAGCCTTGTGCCTCGCTCTCGGTTATTTCTGGTCGATGTGGTTGCCGCTCAACAAGAAGATGTGGACCAGCTCCTACGTCCTGGTCGCCGCCGGCTACTCGCTGCTGGTCTTCACCGTCGCTTTTTTCCTCGTAGAGAAGCTAGGACTGGGCAAAGGCAAGGACAATTGGCTCGTCTATCCGTGGCTTGTCTTCGGCTCCAACGCCATCGTCACCTATATGTTCAGCGAGATGTTTCCCACCGCCCTCGGCAACATCTTCATCACCGACAACGGCCGCCGCGTGGATCTGCTCTTCTGGGCCTACCACCACACCCTCGCACGGATCCCGTCGCCGCCATGGTCGGCTTTCTCCTTCTCCGTCTCCATCGCCCTCATCTGCTTTGTGCCGGCGTGGATTCTCTACCGGAAGAAGATCTTCATCAAAGTCT
>Ga0335072_10011236_pt1 | contig 12832 bp, 10 predicted proteins | sample Lox_Sample_21_FD_206725 | JGI IMG/M metagenome (GOLD analysis project Ga0335072, IMG submission 206725) | Soil microbial communities from Loxahatchee National Wildlife Refuge, Florida, United States - Lox_Sample_2.1 | ecosystem: Environmental > Terrestrial > Soil > Wetlands | place: USA...
GACTGCCATCAACATTGGACATTCCTGCCGCCTGATCAAGGACTATTCGCATGTCGTCATCCTTGACTCTGAAGCTGGTAAGGTGGAGAACCTCATGGCAACCTCCTTGTTAGCGATTACTAAAGGCGGCATCCCTCATTCTGTGGTTGTTGTAGACGGGCAAACTTTATCCTATATTGAAAGCGACGACACTTTATCCTATCTCTTCTTCGACCTTGCGGTAATCGTCGATTCTGTCATATGCTGTAGAGCAAGCCCAGGCCAGAAAGCATCTCTTGTAAAGGAAATTCGAAACAAGGTCAAGAAATCAGTCACGCTTGCCATAGGCGATGGTGCGAATGACATCGCCATGATTCAAGAAGCACACGTTGGCATCGGCATAACTGGTAAAGAGGGCTTTCAAGCTGCGCGTATATCTGACTATTCGCTTGCACAGTTCCGGTTTCTGCAGAAACTTCTACTTGTGCATGGCCGCTGGAATTATATAAGGACTGGGAAGTACATTCTTGGAACATTTTGGAAAGAAATGTTCTTCTACCTTACTCAAGCCCTCTACCAGCGCTTTAATGGTTACACTGGGACATCATTGTACGAGAGCTGGAGCTTGTCGATGTTCAACACTCTGTTCACATCCCTTCCCGTCATCTTCTTGGGCATCTTCGAGCAAGACTTGTCAGCGACAACTTTGCTCGCTGTTCCAGAGTTGTACACCCAGGGCCAAAGAAACGCTGCTTTCAATTTCCAGAAGTATATCTGGTGGATGTTCATGGCTGTCTCTGAAGCAGTCGTTGTGTATTTCCTTATGTATGGCCTCTACGCCCAGGACATAGACCGTTACAATGGGCTGTTTGCGATGGGTGACCTAGCATTCTCCTGTATTGTAATAATCATTAACACCAAGTTATTGTGAGTATCTCGTTCTCTCCTAGGTCTTCTTACGGTGAACATCCCTTGACGATCATGCTAATCACCCCCTAGGTTCATCGAAATGCACTATAAGACCTTGATCTCGGTCCTTGGTTGGTTCCTCTCTGTGACTGGATGGACGCTATGGAACGTGGTGTTAAGTGCGGTATATTCTAATCAGAACAGCACTGTCTACGCTGTCAGATCCGGGTTTTTGAAGCATTTCGGCGGCTCTGGAATATGGTGGCTCGTTATAATAGTCATCATCGACTCCGTCCTCGTCTTCGAGATTGCACTCCTAGCAATCAAGAAAATATGGTGGCCAAGCGACGTCGACGTGTGGCAGGTGTTAGAGAAAGACAAAGTTATCAAACGGCGTCTGGCTGAGGCGGTTGCGGGTGAGGCAGCCAGGATGGACTCCGGCGCTGGAATATCCCAAGGAGAAGAGAAGGCAACGACTGGGGAGGACGAAGAGCGAGATCATGCGAAAGCCGTGATGATTCCTCTTACTACCATCACTACTAGTGGATCGAGAGAGGATAGCGAACATGAAATGCACATTCGTCGAAACTTGACCGATGTGATCTCCCCAAGGGAGATGTAGGCCAAGACGCAGGCCTTGAATTAATGAGTACACGTATATCTCTGCCATCTGGAGATGCTACGTTCATACGATGACACGGTTTGAGCTTTAGCTTTAGCATTGCGTGGTTTGGGTTTAGAATTGGCGCTCTACATTTGTCTTTAGGGAGCTGGTCCCAGCTGGCATCAAGGACGTGCCGGTGGTAGTGGGATGGGCTTTGCGCACAGCGCATTAGGCGTCAATGGAATGATGTTGTATATAATTGTAAGAGGAGTGCGAAGAGCGAAAGCACGCAATATTAGTAATATGACTATGGAGATGACTATCTTCCAAAATTCTCCTGGCCTTCTAGATCTTACGGGGCAAGCAATTTTTACTGTGTATGGCATCTAAAATTTAATATTGCTCATCAGCAGAGATCCCTACCCCTGAACTAAACTAAAACCACCCATAGAATCGTGGATGGAGTCAGGAGTGGCGACTAAAAAAGTGTAGAAATAGAGGAGTTATAATAAGAACAAGTCGCGACACCGACTATATTCGACACGAAAAAGAGCGGGCAAAGGACTACAAGAACAGTTCAGATGAGAAAAAGAGGAAAGTGAAAGTGGGAGTATTATTGAATATACCATATAAGCCAGCCTTCCACCCCTAGGCGACGTGTAAAAGTTCCACTTGGTCTACCCAGAACAACTCCCATTCGTCGTTCTGTGCGAAAAAGCTCACGTCTACTGCTACTAAGATGGTATCCTATCGGCCTGCGAGGAGGGGTCGGATATTGTTAAGTTTCATCCGCAATAGGACTTCGCTTCTCATATTTATCGTTATATTGGCTAAACCAAAATACCACGTACCTCTTTTACTTGCTGCTTGCCAGAAAGAAAGATATCAAGTCGTCAAGGCACACTTGAAAAATATGCTACCCAGGTTATAGAGAACTGAGATAGGATTTTGAGAGGCTGGAGGTCATGTCCAGCACAAAACTCGGATAGACTTGATGAGAATAGGAGGAAGACTACATGAATGAAAATGATGACAAAAGTGTAGAGAAGCATCGCTTCAGGGATAAGAGCAATCGAAGTAAGTCAATTATATCACGCATGCTACCAGCAGCTATCCTCTCTGTTCTTCTTTCAGCCGCTCGCCCAGAGTCCGCAAAGCTCCACAGAAGAAACATACTTCGTTCCTCACGAGCCTTCCTTTCCTGAACATAACATCGAGGGTGTTGAGGCATACGACCTCATGGCACCATCCTGGCATTTCAATGCACAACCTACCGTAATTGGCTCTGCCCAAAAACGGGGAACGCATCATTAGGCCACTGGCATGGCAGTCATATTTTACAGCTTGCGTGCGTGCGTCGAGGAGCACGTTCATACCACTCACTCACTGTCCGGAAATTGGCGTCGATATAACTCCGTACCCCCAAGATCCTTCCGCCTGTAACAGGCGAACCATGCCCGCCTCTCAGGTGAACGCCTAGGAGAGCCTCGAGTCTAGCCTTCTGCTGGACGATGCACAGATAGGGGAGAAAGGCATGACGAGAGGAGGCAAGGCGATTGGAATGTGGAGGACGACAGGAAGCTCGAGAATGACAAAAGAGACGGGAATGGAGATATATGAAAATAGGGTATACCATCCAATATCAACAGCATCCCTTGCTTCTCCCGGTCTTTCTTGCTCCATGACGCCTCTTTCAGCGGGCCGGTCTCAAGCAACTTGTAGAAGGGATTCAGCTTCAGGAGAAGGAAGAGGTTGTCTCTATTGATGTATCTAGTGTGCTGCTCGCGACGGAGAAAGCGGGCCCTCACTGCGTAGGATCTCTGTGCATGCAATACCTGTCTTGATTACATCCATACAAAACCGTGCATGTAGGTGGTAAGGTAGTGTTATAGGGGCCATATGCCCGCCCCGATTCTTTAATTAATCAAGCAACTCATTTCCAACACTCATAATACGAGAGGAAACACAGATACGAGCCTATACCTAGTTAAGCCCAGCACAGGGAGCGGGGTGACGATCCTAGGCGTTCCTTGAGTCTGGAGAGGGTTTTAGAACGCAAAATTCAGACAACCAAACTTCTTTTGGTTAAGCTCATAGTGAAGCGCAATTAGCGATAATCGCTAAAAGGTCCAAAATTTAGTGGTCCAACTTCGAGTTTTACCGAAAGAAAGTTAGGGTGTTCTGAACTTTCCTGCAAAGAGAAAACACTACATGAGACGTATCTTTTGGAGCTACAGACACATGCCTGTAAGCATGGGATAAAAACGCCGACCAAAGTAGCGTGTCGGAGGTGAAACCGCGGGACAAGGTTTCGGGGAAAAGCTGGCAATAAAGTGGCCAATAGGCTCAGGCTACACAACGAAGCTTAAGCGCATACAGTATGTGGCGCAGTGCGTGCACCTATGTACAACAGCTGAGTCGCACGACTTGGCTCTTGGTTTCAAATCCTATGGCACTATTATTGGCACCCTTTAGGGTCAGTGCTCGCGAGGCAAGCAGCGATCTTCTTATATCGTGGAAAGGATCCCATTTAATACTCGACTCAATTATACTCATTGGGTCACCTTACGACAGCAGAACTGACTTGACCCATCAGTGATGGTGATCCTCTCTGCAAAACGAGATCAAGCACCACCCCTTAGCCCGGTTGCCAAATACTGGGTGTTTGCAAGCCTGATCCTGACGACTATTATAAGCAGCTTACTACTCGCGGGCAACGTTCGTAAATGGAATCTTTCGAAGGATATCTACGATTTTATTGTCGGCAATAGAGCAACAACTCAGTTAATCGTTCAAGTTTGCGCCAATGGCCTGGGATTCCTTCACGTTACAATAATATGCCTGCTGGTCAACTATGCTACCCGCTTAAGGCTCGCCTCAGTCGCAGTATCTCTCGATACCCTACGATTCTGGACGTACCTCCTCTCTCAGCATTGGAATTGGGAATTGCCACTGCACTTCTTGATTGCCCTCCTCGCCTTTCTAGGGCTTTGCATTGTCCCGTCTGCTTTATGGGCTGGTGCGATTACTCCTATCAGCGTAATAGCATTCGAGCAACAGACCATTCCACTACCGTCTTATTCGAACACGACACTCCTGAATCAAAATTGGACGGATCGATCCAACCTACCGTCTGTAAGGAACAGTAAAGGCTTTTTCACATATAATGTGGGTGAAGAATTCCTTGGAGATCTCTTGGCCTCTGCCGCTTCAGCGACCACTATTGATGGCAGCGTCCGGCAGCACGCCAAAAGCGACTTTTCACGGTATACTTACAGTGGCCGGTCTTATGGAGCTGGAGCATCAGTTGGCTTAACAGACGACAATATTATTCTTGATCCGCTCGTCACGCAATACTCGTTCCAAGAGGCAGGATACGCTCCTATGGTTACATGTATTTACAACACCAGCTCAGCCTACTCCATAGACCCCACTGCACTAAGTCCTTTTGTTTATGCTGCATCAGGTCTCCTCCCAAACAGCAACCCGGGGCAGCAAGAGTGGTCAAGATACACTGGATACAGCACCGACACAATTGTCGCCATTGGAGTTGCCACTGATCCGGAGGAGATAGGTCGAATGATTGGCATTGCTGCAGGGTCCGACTATGCTACACTAAACGACACACAATGCACAATTGACTTTCAACCAGCTCAGTTCAATGTCACAGTGGACACAATCAATCGCAATATCACCGTTACCCCTGTCAAAGGTGTTGCAAACACCACGAACATTGAACCCAGTGGCATGCTAACCTTCCTCACAACCTGGCAATTGACACTGATTTCAACGGACCAAACAAGCTTGTACAGCTCTCTCGTTGGGAATTCCATCAACGCCAGCGTCAACAACTATATCACTGCCGTAGCGAATGGAAACGGCGACCCTCCCACTATAGCAGAAGCCACTCTGGCGGGCATGAGCAACTCAGTCTCAGCCATGATCGACGACATCCTTACCGACTACGCCAGTGCGCAACTCATGGTTGCGAACGACACACAAGCTGCGACTGCTTCCGTCGGCTTCCAAGCACTACAATTAGGGCAACAGGAATACATCATCGGTATTACAATCTTCAACGGCATTATTATCATGCTTGTGTTAGCGGAGGCTGTTAGAACGCGTGGCTGGAAAGGCCTGGTCGATTTCGACTACATGGATCCACGGAACCTGATCATTGCCAGTTCAAGAGGTGGCGAGGGGATTGCCGTGGCTGCGGATTACAAACGAGCATGGGGCAAGACGGCCCAAAAACGGGGCAAGAGTGTTGCTCATCAAATTGGCCGCATTCGCGTCCGGCACAAGGGGTCACACCTGGTGTCGGCAGAGCTGGAAAATTGGATGAAAGCCGCCGAGAGGAACTCTGATGCTTCGATCGGCACTCTTGTCCCGGATCCGGACGAACAGAGACAGAGATTGGCACATTCATTGACAATATGATGCTTTCGAATCGCTCGGTATGAAGGGGGAAAAAAAAAAATAAAAATAAAAATGGACCGTGTATGGAGGGGGTGAGGAGGCAGATCCAACCTTCAACCCTTCGTATTTCGTTATTCAACCCTGCTGAGCAAGTATCGAAAAACCCTAGCTTTTTGCTGCATGAGTCGAGGGTGGGATTCACTAGAAACATCTTACGCCATGGGACATATGCATTTAGAAGCATCTATAACGATACCATGTGATATGATTGACATGATTGAATATGTTACAATGTAATATATCTATCTTAATTTATAATGAATGATACCCTTTTCATATATATATATATATATATACAAACATTGGAACAGTCTGCTAAAAATACGATTGACAATTGCCAAATGCAGCTACAGGCTTTCCAACGCATACATATAATCGCCTCGACATTAACTAGGTGTGGGTTGGAAGATGTAAAATACTCAGTAATAGGATAGCTTTCAATACTCAAATCAGGCATTGGTTAAAATTTCCATCGCGTCACGAGACAAGTAATGAGGAAGGCCTTGTGTATACTGTATACCATAGATTTGGACTATTAAGCTCGAGTACAACAAGTTCAACTACCCCACTTTAGCTCCTTGCAGCACTCTCTCCATATCATCGCGACTCTGACGCGCAAAGGGACATCCCAGTTAATATATCCACCGAATAAAATGCTCCCATTTCGATCCGGAGAGAATCTCCATTCCCCATCCTGCAACCCGCTCAATGCAATAAATTTTTGAGCCAAACTAGAAATTCCACTCCAGGAATCCAAACACTAGTAGTTAAATATCGAACCATAAGGAGATAAAATGACAATGATAACAAAAGAGGTAAATGGTGACCGCTGTGACCAGACAGACATGATCGATAGAAGATGTCGTCATGCGAATGTTTCGTGGGCGTAAAAGGAAGGAGATACGAATCCACAAACATGCTAGCAGCGAGACGATTGTAAAGGATGTCAACACGAACACTGAAACCGAAAGAAGCCGAGCCGATTGTGGCCGAGCATACAAGCAAGCAAACAGAAGCAACCTCATAGGCCGTTATGCCTCATTATATCCCACACCGATCCCGATTAAATCCCAACGCCATACTCAATCCTTTTTCTTAAGCCAAGCTCTCCTACCGCAGCCTGTCCCGGGCGCGACGAACGAAGTAGGGGTATTGGACCAGCCACTAGTCGTCAACACAGCATTAATGGCTCGGGGGGCCTTCGGGCGACAGACTCGACGGGTCGATAGTATCGAATTGGACGAGCTGGTTCATATCCATGTCGGCTTGCGATTGTTCTACGAAAGCCGGGGATGGAGAATGAGAATGCATTGGTAGAGCCAGGCTGTGTTTCGAGTACATCTCGTTGAGACCTGTTCCATCATCGGATATATTCGAATGATGATCGTGCCCCATATTGTAGACATCTGCGGATGAGCTGCGATGCATCATTGAGAGTGGTGGTGATTGATCCACAATGGCTGGATCACCATGACTCATGAATGAGAGGGGAGAGACGGAAGGAGGCGCCATATTTGATGGGTTAACCATAGGGGAGAGATATGGGACAGTGTACGGAGTATTGTAGCTCGAAGGAGGCATGGTGCCCGTATCTGGGCCTTGGGGGAAGAAAGAAGGGCTTGCATAATCGGACGGTGAGGTAGTTGTCGCAGCCGACATAGGATACTGCCTAAAGTCCATGCCGTAGCCCGTGGAAGTGTCGATCCGCAGATTCGAGCCCATAGGTCCTAAAGTGTTTGGCTGCTGAGGAATTGGAGCGAAAATGTTGGGGTTGTGGCCCTGAGGCTGACTGTCACCCGAATGTTGGATGAGGAAGGATGGCATAGGGGGATTAAACATGGAGAAATCGACAGCCATAGGAACAGATCTACTCCTTTGTCTTTTATGTCCAGGTCCGCGCGCACTGGGATGAACGCCAATTCCCCATTGCTCTTGGAACATGCCTACATGTGCTTGAGCATTATAATTCGGTTGAGATGCTGGGCGATGTCCAGTGGGAGAGACAGGCGCCGAAACTGACAATTGTTGGTGGTCGAACGGATCGTGGCGGTTCATGAAGGAGTCCAGCGAGACAAGCTTTGCAAGCTGACCGCTAAGAACCTTTGGATGTCCACCAAGGTGGTGTAACATGACCGCCGAGGCTTGTTGATCTTCGGTGAAGTCTCCACACTGGAAAAATCCACCAGATCCAGAAGAATCCATGAAGAAATTCGGTGGTCGATTAAGCTCAACGACCAAACCGCCAGACTTTCCCATTTCGGCATCTCCATTTTCCAGGTAGATGTTCTTGATGTGCGAAAATGGGTACTCGATCTTGTAACCAGCTTGGTCGTTGTTGATGTAGTATGTCATACATGCTTTATCGGGTGAATAAAAGATGATTAGATCCATCATATTCTGGCCAATTCGTCTCCATGAACCAATACTTAAGGATCGACAAGACAAATGATGAATGACTATAAGATGTAAGCAAAAAGTCTTCGCGATGAGGAGTGTCACAACATACCAACTTTGCCTTGTGGCCCTTGATCGCCGCCAAGAAGCATACCTCCACTGCCGTACGGTGAGAGTCCACCACGACCTATAAAGTTGCCTCCTAATCCCTTTCCGGATTCCATAGCTTGCATCGCAAGATAGTTTCGCATTGCTTCTGGAATGTTATCACAATCCTCTCCGGTTTCTATACTCTTCTTTGCCAGAAGTTTTATCTTGGCCCGTCTAATGCATTGTTAGACTTGAGACAGCTGACCTCGATATCGCAAGACATACCTATTTTGGAACCAGATCTGGACAGAACGTTCGGTCATATTAATATCTTCCGCAATGCGTTCTCTAACGGTAGCAGTTGGGGTAGGGTTCTTATTAAATTCGACTTCAAGGGTGAGTAATTGATCTTGCGTAGCCCTTTGCCTTTTCTGATTCTTCTGTTGCTGTGTCAAGGTGCTTTTCCGCGGCGGACGCCGAGAGGCTGACGCCGAATTATTGCTGTTGGTAGCAGACGCCGAAGGTGATGGCGTCGAGGACATCTTCACCGATCCCTCCTTTTCCGACATCTCGGACATTGGATTGCTTCAAATCCGGGTATGGAGTCGGTATAGTGCCACTGAGTGATTGTCGTGCTTAAGAGGTGTCTTAAAATAGATCTACCTGTGCTCTCTGCGTGAATATTGTATCGCGGCCGAATGAGTGTAGGCTTAGCGGTTTCAATGTGGTTGAAAGTTATCGTATTGTATCGAAAGTGGTCAAGAAGATAAGAGGATAAGTGTGATTGTAAATAATTCGCTGTATCTGGCAGGAATAGAATGGCAGAGTATCAATTCAATGTGGATGAAGATCCTGAAAATGCTCGTAGGGAGCGTGAGTCGAGTAACGTCTTCGAGCCGAAGGAGTGTATCGGAACCCCAAAAGGAATGATGGGAACCGTATTGGCTAGACAATGAAAAGAAAAGAGTGCGTCTGAGAAGGAATCAGAGAGAAGCAACGACGGTGATGGAGGTCGATGGACGAGGTGAGGAGAAAGAAGAGGAGCAAAAAGGGAAGAGCGGACAAGATGGACCGCTTGGAGGGAGTTCAGTGTCTCACGGGCCAGAGCGTCTTAGCGGGCCAGGGATGGGTTGTCGAGGTTGGGGGGTCAAGCGGTGCAGGCATGATAAGAGCCGGGGGTGGGATGCAAAAGGGGAACAACATACTCACACACCGCCCGACCAACCAAGAAGGATCGATGCAAAAACACAACCTAGGCGTTTGAGCTTTGCCCAATAGTCAAACCCGGATTATGGTCCTCGGTACACACTGCACTTCTGCAACGGTACAATACTACCACGGTACAGTATGCTGCAATGCTAGAAAACGTCTGACTGTGCATCATGGGAGGGCCTCACTGCTTCATTCTGTATCTATTTTTCGCTACTCCCTTTGCGCCGCGACGGCCTGTTCAACATGGCCGAGCGACTCGTCAAACGTTCTCTTCCAAAGGATTCTTACACTTCTTCCGGCTAAGGAACAAGCTCCAATCATGTTGCATCGCTGCTCAGCTCTCCATACCAGGCCTAGATGCAGCCAGCTACCGTCTGCCGCCCATCCATCCAATTGTGTTGGATCCTCGATGCATCGAGGTACAGGCTGACCGCGGACCCGTGTAAAGAGGAAGTAATGCAAGTCCTTCGAAGGGCCTCCTCCAGCGGACTGCAACGGAGGTCGCGTCTTCTTGTTCCTGCAGCAGTTTTCGCGCTTGTCCAGCACGGTCAGCACCCACCCAGTCCACCAACGTATCGTGAAAAGCAACTTCTAGGAACAGGTTTAGCGTCGCTTCCACGGACCAATAGGCTTAATATAGCGTCATCAGATCCTCTACGCGCATGAAAGGGGTTTTCTGCCGATCAACATGCCTGTTGTGAAAGCAGACAACAATGAGCTCTAAGCATAAAAAGCAGCACGCCACTGCGCCCAACGTACCCTGGGCTGAGCCATGACTAGAGACTCCCTGTATCGGAGCTCTCAAGCGCCTACAGAATACTCGATGTCTTGTGATCCACCTCCCTGCCCAAGATGAACATGTACAAAAGTAGACACTAAAATTTCTTTCTTGTCAGCCAACGAAGCTCGTTGACGGGACGGCGATAAGGCTCAGTTTGTTTGTGTGGCGTTTCATTCCGTCTACCCAAGGAGCTGTACCCTGACGTCCTCGTCTAAAAGCTAACGTCTTCGGCATGTGATTCGAAGATCCCTAAGCCAATAGAATGATAAATTTCCACTACATTAATATACATAAGGCGGCTCCGGCCAGTTCTCTCCCTACCAAAGGCCCTCGCACAAATGGAAGAGGGATGCCAAGCCGTAAAAGAAGAATCTGGGCTGCTTCGGAGGGGGGCGCGAGCACCTGTCAGAAACTGACATTCTTCATGCGCTTCTCGGTTGCATTTCCGAACTACACCGTGTGAACTCTGTGCGTGTTTCTTTGGAATTCAATCCGAAGTCAAAAGAGAGAGGTAGGCGTGTTCCTGCTGGGTTCGGATTTTGGAGACGAAGTTTCAAGGTTAACGATGAAACTCGCTTATGGAGTCCTTCTCTTCTATTTCCTATCTGGGCTCTCTCCAGGTTCTCCGTCAACAAACTATTATCCGATGATTATACCGCTATCTTATCATATATGTAAGACCGTGGTCTTTTCATTTCTCTACATATTTCAAATGGCTTGAGATGCCTTGATCATAAGTTTACGAGCAATCTCGCTGCTCAACTGTAAAAGTCTCCTATGCCACAAAGCGGTATCTGTATACCACGATTTCAAAGGATAGCCTTGTTACTCAATGAAAGTCACTCTTTATGGGAGATGAGCTGTTTCTCTGCAGGCGAAAAGCTTGCACGGACCTTCTATTATGCAGGGCATATCGAAAGCTTCCGCTATGCCGCGGTAGTTAAGCTCAAAGCTCTGTAGTAAATTACTCTTACAGATCAGACTATATCAGTGCATCTCATACTACTGAATTTAGACGACCACTTCGAGTAAAATCACCGTGGTTTATTTTCACTGGGCCACTGTTGATCAGAATGCCCTTCATAAAGACACTCTCACATTTCCAGTGCCACACAAAATTTTGCCAAAAACTAAGCTTTCCCTTTTAATCTGTCTTGCCAAGGTCTTAAGTTCATCGAGTTAAAAGGTCCCAAAAGGGCGTGCGTTTAACTTTCATTGATTTTATATAGTGTTTGATTCTTCAATTTGGACACTACTATTTTCATTATAGCATAATTCAAATTTGTTACCTACGTTCTTGAGCTGTTTGGAGCGGTTTTAGGAGGATATCGCGACGAAGCATCGCGCGGCAAATTGGGCTGCTAGTCTCCCAGGACGGATTTCAGTACTTAAAAATAGAGAATGACCTTCTATATTATATCGAAGAAGGTTTTATCTACTGATAGGATCATTCCCTACACTCTGAAAGTTTCCTTCATGAAGCTGCACTCGATTGATGACATCGTCCTAATAATTTGCATATATTAGCCTTAGTCAAAATAGCAATACAGCGCAAAGTTAATCAGCCTCTAGTGTGACTTGTCAGCACCACATTAGAGAGAGCTTGCTGAAGATTATTCATCGAGCAATAAATCAAGGGTGATAATACTGACCTACAGGTTTACAAGAAAACAGGGAATATATAATTCGCAAACTAATATTCATAAAAGAAGTCTCCGATCCCAACATGCCCCCTCTCCTTCTGCCACATTACCACTAATTCGGATGTCGTCAGAGAACCTTTAGGCTAGACGTTTATACCTCGTCTAATGAGCTCTAACTAATTCAACTGAGCTCCAGACCTATTTAGGCGTTAAGTAGGGCATGGAATCTGTAAACGCACCTGATGGGTCTAACGGAGAGGTTTGAGGAACTTGAAAGCAAAGGCAAAGGTAGAGGTAAAGCGCAGCACATGGCTAGAGAAGGAAGATAAAGTAGGCATTATTGGTCTTCAGACTTCTTATTGGAATTACAGCCGTCGTGGCCATGAACCAGTGATTCTAGCAATACTATACAGCTTGTACAAGGCGAGCAAGCCCTATTAAGGCTTGCAAATAAGGCGGAAATCAGGGCTTACTAGCATGAAGTCCTAGTCTATATAGTGAGCATTCTACTCCATGATTTAGGAGTAAGCTTCAAGCAATTCAATCAATTCAATGCTGCGCACTTAATCACTTATTATAACCTCGTGATTCCAACAATTCTTGTGTTTTAGTAGAAGACTTGGGGTGAATGGTACTTCCAATCATTTTAGTGATACCTTGAGTAGTAATATTATGAACTATATTATCCCGACTCTACACCATTGATCGAACCCAGTCGGTCATAAATAAACAAGCTAAGGT
>Ga0335072_10011237_pt1 | contig 12832 bp, 7 predicted proteins | sample Lox_Sample_21_FD_206725 | JGI IMG/M metagenome (GOLD analysis project Ga0335072, IMG submission 206725) | Soil microbial communities from Loxahatchee National Wildlife Refuge, Florida, United States - Lox_Sample_2.1 | ecosystem: Environmental > Terrestrial > Soil > Wetlands | place: USA: Florida...
CGCCATGTCTTCGAAGATCTCGGCTACCGCCGCTACGAATGGAAGTGCAATGCACTGAACGAGCCCAGCCGGCGGGCCGCGCTGCGTCTTGGATTCACGTACGAAGGCATCTTTCGCCAGCATATGGTGGTGAAGGGGCGCAGCCGCGACACGGCCTGGTTTGCAATGCTCGATGAGGAATGGCCGGAATGCAAGCGGGCGTTTGAGATGTGGCTGGCGCCGGAGAACTTCGATCAGGCCGGCCGCCAGCGCCGTACCCTGGCGGCATGCAGGAGCTGATCGATCGGAACCGGCCTGCAGAGATCTTTGCGGGGCGGCTGTGACTGTCGTGCTACAAAAAAGCATGAACCGCCCATGGATCGTTCTTCCTGCTTTGTTGCTTGCAGTCGACCTTGTGTTTGCGAAGGACTCCGCTCCGGCGCAGCACGGCGAGCCGTCTTCATTGCCTGCAATCGCGGCCCGTACGGCCTCGATGACCCATATGGCGGGCCTGTTGCCGCTCGACTGGGACGCAAGGGAAGGCAAGCTCTACCTCGAAATTCCGCTGCACGCCGATGGCAGGAGCGATGAGCTGCTTTATACGCAGTCGCTGCCGTCTGGAGTTGGATCGAACGACCTGGGACTGGATCGCGGGCAGATCTCGCCCGGCATCCTTGTGCGATTCGAACGCATTGGGCCAAAAGTTCTGCTTGTCGAGCCGAACGAAATGTTTCGCTCGTCCGCGGCCGATCCAGCGGAGCAGTTGACGGTTCGGCAATCATTTCCCGAATCGGTGATAGCGGGATTCAAAGTGGAAGCCGCGGATTCATCTGGCGTGGTTCTGGTGGATGCAACCGACTTCTTTCTGCGCGACGCCCACGGAGTGGCGGAGATGCTAACGCGGATGCACCAAGGCGCGTACAAGCTCGATCTCATGCGGTCGACGATCAACCTCGAGGCCACCAAAGCTTTCCCAAAGAACACTGAGGTCGACGCGCTGCTGACGTTTGTAACCGACGCGCCGGCTGAAAAAGATTCCTTCGTTGCCGATGTCACCCCGGATCCGCATGCGCTGACGGTACAGGAGCACCAATCGTTCCTCGCACTGCCGGGACCCGGTTTTACGCCGCGGCGCTTCGATCCGCGTGCGGGCTATTTTCCTTCGTCGTATCGCGACTACTCGGCGCCCATGGGCGCGGAGCTGAACCAGCAATTCATCGAGCGGCACCGGCTGATCAAAAAGGACCCCAATTGCGCAAAGAACTGCGTCGCGGTTGAGCCGATTCAGTATTACGTTGACAACGGGGCGCCGGAGCCCATCAGGTCGGCTCTGCTGGAAGGGGCGCGGTGGTGGGACCAGGCGTTCCAGGCGGCCGGATGGGCGCCAGGAACCTTCAAGGTGGACCTGCTTCCAGCCGGCGCCGATCCAATGGACGTGCGCTACAACATGATCCAGTGGGTGCATCGCTACACGCGCGGCTGGAGCTACGGCGAAACGATCACGGATCCCAGAACAGGCGAAATCATCAAGGGAAACGTGACGCTGGGCAGCCTGCGCGGACGCCAGGACTATTTGATCGCCGAGGCGTTGCTGAGCCCCTACGTGCATGGCAAGACCTTTACGCCTGCCAATGACCCAATGCTGGCCATGGTCCTGATGCGTCTGCGCCAGCTTGCCGCGCATGAGACCGGCCATACGCTGGGGCTAGCGCATAATTTCGCCGCGAGCTCGTTTCCGCATCCGCCTGATCAGACGGTATCGGTGATGGACTATCCGTTTCCCTGGATCACGATTGGGCCAGACGGTGTACCCGACCTGAGCCATGCTTACCCGGTGAATATCGGCACCTGGGACAAGGTAGCGATCGATTACGGCTATCGACAGTTCCCAGCCAATAGCGACGAGCATGCGGAGCTCAACAAGATCCTGGACGACAGCCAGAAGAAGGGCCTGTATTTCATCTCCGATGAGGACGCACGGCCCTTCGGCGGGGCGCATCCGCATGCGCACCTTTGGGACAACGGCACCGACGCCGCGGATGAGCTGGAGCGAATTCTCACCATCCGCAAGGCGGCGCTTGCACGCTTCGGTGAAAACGCGATCAAGCCAGGCACGCCGCTGGCGCAACTGGAGGACACACTTGTTCCTCTCTACCTGCTGCACCGATACCAGACCGAAGCGGCGATCAAACTGATCGGGGGCCTCGACTATCGCTACAACCTCCGCGGCGACGGCCAGCCTCTGCCGGAGATTGTTGCACCGGCCGAACAGAAGAAGGCGCTTGACGTGGTCCTGAAGACCCTGTCGCCGGAAACGCTCACAATTCCCGAGACGCTTCTGAAGATCTTGCCTCCGCGGCCAATGGGCTTGGAACGAACCCGCGAATCGTTCCCCTCAGAAACCGGGCTGACCTTCGACCCGGTGGCGGCCGCCGAGTCTGCGGCAGACTTGACACTCAGGGTGCTTCTTAATCCGGCTCGAGCTTCGCGGATCGTGCAATATCATATGCGGGCGTCAGATGCGCCGAGCCTGCGCGGTGTGCTTGAAGCGATTTCGAAAGCCACGGCTGAGCGGACCGAAGGCGGCCACACCATGTCTTCTGAAGTGGAACGCGCAGTGGAATTTCGCGGTCTCGAAGCCATGTTCGCCCTGGCCATGAACCCAAAGGCATCGTCGCAGGCCCGCGGCATCACACGCTGGCATATCGAGGATCTCAGAAAGGCGTGGACCAGTGAGCCTCCGCTGGCCGACACAGCGGAACAGATCCATCGCAAGGCGATGATCGAGCGCATTGAGGAGTTCGAGAAGGATCCGACGAAGTTTGTTCCCGAGGCGCCTGTCGAAGCACCTCCCGGCATGCCGATCGGCGCGGACGAGGACTTCAACTAACAGGTAGTGAAGCCATCGATCAGCGACAGAAGACCGCAACCTCCAAAACGCGGACTGATTCATCGAGCAAAGAAAGCGCCGCCCATTTCGGGGCAGCGCTTTCTTTGGTTACAAGACTGGAATCAGTTGCTAGCCTTGGATTCAATTCTCATTCCGTAGAAGGACTTCCACACGAACAACACAGATACCAGGAAGAATAGAACTGCCAGCAAGTGCGCCAGCAGCGGGTTTCCAGCACTGAGCGTAACTGCAAGCTCGACAGCAAGCAATCCGAATAACGTTGTGAACTTGATCACCGGGTTCAATGCCACCGACGAGGTGTCTTTGAACGGATCGCCGACGGTGTCTCCGATTACGGTTGCGTCGTGCAAAGGCGTCCCTTTTTGCTTCAGATCGACCTCAACGATCTTCTTCGCGTTGTCCCATGCGCCGCCGGCATTGGCCATGAAGATCGCCTGGTACAAACCGAAGATCGCAATCGAGATCAAGTAGCCGATAAAGAAGAACGGCTCAACGAATGCGAAGGCAAGCGTAGCGAAGAAGACGGCGAGAAAGATGTTGAACATTCCCTTCTGCGCATACTTGGTGCAGATTTCCACCACCTTCTTGCTGTCACTGACCGACGCTTTCTCCGCGCCTTCCAGATGGATGTTCGCCTTGATGAACTCAACCGCGCGGTAAGCGCCGGTGGTGACCGCCTGCGTTGAAGCGCCAGTGAACCAGTAAATCATTGCTCCACCGGTAATCAACCCAAGCAGGAATGGCGCGTGCAGCAGAGAGAGGTTCTGTACGTCATGGGTCAGACCGCCGGTGAGGGCCATGATGATCGAAAAGATCATTGTGGTTGCACCGACGACGGCTGTGCCGATTAAGACCGGCTTTGCCGAAGCTTTGAATGTGTTGCCGGCTCCATCATTCGCTTCCAGCAGGTGCTTTGCGCGCTCGAACCTTACATCGATGCCGTAGTCCTTCTTCAACTCGGCTTCGATGCCGGGGACGTTTTCGATCAGAGACAACTCATAAACGGATTGAGCATTGTCAGTCACCGGCCCGTAAGAATCGACGGCAATCGTAACCGGGCCCATGCCCAGGAAGCCGAACGCGACGAGGCCAAACGCGAAGACGGCTGGAGCCAGCATCAGGTCGGCTGTGGACTGTCCGGTACTGAAGAAATAGCCCATTGTCATGAGAGCGACCATGCTAAGTCCCAGCCAGTAGGCCGAAAAATTGCCGGCCACGAATCCCGATAAGATCCCCAGCGAAGCTCCGCCTTCCTGGGCTGATTTCACGACTTCTTTCACGTGGCTCGATTTGGTTGAAGTGAAGACCTTGACCAACTCGGGGATGATCGCGCCTGCCAGGGTTCCGCAGGAGATGATGGAAGACAGCTTCCACCAGAGCGTTCCGTCGCCGAGATTGGGGATGATCAGGTACGAGACGATGTAGGTGAGGATGATGGAAACGACAGACGTGATCCATACCAGGGAGGTCAATGGCGTTTCGAAGTCCATTTCATCGGAGTTTGCGTATTTGGCATGAGCAATTGCGCCATTGAGAAAATAGGCGCCCGAGCTGGAAACCAGCATGGCCACACGCATCACGAAGATCCATACCAGGAGTTGCACTTGCGTGGTGGGAGTCTTGACGGCCAGCAGAATGAATGCGATCAAGGCCACGCCGGTGACTCCGTAGGTTTCGAAGCCGTCGGCGCTGGGTCCGACGGAGTCGCCCGCATTGTCACCCGTGCAGTCCGCGATAACACCCGGATTACGCGCATCGTCTTCTTTGATCTTGAAGACAATCTTCATGAGGTCGGAGCCAATGTCTGCGATCTTGGTGAAGATGCCGCCCGCAATGCGCAGAGCCGCGGCACCCAGCGATTCGCCGATCGCAAAGCCGATGAAGCATGGGCCGGCGTAATCGCCGGGGACGAACAAAAGGATGATCAGCATCATGAGCAGTTCGATCGAGATCAGCAGCATGCCGATGCTCATGCCGGCCTTCAAAGGAATCGCATAGACCGGAAAGGGTTTGCCGCGCAATCCCGCGAAAGCCGTTCGTGAATTCGCAAAGGTGTTCACGCGAATTCCGAACCACGCCACCCCGTAACTGCCCGCGATGCCGATGAGCGAAAACAACAAAATGATCGGCAATGTCACAGCAACCGATTTTCCAGGCACTGGCGCAAGGTAGCCGAAGTACAGAGCAATAATGACCGCGATGAAGACCCAGAGCAGAAGAATGAACTTGCCCTGGGTAAGCAGATACGTCTTGCAAGTCTCATAGATCAGTTCCGAGATCTCGCGCATGGTGCGGTGAACCGGCAGGTTCTTCAACTGCACATAGATCGTGAGGCCGAACAGCATGCCACCCAGACAGAAGAGCAATCCATACATCAGCAGCGCATGGCCGTTCATGCCCAGAAAACTCACGCTCCCGAGATCCGGCAATTTCAGGCTGGCCTCTCCGCCGCCCGATGTTTCTGCCTGTGCATTCGCCAGTGTAGGAAGGAGCAATCCCAACACCACCGTCACGGTCTTATGCTGCCGCTTCAGAAAGGACTCGGCCCCCTTCTTGATGGCACCGGCGATTCTCTGCATATTCGCTGTCCCGGTGTCTGCGTCCAGCATCTGGCGTGAGAAGAACGACGCCCCAATCAGCGAGAGTACGCTCACGCCCAGAAAAAAATAGACCCAATCTTGTAAAGTCACATATCCTCCCAGCAAAAGGTTTGAAGCCGTACGATGCACGACCCCGTGAAACGCGACCTCGATAAACGGGGGCAAAAGTCACCCGAAGCGTATCATCCGGGTTGGAGCCTGTCGAGTGATTGCAGTCACAGGGTTTGGGAAGGCCTCAAGGACCTCCCGATTCAGTACTATTTTGAATCCGGTTGCAGCGGTTTTGGGAACGCACCGGGCCAAGGAGATTTTCGAATTTCATGAACGCATCTACCCTGCTAACACCCCGTCAAGCGGCGGAAAAACTTGGCATCAGCTACCCCGCGCTCAAGCACTGGATTCTCGCCGGGCGAATCCGCACTGTCAAGACCCCGGGCGGTCATCACCGCATTCCCCTGGAATCGCTGGAGGAGTTTCTGCCGGCAACTGCGCGTGCCACCACCGCGAGGATTAGCGGCCGGAATCAATTGATGGGCTCGGTGGTCGAGGTCATCATTGAGGGGTTGCTGGCCAAGGTGGTTCTCGCCGTGGGCAGCCAGCGTGTTACTGCCATCATCACCGCGGACGCGGCACGCGACCTGGAGCTGAAACCCGGCGACGCAGCATTTGCGCTTGTCAAGGCAACAGAGGTCATGATCGCGAAGCCGTAACAGGGAAGAGTTTTTCTGATTCACGGCAGACGAAGGAATTGTGCGCAAAGACTACTCGACTGGAATCGAAATCCTGTCTTCCGGCATGACGTCGCGCAGACTCTCGTCGTGCTGGTCGCGAACCTTCCAATGAGGCAACGGGTGCAGTTTGAAAAGAACCAGCACGTTGCGCTCGGGGTCGTCGAAGGCGTGAAAGCTGGCCACCTGCTCCAGCGAGAAATGGGTGTGGATGTCGGCCAGGGTGCCGGGATCGAGGTCGTTCCATGAAGCGAACCAGCCAGGCTGGTAGCGCTCCAGCTTGATGGTGAGGTCCGGATAGGTGCGGCTGGGAGTACCGAAGTCGTCGCAAATTGCGGGCACATGGGCCAGCAGCGTGATCTCGTCGCCGCTGGTGGAGAGGAGCAGTCGTTTGCGATTGGGATGTTGATCCATGTATTGAACGAGGCCGCGGGCCGCGGAGACGAAAGTGTATTCGGGATGTGCGGCGTAACTGAGGGTCCATGCTCCGTTCGCCACCGCCGCCGAAGCCGCCAGGACCACAATTCCCCAGCCGAACTGCCGCAGCGTTCCGCCGGCATGCATCAAGACAACGGCGCCCTGCGCAACCAGGAAGAAGCAGAAGAATGCCACGACCGCGAAATAACGCGGCTGGGGATGATATTGCACGGTCATGAACAGGATGTAGCCGACGACGACCAGTACTGAAGCACCGAAGACCGGGTCGGCGACGAGAGAGCGGCCCCAGGCTGTTCGCCACGCGAGCAACGCGCCTGAGGCGACGACTCCGGCCAGTGGGATAAGGATGTGGTCGACCCAGAGCCCTCCATGGATCGACCACCAAAGGCTGACCAGGGGCCAGGTGTGATTCGCCGGCTTCGGATAGGTATTGATGTAGAAGAGGTAGTTGTAATCCGGGAGATGCCCGCTCCAGACGACGAGAGCCATCCACAAACCGAAGCTGACGGCGGCCGTGATGGCAGCAGCCAGTGCGCAGCGCGCAGCCATGGGCCATCCCCAGGGATCGTCGCCGGGAGATGCCGGATTGACTTCGGATTTTCCGCGCAGCGGTTGCAGCATGGCCCAGCCGAGCGCGGGCAGTAGGAACACGGCCGTGGTCTTGGTGAGCATCATGAGGGTAAAGAGAAGTCCGATGGCGGCGGAGGCCAATACTGGCCGCTTGAGGCGCGGCAAGTGCACTGCAAGAACCAGTGCCGCAAGGGTCAAGGTGATGAGCATCGGCTCCAGAATGGCGAGGCGGCTGAAACAGTAGAGAAACGGACTCGAAACCAGCAGCGTAAGGGCCAGGAGGGCGGCCCAGCGGGGAACACTGGTGCGCAAGAGAAGGTAACTCAGAAGAAGACTGACAAAAAAGAATGCTACGGCAAGGCCCCGCGCTGCCTCGACCGACACACCTGTAAGAAAGAACAGGAGCCATTCAAGCGCGGGCCACACGGGAACGGCCGGCGCCGGATTGAAATCACCGGGGAGGTACCAATGCCCGAAAAGGTGCGCGCGAATGGCGGCGTTCCCGTACCAGCCCTCATCGGTGTACTTGGCCCAGTCGCCGTACCAGGGAGAGTGATTGGGAAAGTCGGCGCTGAGATGAATTGCATGTAAGACAGCGAAACCGCATATCAGCGCGAGCCAGGCAATGGCTGCCCAGCGTCTGTAGCCCTTTAGCAATGGCTTTCTCTCCCCTGGGGAAGAATTCGGTGCGCAGAACAATGTCAAATCGAATCGAATATCGAGTATACCGCCGCGGCCGTTGGCACAGAGGACAACGAACCAGATACCGGGTGAGTGGATCATGTGCAATGCATCAACCCATTGCACATGGGTCTCTTCATTCCACGTGCAGCGCGGTCACGGGGTTGATGGCAGCAGCACGGCGTGCCGGTACGAGAGTGGCAACGAGGGCACAGAGCGCAAGAGCAGCAACCGATCCGAGCAGAGTAAAGGGGTCCCACGCCTTTACCTGGTACAACTGGGAAGCGATCAACCGCGCACACGCAATCGCCGCTGGAATGCCGATCAGCAATCCAATGAGGACCTGGAGAAACGCGCCGCGCAAGACCATGAGCATCACGCTGAACTGATTTGCGCCGAGAGCCATGCGGACGCCTATCTCGTTGGCGCGTCTTTCGACGTGATAGGCGGTGACTCCGTAGAGACCGACGGCAGCAAGCAGAAGCGCGAGCACGCCAAATAATCCCGTCAACTGCGCGACGGTGCGTTCCTGGTCAAGCCGGTCGGCCACCTGTTGCTGCATGGTGTGGACCTCGACGAGGGTGAGATTGGGATCGACCTCGGCAAAGGCGCGACGCACCTGCGGCTCCAGGTCTGGGATGGTGCCCCGCGTCTGCAACACGATGCTTTCGATCAGATGGCTGCGGTCATCGATCATCTGCGCCATCGGGTCGTCATAGTGCACATGCTGGGCCAGCGGAACATAAAACAATGGCAACCGCCAGTGGCCGCTGGGATCGGTGTAGTTGGCTTCGTGGACGACGCCCACGATCTCAAAGCTGCCGCTGTTCTTTACATCGGTAAGACCAAAGCGCGTCCCAATTGGGTCTTCGCCGGGTTTGAAAAATTTCCGTACGAAGAATTCGTCGACAACGACAACGTTCTGCGTGGCAGCTGTGTCCTGTTCGGTGATGCTGCGTCCGCGCACGATATGTTGGCCCATGGCTTCCAGATAGCCGGGACTGACGTGATCCCACGAAGAGACGACACTGTCATCGGTCACGTTGGGGGTTCCCTGCCCTTGCCGAACGACGATCTCGCTCCAATTGTCGGTGAATGGCGTATACAGGGCGAGCGAGGCGCTGCGCACTCCGGGTATCTGCTGAAGGCGATCGTGCAGTGCGCGGTAGGTGGCATCAAGTTTTTGAGGTGAGTAGCTGGAAAATGGCGCATTGACGCTGAGATTGATGCGATGGTCAGTTTCGAATCCGAAGTCCTGCCGCTCCATTTTCTGCATGCTGCGGGTGAGCAGGCCGGCTCCGGAGAGCAGGATGACCGACAAGGTTGCCTGCAGCACGACAAGCGATTTCTGCGGCAGTGATCTGCTGTCACGCGTGGTGCGATTGGCGCCGCGCAGCACTTCGGCGGGTTGAGCTCGGGCAGCGAACCACGCGGGGGCGACTCCAAACACCAATCCGGTGAGAAGGGAGGCAAGGAGCGCAAAGCCAAGAACGGGCAGAGACGGCCTGGCATCGATGGGCACAAAATGCGCAGAGTGAAATGCGAGCGCAACGATCACCTTCACTCCGAGAATCGCGACCAGCACCCCTGCCGCGCCTCCGAGCACCGATAGGACCATGCACTCGGTCATCGACTGGCGGATGAGCCGCACTCTTGAGGCACCAAGAGCAAGTCGGACCGCGGTCTGGGATGAGCGCGCCGATCCTCGCGCCAGAAGGAGGTTGGCGATGTTTGCGCAGGCAATCAGCAGCACTACGCAGCAGACGACCATGAGTAAGCGCAGGCTTTCCTGATAGCCCGCTTTCATCTCTGCCACGCCGGCGCCGGCGGGAACAACCCTGAGGTTCTGATTGGGCAGCACGGCTTTGATCTGCGGCAGAAATTGCGGGAACATCGCGCCAAGGTCACTGAGCAGCCAATGACGCAGGATGGTGGTGAATCGCGCTGAGAGACCGTCGGTTTTTGCGCCGGGACGCAGACGCCCGATGATGCGGAGCCACGAGTTCGGCCGCTTCAAAAGCGTGTTCTGCCCCATGAGATTCGGCTCCTGCTGGAGCGGCAGAAAGAGCTCGGGTGGATCTTCGCGCAGGGTCTCGCCATAGAAACCGGGGGGCGTGATGCCCACGATCGTGAAGGGATATCCATTGAGCATGAGTGTGGATCCGACGATCTTGGGGTCTGAAGCATAATCCTGCTTCCACGCGCGATGACTGAGCATGGCGGCCGGCGCTGAAGAAGGCAGGTCGTCCGCCGGAGTAATGGTGCGGCCGGCATAGGCGGGCACACCGAAGGTGGCGAAGTAATTTCCCGAGACGAACTCGCCGCGCATGGGCTTGGCGGGCTGATTGGTTTCGGCGCGGCGGACGCTGTACTGAGACCTCCATGCCTGAAAGGCCGCGAGTTGCTCGAACTCAGGGGCACGAGCAAACTGCTCATACAGCGCATAGGGGAACATGCCCCAGTTTGTCTGCGGACCCATCTGAACGCAGCAGTCGTTGCTGTCGCCGATGCGATACAGACTGGACGGATCGGCCACAGGCAGTGACTTGAGCATCACTGTGTCGATGAGAGAGAAGATGGCAGTGGTCGCTCCGATTCCGAGCGCGAGCGTAAGGATGGCGGTCAGCGTAAAGACCGGAGACTGCCGCATCTGGCGCAGAGCATACAGGACATCCTGGTGCAACATTCGCATCGCAGGCCTCTTGAGATACATACGAGTGATAGGACGATGGGGTTCCGTGGGCCGTGATGCGAGACACACCAGCACGTTCGTAGGTGCACGAACAGCCAAGAACTAAGAAAAGATCTTCGTTGACGGCATGCGGCAGTGTTGATTAGAGCGCGGTGGCTTTACTCATATGCGAGTGCGTCGATGGGATCTTTGCGAGCGGCCATCCATGCAGGATAAAGCGCGCCGCAGAGGGCTCCGAGGAAGGCAATGAGCGCGCCCCAGCCGATCCAGGCAGCGGTGAGTTCGAAGCTGAAGGTGGCGAATTTGACGTGAAGCAGTTCGCGCACTCCGTAGGTGGATGCGATGCCGAGCAAGACTCCCACGACCGCGAGCACGCCCGTCTCGCGCAGCACGACGCCGACAATGGTGGGCTTGGACGCGCCCAGCGACTTGAGAATGCCGATCTCGCGCGTGCGCTCCAGCACAGCGGTGTACATGGACTGGAAGATGACCAGAAAACCCACAATGACGGCGATGAAGATGATCACGTTCATAGCAATGTTGAAGCCGGGGAAACGCGCCGGCGTGTAAAGCGCAATGAGATCCGCCATCGTCTGTACCTTGTAGTTTTCCAGGCCCTTGGTGTCGTGGATCTCCTGAATCACAAGCTGGTCGTTGGCGGGATTGTCAGTCTTGAGGTAAATGACAGTGGCCTTGCCTTCAGAGCCCACCAGTTGGGCCATGGTGTCGATGGGGATGAGCTTTCGGCCTCCCTTGCCGCTCTCGACGATGCCGCAGATACGAAAGGTGTGATTGAGGATGTTGATTGTTTGTCCCACGATGTAGGGCTTGCCAGTTGCAGGATTCCGGGTCTGCGCGAAGACATCGTCAACAATCACGTCGTAGGGATGTTGAAACGGGCCGCCAGAGAGGAAGACAAAGGGTTTGAGAGCAGCGTAGCTGGCATAGTCAATGCCCCAGAGAACCTCGAGCGAACTGCCCATGTTCAGGTTGGTAATCGCTGGCGATGCAACAGTTACATGGGGCATCTTGAGGAAGACCGGAACCAGCTTGACCGACATGGGGGCACCGCTTACGCCATTCATAAAGCTTGCATTGGGTGGGCTCACGATGAGGTCGGCGCCGATGCCGTTGGTGCGTTCCTTTTCGCTGTTGAGCTGTCCCATGAAGATGGCGACGATGGAGAGAATCATGATGACCTCAATGGCGACCGCAAAGATGCTGATGATGGAACGCAACGGGCGGTGCAAGAGGTTGGCAAGAACGAGCTTATTCATTACCTGGCATGACTCCCATCAGTCGGCGGCATCGGATCTGGCTCTCTCCTCAAGGGTATCAGGACAGTCGCGAGGGCTCCATCGGGAGTGGCGGCGTGGATCTTGGGCGATCCCGGCAAGACGGCGACTGGAGTGTCGAACGTCACTGAGAAGCCTGGCGGGTAACGATGTATATTTAGCTAACAGCTTTTCCGTCAACCATTACTTTAGGTGCAAGAAAACAAAGGACGAAGACAGATTTTTTTTTGACGGAACCCGTATACCGGTTTATTGTGATTGTGGAAATCTCCCCGGTAATTCGGGCATGTGGTCGCAGATGGGTAGTTTTGGAGAAGACCTGCGCGCCGAGCGGATATCCCGCGGTATCGCGCTGGAAGACATCACGGCAGTCACCAAGATCAGCCAGAGGCATCTGGTTGCTTTGGAACAGGAACGATTCCGCCAGCTTCCCGGTGGAATCCTGAGCAAAGGGATCGTGCGCGGGTATGTGGGCGCCGTGGGCCTGGACGTCAGCGACTGGACGGACCGCTTTATGCGGGCCTATTCCGCATCGGGACAGACACTTGACGACGCGAGCGGCTGGGCTGAATTCGCGTCAAATGTGGGACAGGAGCGGATTCGGCGGCGCGAAGCTGCGGAATTGAGGATGCGCTGGGCCGGAGCGATCGTACTGATGCTCGTGGTTGCGGTAGCGGCATTTCTGACGGTGCGTTACTTTGGCATGCGCGCCGGCTGGTGGGACAGCCTGATGCCGCTGCATAGCGTTTCAGCCAAGACACATGCGATGCTGATCGAGGCCGCGAGCCGGTTTAAACACTAAACAGCGCTTGCTTTCGACCCGTTCGACTCTATCCAGCGCTTCCCGATTATTTGGTGTACCGAGCCAGGTCATTTATGACGGGGTAATTGGCCCTATGAGCTGCTCCCGGCACGGCCGGCATCGACCCTGCTGTTCA
>Ga0335072_10011238_pt1 | contig 12832 bp, 8 predicted proteins | sample Lox_Sample_21_FD_206725 | JGI IMG/M metagenome (GOLD analysis project Ga0335072, IMG submission 206725) | Soil microbial communities from Loxahatchee National Wildlife Refuge, Florida, United States - Lox_Sample_2.1 | ecosystem: Environmental > Terrestrial > Soil > Wetlands | place: USA: Florida...
CCGGGCCGCCGATGTCGGCCAGCGTGACCGTCGCCTCGGCCGGGACGACGACGCTCGGCGACACCTTCCAGCCGACGCCAAGGTCGCGGGCCGCGCCCTGCCCGGTTCCGGTGGTGGCCATCCCGCCCCGCCCGGCCTCCCCGGTCGGGTTCTCGGGGCTGACCGATCGGCTGCGCGCGCTGCGCAGGTAGGAGATGTCCATGGGTGGCCTCCTCCTCGGCGGGGGTAACGGGTGGGCCAGGCGCACGCGCTCGGCGAGCCGGGACAGGCCGTGCAGGGCGTCGACCGCGGGAGTGGGCACGCCGACCAGCGCGCCGATCTCCCGAACCGCGCCGGTGAGCGCGTCGAGCTCAAGGCGGCGGCCCGCCTCCGCGTCCTGGAGCATGGACGTGCGGAAGTTCCCCAGCTTGCGGGTGATCGCGTTCCTGTCGCCCGGCGACTGGCTGATCGGGCAGCCGATCCGGGCGCCGATCTCGCGCGCCTCGAGCATGGCCGACTCGCAGAACGTCCGCACCAGGTCGTCGGCCAGGATCTGCCCGGCGGTCGCGCCGGTCAGGGCGGAGACGGGGTTGACCGTCAGGTTGCCCCACAGCTTGTACCAGGCGTCCGTGCGGATATTGTTCGACTGGTCGATCGTGAAGCCCGCCTGGCGCAGCACCCCCGCGACCGTCGACAGCCGGCTCGTGGCGATGCCGGACGGCTCGCCCAGGATCAGCCGGTCCCCCTTGAAGTGCCTGACCACGCCGGGGGCGGGCGAGCTGCAGCTGAAATGGACCACGGTGCCGATGACCCGGCTGGCGCCGACGATGGCCGCCATCTTCCCGCCGGGATCGACCGCGTTCAGGTGAGCTCCGTTGCAGGGGCCGCCGAAGCCGTCAAAGAACCACCAGGGCACGCCGTTCAGCGCGGGCAGCACGATCGTCGACGGCCCGAGCAGCGGTTCCATCGACTCGACCGCCGCCGGGGCGGCCTGTGCCTTTACCGCGAGCACGACGACATCCTGGTGGCCAAGCTCAGCCGCGGAATCAGCCGCTGGCACGCGGGCGACCTGCTCCGGGCTCTCCTCGGTGCCCGCGGCCTGGAGCCGCAGCCCCTGGGACCGCAGCGCCTCAAGCGTCGCGCCTCGCGCCAGCACCGAGGTCTCGGCGACCCCGGAAAGGGCGAGCCGCCCCGCGATGTAGCCGCCAATCGCTCCGGCCCCAACCACACACACGCGCATAGCTAAGTAGTACTCCGTGATCCGGCATCCCCGGACGGGGACCCCTTCAAGTTGACACCGGTGTCATCCCTGATTTGCTTGTACCGGGTATAACACGATCTGTCACCGAAGTTGTGATGCATGATTCTGATGGGTAGCTTGCGACAATGCGTAATTTGACCGCCGCCGCCGGGCTAGCCGCGAAGTCACTCGCCGACGCGAAGCCTGTCTCGTTCTGGCTGGACTCGCCGGCCGCGCCCGAGCCGCGCCCGGCCCTGGCCGAGCGGGTGACGGCCGACCTGGCGGTCGTGGGCGGCGGGTTCACCGGGCTGTGGACGGCGCTGCTGGCCAAGGAGCGCGACCCGCAGGCCGATGTCATCTTGCTCGAGGCCAAGACCGTGGGCCACGCGGCAACCGGGCGCAACGGCGGCTTCTGCTCGGCCAGCCTGACCCACGGCTTCAGCAACGGCCTTGAGCGGTTCGGCGACGAGATGCCGGCCCTGGAGCGCCTCGGCGACGAGAACCTGGCCGGCATCGCGGACACGATCGCCCGGTACAACATCGACTGCGACTTCCAGCCCACCGGCGAGCTGAGCGTGGCCACCGCCGGCTGGCAGCTCGACGGGGCCGCCGACGAGGTCGCCCAGGCCCGCGCGCTTGGCTACGAGGCGGAGCTGCTCGACGCCGACGGCATCCGGGCCGAGCTGGACTCGCCCGCCTTCGTCGGCGGCATCAGGACCACCAACCGCAACGCGATGGTCGATCCCGCCCGGCTGGCCTGGGGACTTCGCCGAGCCTGCCTGGAGCGGGGCGTGCGGGTGCATGAGAATTGCCCGGTCCGTTCTGTCCTATCGCAAGGCGGGGCCGGCCTCACGCTTAAGGCCGGGTACGGCGAGGTGCGGGCCGCGCGGGTGGCGCTGGGGACGGGCGCGTTCACGCCCCCGCTGCTGCGGCGGGTCGGCCACTGGGTCGTGCCGGTGTGGGACTACGTCCTGATGACCGAGCCGCTGACCGCCCAGCAGCTGGCCAGCGTCGGCTGGACGCACCGGCGGGGCGCCTCCGACCGGGGCAACCAGTTCCATTACTTCCGGCTCACGGCCGACAACCGCATCCTGTGGGGCGGATATGACGCCGTGTACTACAACGGCGGCCGGCGCGGCGACGACTACGCGACAAGCCCGGCGATCCACCTTAAGCTGGCCGCGCATTTCAGCGCGACGTTCCCGCAGCTCGAAGGGGTGCGGTTCAGCCACGCGTGGGGCGGCGTCATCGACACGTGCAGCCGGTTCTCCGCGTTCTTCGGCACCGCCCACCGTGGCCGCCTCGCCTATGCGGCCGGATACACCGGCCTCGGCGTCGGGGCGACCAGGTTCGGCGCGCAGGTGATCCTTGACCTGCTGGCGGGCGAGGAGACCGAGCGGACCGCCCTGTCCATGGTGCGCTCCAAGCCGGTGCCGTTCCCGCCCGAGCCGCTCCGGTCGGCGGTCATCCAGGCGACCCGGGCCTCTATCGCCCGCGCCGACCGCAACGAAGGCCGCCGTGACCTTTGGCTGCGCACGCTGGACCGGCTCGGGCTCGGCTTCGACTCGTGACGGGCGGCCGCCCGGGGTCGTTACCCGATGTCGTTGAGGAACGTGATCGCGGCGGCGGCGCTGGCCCGGCGCCAGGCGAGCAGGACCGTCTCGAAGCTGTCTTGCGGGCTACCGGTGCCGATGGCCTGCGCGATCGGTTCAAGCGCGGCCTTCTGCCTACGGATGAGGTCGCTCGGGTCGCTGCCCCGGCGATGCAGCAGCGCCAGCTTGAGCAGCAGGTGCGAGCGGATATCCCTGACGTGCTCGACTGGCGTGTCCAGCCAGGAGCGCACGGCGTCGCTGCCGGGGCCAGTCGCGGCGTAGATGGTCCGCTGCGGCCCCTGGCCCGGCTCGGTGACCTGCGGGACGATCAGCCCGGCGTCGGCCAGCCGGCCGATCGCCCGGTAGATGACCGGCCGGGGGATCTGCCACACCCGGCCAAGCTCTCCGTCCGGCGTGGTGAGCTGGGCCACGGCGAAGCCATGCGCAGGCTGCTGGCTGATCACGGCCAGTACGGTCCACTCGGGCAGCCCCATGACGGTGGACGTCGCGGCCGTCTCGCTGGACGTGCCTCCCGCTCGCTCGCTCACGGCTTATGAGCGTAGCGGCTCGGCGGGCTGGCCGGGAACCGCCGGGTCGGGCGGGCCGGGCGTACCACTGGCCATGGCGGTTTCGGCCGTGTAGCGGCGGAAGGCGGGAAAGGCCGCGCAGGCGGCGGCCACGCCCACGACGCAGGCCAGCCCGCCTGAGATCATGGAGAACCGGGTGCCGGCCACCGCGGCCACCGCCCCGGACCGCAGCTGGCCAGTGGGCGGCCCGGCCGCGTAGCTGAGCAGCTCGATCCCGGCCATCCGCCCCCGGACATCGTCGGGGATCGTCTGGTTCCACAGCGTGGACCGGAAGATCGCACTCGACTCGTCCGCGCCGCCCGCGACCGCCAGCAGGGCCAGGCCAATCCCGACGTCCGGGCTGAGGCCGAAGGCGGCCAGGGCCAGTCCCCAGCAGGCCGCCGAGATCGCGATGGCGATGCCGTGCCGGCGCACGCGCCCCATCCAGCCGCTGGTCGCCGACACGATCAGCGCCCCGGCGGCCGGGGCGGCGAACATCAGCCCGGCCGACCACGGGGCATGCAGCGCGGCCGCCATGAACGGGAGCAGCGCGTTCGGGTAGGCGAAGATCATGGCGGCCAGGTCCACGGCGTAGGAGCCAACCAGGTCCCTGCGGCTGGCCGCGTAGCGCAGGCCGGTGAGGATATCGTGCATAACGGCCGGGCGGGGCCCGGCGTGAGTCCCGGTCGGCTGGGGCAGCGCGGGCAGCCGGGACAGCAGGATGAACGAGAGGGCGAAGGCGACCGCGTCCAGCGTGTAGACGCTCCACGCGCCAGGCGTGATCGCCAGCGCCCCGCCCAGGGACGAGCCGACCAGGACGGTCCCGTTCATCGACATGGACATCAGCGCGGCCGCGGCCGTCTGCTGCTCGCGGGGCACCAGGCGGGGGATGGCCGCGTCGAAGGACGGCCGCTGCACCGCGAAGATCGCCGCCATCAGCGCGGACACCAGGTAAAGCGGCCACAGTAGCGGATGCGGCGCCGCCGCGTTGAGCAGCAGCAGGCCCGCGCAGGCGGCCAGCCCCGGCTCGCACCAGCGCATCAGGGCCTTGCGGTCCAGCCGGTCGGCGAGCACGCCACCGTAGAGCCCGAAGGCGAGCACAGGGACCAGCTCCGCCAGCCCCAGCGTCCCCACCACCAGCGGGGAGTTGGTCAGCTGCTTGGCCTGGACGAGCAGGGCCACCTCGGTCGCTTGCGCCCCGGTCAGCGCGATCGTCCGGCTGCCGAACACCGCACGGAAGTCCCTGGAGGACCGGATCGGCGCCAGGTCGGGCAGCAGGGCCGAGCGGAGCGTCACCCGGCGACGCTACCAAGCCCCCTGACCTGTGCCCTAATGGTTTTCCTTCGTCAGGCATGATGGCCTACGTGGAGTTTGTCGCGATCGAGGAGATCCACGCGGCCGCGCTGCGGGCGCTGCCCGCGGACGTCGCCGCCTACCTGGAAGCCGGGGCCGGCAGCGAGTCGACGCTGCGGGCGAACCGGGAGGCGTTCGGCCAGTGGGTGATCCGGCCGCGCCCGATGTCGGGCGTGAGCCAGCCGGACATGTCGGCCACGGTGCTCGGCATTCCGCTGGCGGTGCCGATCCTGACCTCGCCCTTCGGCGGGGATGCCCTGTTCCATCCGGATGGCCAGCTAGCCGTGGCCCGCGCCAACGCGGCCTGCGGCACCGCGTCGATCGTGCCCGAGGTCGGCAGCTTCTCCTATGAGGCCGTGCGGGCGGCGGCTCCAGGCGCGGCCCGCATCGCCCAGATTCACCCGTACCAGTCATTCGACGTGGTGGCCAAGCGGATCCGCGCGGCCGGCTACGACGCACTGTGCGTGACGGTCGACTGCCCGCAGACCGGGTGGCGAGTGCGCAGCCGGATGAGCGGGTTCCGCCCGGACATCAGGGTGTGGGCGGGGAACGACCTCGGTGACGGAGGCCCGAGCGTGAGCCGGATGTTCGCGGTTCCCGTCGGCGCGGACAACCCGTCGTGGACCTGGGAGCGGCTGGCGGAGGCGGCCGGGCGGGCCGAGCTGCCGTGGATCGCCAAGGGCATCTTGACCGGGCCGGCCGCGGACTCCGCCCTCCGGGCCGGTGCCTCGGCGATCCTGGTGTCCAATCACGGCGGCCGGCAGGTCGATCCCTGCCCGGCGAGCCTGGACGCGCTGCCCGAGGTCGTCGCGGCGGTGGCGGGCCGGGCACCGGTCCTGCTCGACAGTGGCATCCGTTCCGGTGCCGACGTGCTGATCGCCCTGGCGCTCGGAGCCGACGCGGTCGTGATCGGCCGGCTGGCCGCCTACGGCCTGGCCGCCGCGGGCGAGGCAGGCGTCCGCTCGGTCATCGAGTTGCTGGCCGCCGAGCTGCGCACCCTGATGGTCCTGGCCGGCCTGCCCGACGTCCAGTCGATCACCCGCGACGTCGTGGCCCGCCGCTAGCCGCTCGGCCTTCCGCCCGGCGAGGGCGGAAGGGAACCAGGGTAGGGTCAGGGGAGTGGCTAGGAAGATCGCGACGAACACCGTCGTCACCAGGGAAGAACTGCTCGACTTCATCGGGACCCGGCACCAGGGAATCGTGATCACCACCCGTAAGGACGGGCGGCCGCAGGCATCACCGACGACCTGTGGCGTGGACGAGTCGGGGCGCATCGTCATCGCGACCTATCCCGAGCGGGCCAAGATCCGCAACGCCCGCCGCGACCCGTCGCGGGTCAGCGTGCTGTTCCTGTCGGACGACTTCGGCGGCCCGTGGGTGCAGGTGGATGGCACCGCTGAGGTGCTCGACATCCCCGAGGCGGTCGAGCCGCTGGTCGAGTACTTCCGCTCGATCGCCGGCGAGCACTCCGACTGGGATGAGTACCGCGAGGCGATGGTCAAGCAGGGCAAGTCCCTGCTGCGCGTCACCCCGGTGAGCTGGGGTCCCGTGGCGACGGGTGGCTTCCCGGCCCGGCTGGCCTGAGCTACTGCTCGGGCTGGCCCTGCGGTCGCAGGGCCAGCAGCGCAACGTGCAGGGAAGCGCGGGACTCAGGGGAGTCGAGGCTGACCCCCAGGACATGCTCGATGAGCTGCAGCCGCTGGTAGAACGTCGGCCGGGCCAGGTGGGCGCGGGCGGCGGCGGCCGCCTTGTTGCCGCCCGCTTCCAGGTAGGTGGTCAGGTCACCGGCCAGCCGGGTGCCGTGGCTGGTGTCATAGGCGAGCAGGGCCCCAAGCTCGCGCTCGGCGAAGGCCACCAGCCGGCTGTCATCGCGCAGCAGGTGAAGCAGCCCGCGCAGCCGCAGGTCGGGAAGCCGGTAGTAGGGACGGTCAGGGTCGGGATGGCGGACGGCCGCCTCGGCCACCTCGCGCGCGTCGAGGAAGGACCGCCGCGCCTCGGCCATCCCGGCCGTCGGCGATCCCACGCCGATCACCGGGGCCACCGGCTCGGGCTGGGCGGCCAAGAGGGAGGCCAGCCGCCCGCACAGCTGCCTGAGCACGCGGTCGGTGTCGGCCTGGGCCGGCAGGGACAGCAGGGCGGCGACCCGGACATCATCCAGCGAGCCGACCAGGGCAGGCAGGCGGATGTCACGGCAGGCGGTCGCGAGGGCCTCGGCGATGCCCAGGACCGCCGCCTGCGCTGACAGCCCGGGCCCGACGTCGGGTATCCGCGCGACCAGGGCGACGAGCTGGCGCCCGGTGACCGGCATGCCCATGGAACGAGCCCGAGCCGTCGCCGACTGCGGGTCAGCGTCCTCGATGATCGCGCTGATCAAGGTCCGGTGGGCCTGCCGCTCGACGCTCTCGGCCTGCCGGGCAAGCAGGCGCCCGAGAGCTAGGGTCGTCGCGGCCCGCTCGAGCAGGATCGTGTCCTCCGCGGTCGGGGGGTGCGCGGTCATCCCGCCGTGGCCGAGGAACAGTCGCCCCCAGTCCTCGCCGCGCGCCCCGACCATGGTGACGAGCCAGCCCGGCTCTTCGGCGTAGAAGGTCCGAGGGCGTCCCTCGCAGGCGGCCCGCGCCCGCACGGTGAAGTCATCCGCGACGCCGTCAGGGTCGGAGGCCGCCAGCACCTGGTAGGACAGGTCGGCCAGGGTCACCGGGCGCCCGGCCAGCTCGGCGGCCGCCCGCACGATCGCATCAGGGGGCGCCCCGTCCACCGACAGCCCGGTGAACACCTCGTGCACGCGCTGCGCGGAGCGCAGCTCCGCGAGCTGGGCATCGATGATCTGGGCGTGCACTGCCTCGGTGATCTCGACGAAGGCCACCTCGTGCTCGAACGCGATCAGCGGCACGCCGCGGCCCTCGGCCGCGGCGACAAGCGCGGGAGGCAGGGTCTCGACATAGCGCCGCCCCAGCTCGATCGCGATTCCCGCGACGCCCGCCCCGGCCAGGCTAGCCACGTACTCGGCCAGCCCGGCGGCCGACGACGGCAGCGCTATCCCGGTGGAAAGCACCAGCTCGCCACCGCGCAGCAGGCGGCCCACGTCGGTCAGCTCTGCGGCATGCACCCAGCGTACGGGGGTGTCCAGCCGGTCAGCGGCGGCCACCACGGTCGGTCGGCCCGCCCGCACCGCGGTCAGGGACAGCACGTCGCTCAGGGTCAACGGCATCGTCCCACCATACAACATGTAAAGATATAGCCTTGATCGATGACAGCCTGTACCTAGGCCCGCCTGGCCATCGGAAGGCAGACTGGGACCATGTCTGATCTTCTTGCCCGCCACCGCGCGGTCATCCCCTCGTGGGTTGGCACCTACTACGACGAGCCGATCGAGATCGTCAGCGGCAAGGGGGTCCGCGTCACTGACTCCCAGGGCCGCAGCTACCTGGACTTCTTCGCCGGCATCCTGACCAACATGCTCGGCTACGACGTGGCGGAGGTGCGCGAGGCCGTCGAGCGCCAGATCGGCACCGGAGTCGTCCACACCTCCACGCTGTACCTGATCCGCAGCCAGGTCGAGCTGGCCGAGAAGATCGCCAGGCTCTCCGGCATCCCGGACGCCAAGGTCTTCTTCACCAACTCCGGCTCGGAGGCCAACGAGACCGCGCTGGCCGCCGCCCTCATCGCCCGCCAGGCCAACCAGGTGCTGGCCATGCGCAACAGTTACCACGGCCGCACGTTCGGCACGGTGGCGGTCACCGGCAACGCCGCGTGGAAGCCCAGCGGCAACGAGCCGTTCGGCGTCCACTACCTGCACGGCACCGACCGCACCCAGGGCGTCTACGAGGGCCTGACCGACGCGCAGTACATCGAGGAGTGCGTCACCGACCTGCGGGCCGTCCTGGCGGGCATCCACCCGGCCGACATCGGCGCGCTCATCGCCGAGCCGGTCCAGGGCGTCGGCGGGTTCACCATGGCCCCCGACGGCCTGTTCAAGGCGTACAAGGAAGTCCTCGACGAGCACGGCATCCTGCTCATCTCCGACGAGGTCCAGACCGGCTGGGGCCGCACCGGATCCAGCTTCTGGGGCATCGGCAACCACGACGTGGTCCCGGACATGATGACGTTCGCCAAGGGCCTGGCCAACGGGTTCGCCATCGGTGGCGTCGTCGGACGGGGTGACATTCTCGACGGCATCCGCGGCAACGGCATCTCCACCTTCGGCGGCAACCCGATCTCCACGGCCGCGGCCAGCGCGACCCTCGACTACGTGCTCTCCCACGACTTGCAGAAGAACGCCGCGCTCACCGGCGACATCATCATCAGCGGCCTGCGCGAGGCGGCCGAAGGCCTGCCGATCGTCGGCGAGGTCCGCGGCAAGGGCCTCATGTTCGCCGTCGAGCTCATCGACCCCGTCACCAGGAAGCCCGCCCCGCCGCTGGCGGTCAAGGCCCTGGAGGCGACCCGTGAGCGCGGCCTGCTCATCGGCAAGGGCGGCCTCTACGGTCACGCGCTGCGGATGGCCCCGCCGCTGACGATCAGCGAGGCCGAGGCGCGCGAGGGCCTGGGGCTGCTCATTGACGCCCTGCGCGCGGTGAACGCGGAGGTCGCCGCGTGAGCGTCAAGCACATCACCCACTGGATCGACGGCAAGCCCTGGACCGGGTCCGCCGAGCGCCAGGGCGAGGTCTTCGACCCGGCGCTTGGCACGGTCAGCGGGCACGTCGACTTCGCCACCGCCGAGGACGTCGAGGTAGCCGTGGCCGCGGCCAGCGCCGCCTGGCAGTCATGGCGCTCGGCGACCCTGTCGCGCCGGTCCCGCGTCCTGTTCGACTTCCGGGCGGCCCTGCTGCGCCGCCGCGAGGAGATCGTGGCCGCGATCACCGCCGAGCACGGCAAGGTCTTGTCCGACGCCGACGGCGAGCTGGCCCGCGGCCTGGAAGTCGTCGAGTTCGCCTGCGGCATCCCCGCCCTGCTCAAGGGCGAGTTCTCCGAGTCGGTCTCCACGCAGATCGACGTCACCTCGATCCCGCAGCCGGTCGGCGTGTGCGCGCTGATCACGCCGTTCAACTTCCCCGCCATGGTGCCGCTGTGGTTCGCGCCGATCGCGATCGCCTGCGGTAACGCGGTGGTGCTCAAGCCGAGCGAGAAGGACCCGTCGGCGTCGGTGCTCCTGGCCGAGTGCTGGGCCGAGGCCGGGCTTCCGCCCGGAGTATTCAACGTCATCCAGGGCGATGCGGTCGCGGTCAACAGCCTGCTGACGCACCCCGACGTCCGCGCGATCAGCTTCGTCGGCTCGACCCCCATCGCCCGCCACGTGTACGAGACGGGCACCGCCCACGGCAAGCGCGTGCAGGCCCTTGGGGGCGCCAAGAACCACATGGTGGTGACCCCCGACGCGGACCTCGACGCCGCCGCGGACGCCGCGGTGTCGGCCGGCTTCGGATCGGCCGGAGAGCGCTGCATGGCCGTCTCCGTCGTGGTCGCCGTGGACCCGATCGGCGACGACCTGGTCGCCAGGATCACCGAGCGCATGGCCGGACTGCGCACGGGTGACGGCCGGCGCGGCTGCGACATGGGGCCGCTGGTCACTGGCGCGCACCGGGACAAGGTCACCTCGTACGTCGACGCCGGCGTGCGGGCGGGCGCCAAGCTCGTCGTCGACGGGCGCGGCACCGACATCGATGGCGCCAGCGAGGGGTTCTGGCTAGGGCCCACGCTGTTCGACAACGTGCCGACCGAGTCCACCATCTACACCGACGAGATCTTCGGGCCGGTCCTGTCCGTGGTCAGGGCGGAGTCCTTCGACGAGGCCCTCGACCTGGTCAACGCCAACCCCTACGGCAACGGGACCGCGATCTTCACCACCGACGGCGCGCTAGCACGCCGCTTCTCCAGCGAGGTGGAGGTCGGCATGGTCGGCATCAACGTGCCCATCCCCGTGCCCGCCGCCGCCTACTCCTTCGGTGGCTGGAAGTCGTCCCTGTTCGGCGACACCCACGCCTACGGGCCTGAGGGACTGCACTTCTTCACCCGCTCCAAGGTCGTCACCAGCAAGTGGCCCCGCACGGCCACCCCAGCCGCCCGCCCGGACCTGAACTTCCCAGGCAACCGGTAGGCCTCAGCGGGGTCCCGGCCAGCGCCGGGATGATCCCGCTGACGTGGTCCCCGGCCAGTCGCGCTGGCCGGGGACCACGCGTTCCAGCGACGCCTGCTCAGCGGGGATCCTGGCCCATCCGTGCGGCCCGCTCTTCGAGAGCGAGCGCGTCGGCGGGCCGTCCCAGGGCCTGGTAGGTAGCGGCCAGGTTCTCGAGGCGGATGACGATGTCGGGGTGATTGGGCCCGAGGGCAGCCTGGGTGACGGCCAGCGCCCGCTCCTGCAAGGGCAGCGCATCGGTGAAACGCCCGAGTTGCTGGTAGATGCGGGCCAGGTTGTTGAGGCGGATGGCGGTGTCGGGGTGGTCGGGTCCGAGGGCGGCCTGGGTGATGGCGAGTGCCCGTTCCTGCCGCCGCAGGGCGTCATCGAGCCGCCCCAGGACCCGGTAGGTGCTGGCCAGGTTGTTGAGGCGGATGGCGGTGTCGGGGTGATCGGCTCCAAGGGCGGTCTCGGTGATGGCGAGTGCTCGTTCCTGTAGGGGCAGCGCGTCGTCGTAGCGCCCGGCGTCCTGGTAGGTGCTGGCCAGGTTGTTGAGGCTGATCGCGGTGTAGGGATGGTCCGGCCCAAGCGCGGTTTCGGTGATCGCGAGCGCCCGCTCGTGCAGTGACGCTGACTCGGTGAACCGGCCGAGGCGCCAGTAGGTAGCGGCCAGGTCGTTCAGCCGGGTGGCGGTCGTGAGGTGGTCAGGTCCCAAGGCTGCCTCGGCGATGGCCAGGGCCGACTGTCGTAGGGCCAGCGCCTGCCCGTGGTCCGCTTGCGAGTCCAGGAACGTGGCGATCCCGCTCTGTACTTGGCCCAGGGTCTCGGGCTGCTGGCCGGGCGGGAAGTGGCCGGCCAGGGCCTGGGAATGCTGGACGAGGCTGCGCAGCAGGGGCCAGGCGGCCATGTCCGTGCCCGGGTCGTTTGGGATGGCCTTGTCCAGCCAGTCCAGGGCAGTCTCCCGCAGCTCGGCGGCGTCGGCGGGGAAGTGGCCTGGCTGGCTGAGGACAACCGACTGCAGCAGCCGGTGGATGCCGACGGTCTCGCTGGTCAGGGTGATCATGCTGTAGGAGGCCAGCAGGCCGAGGGCCTCATCGGTATCCTCCCGGGCGGCGGTGCCACCGAGTATGGTGCGGGGGATCGCGTCCGGCGCGTAATGGGCCAGCACGCCAAGCAGCCGGGCGGCCGCCGGGCTGCGGCCGTGGATGGCGACGGTGTGCAAGTCCCACAGCCGGGCGATCGTTCGCAGCTCGCTGGTGCCCGCGCCGTACATCCGGGCGGGGTCGCGGCGCAGGCTGGCCAGGTAGCTGGCCAGGGTGATCCGCTGCTGTATAACGTAGGCGGCCGCCTGGTCCAGGGCCAGCGGCAAGAATCCCAGCTCGGACGCGATCTGCGCGGCGACCTCCTCATCGGCGGCCCCGTCCCGGCTGGTGCGCTGGAAAAGCAACTGGGCGGCCGCGGCCGGAGTCAGGACGTCCAGCCGTACCGGGTCGGCGAGCCGGCCCCAGTCGGTGTCCCGGCGGCTGGTTACGATGACGTGCCCGTCGCCGAGCTGGCCAAGCAGCGGCTCGATGTCGGCCAGTTCCTCCACGTTGTCCAGGATCAGCAGCCAGCCCTGGTGAGCCTGCAGCCACCCGGCGGCCCAGCCCGCCGCGTCCGAGGTCGTGCCGGCCACCGCGACCACCGGGCACAGTCGCCCAGCCAGCTGGGCCAGCCCCGCCTCAAGCTGCCCGGCGCTGGCCGCGGTGATCCACCACGTCAGGCCGTAATCGCGGCGGTGGGCGTAGGCGTACTGCAGGGCGAGCTCGGACTTGCCGACTCCGCCAAGCCCGTATACGGCCTGCGTCACCACCGCCCCGCCCCGGGTGTCCAGCGCTCGGGCCAGCACGCTCAGCGCGGCATCCCGGCCCTCGAACACCCGCGCCGGGCGCCGCGGCAGGCCGATGACCGGCCCGGCCAGGCCGACCGCGGCCGGGTGGGGCACTTGT
>Ga0335072_10011240_pt1 | contig 12830 bp, 8 predicted proteins | sample Lox_Sample_21_FD_206725 | JGI IMG/M metagenome (GOLD analysis project Ga0335072, IMG submission 206725) | Soil microbial communities from Loxahatchee National Wildlife Refuge, Florida, United States - Lox_Sample_2.1 | ecosystem: Environmental > Terrestrial > Soil > Wetlands | place: USA: Florida...
TTTCCGGTACTTGCGGCTAAAGCCGTGGCAGCAAGTGAAAGACAAGACGTACTCTTCAATGAGCAGTGGGCCCAGCAGACCCTCGGACTTTTTCAGTCAACGGTTGCGCTCACTTATACAGTCTTCGATTTTAACGCCCGACTCGACGACTTCTCGCAAGCAAAAGCAATACTGCGGGCGCAGGATTTCAGCTTCAACAATACACATCTCCAAGTGATACATCGCGTCACCCAGGCCTATTACGACGTCCTAAATGCCACAGGTCAGCTCGATGCCGCGCAAGCTAACTTACAAAACGCCTCTACTGTACAACAAGATGCCGAAGCCCGGAGGGCCAATGGGCTGGCCACACTACCTGATGTCCTCGAGACCCGTTCAGCCACCGCCCAAGCCGAATATGAACTCGTAAATGCACAAGGGAATCGTCTAGTTGCCTTTGGAAATCTCGCAAAGGCAATCGGTGCATACCCAACGTCTGACATTCGCGTACAGGCGATTGATCAGATCCCCCTACCGGGTCCGCTCAACGAAACTGTAGAAGACGCAATAGCCCAAGCTCTTCACAACCGTCCCGATTTGCTTTCAGCACAGCAGCGGATCAACGGCGCCAGGGACGCTGTCCGCAAGGCGAAGTCCACTTTCTTACCCACGCTCAGCTTTGCAGGTGATATTGGCCGGGCCCGTGCCTATGGAGAGCAATTGCCGTTGCCGGGTGTCTACGCTAAGGGGGAGATTTGGGATGCGGGTTTCTCTCTCCAGTGGAACCTATTTGAAGGAGGAAAACGTCGCAGTGAGCTGGCCGGAGCTCACGCGGACCAGGATCGGACTCAGGCGGAGTTCGATACGCTCGAAGATGAGGCGGAAAACGAGGTCTGGAACGCCTACATTGGTGTAAAGACGGCCTACGAGCAACAGCAGGCCGCAACGGCGTTACTGGAAGCAGCAACGGCTTCGTACAATGCCGCGATCGAATCCTACAAATCTGGCGTTCGAAACCTATTAGACGTCGTTTCAGCTCAACGCGCGCTTGCGGAGGCTCGCTCCGAAGATGTGACGGCCCGCACCCAGCTTCTCCGTCAAACCGCCACTCTTGCATTCAGCACCGGCGAACTGCTCAACACGGCACGCCATCCATAGTGGAGGGGATATGTATGTGTGACATGGACAGGAAAGACGGCAGCTCACGAAAGGGCCATCGGGTTAACTTTCGCTCGGCTTTGTTTCTGACCGCGCCATTGGGACTGACCGGCTGTGAGCATTCCCCGGATTACAGCATCTTTGGATCTTTTTTCCCGGTTTGGATCTTCTGTTCGGTAGCAGGACTTTTACTCATGGGAGTAGTGCGGGCTCTAGTCTTGCGAACGTCAATCGCCGAACACTTAGTCGCTCCTGTGCTCTTGTACTTCAGCATCGCAGTCTTCTTCGCTTGCACACTCTGGCTGCTGTTCTACAGTTAGGAGGCCACGATGCAGCATGGACAAGCTACGCAGCCCAGCAAAGACACGAAGAACAACCCTGTACTTCGCCTGCGCGGTCGCGTCCTGACCGCAGTCTCGGTTGTTCTGGCAGTAGCGAGTCTCGTCGGAGTGTCGTGGGTCACGATCGTGCATCCCCGCACGGACGACGCAGAAATCCTCGCCAATTTTATCGGCATTGCGCCGGTAGTAGCGGGACCGATTCAACGGCTGAATGTTGCCGACAATCAGCATGTAAAACAGGGCGAGTTGCTGTTTGAGATAGACGATCGTCCATATAAGTATGCGCTCGACCGTGCGATCTCGGATCAAGCCGCGCTCGAAGGCCAGATTGTCGATGAAAGCCGGCGGATTCAGGCTGAGCTTCATACGGTAGCTGCGTCGGGCGCCGCGACTAATAGCGCCCTTGCCAATGTCAACCGGGCGCAGTCCGTCATCCGCGAGGCCGAAGCTGACCTCAAGCATTCGCAGGCCACTTTGGATCGGGTTAAGGCTGAGTGGTCCTATGCAGATGATAACCTCCACCGTCTCGAGCCGCTGCTTGTCAAGGAGTTCGTCACGGTTGATCAGGTGGACCAAGCGCGTTCCCTGGCCCGGGCGCGCGAACAGGCCGTGCATGAAGCCGAGTCGCAACTCGCCTTGTCGCAGGCACATCTCAACTCAGAGCTCGCGGCCTATGCCCAGGCCCAGGCCGCCGAAGAACAGAGCACTGCAGAATTTCACCGATCGCAATCGAGCGTGCTCAGCCTTGATCCTTACGTGGCCCAACGACAAGGGCGAGTCGCGGCCATCAACGATGCTCAGTACAACTACGAACACTGCAAGGTTTTCGCTCCATTTGACGGACGCGTTACCAACCTCCTGATCTCCGAAGGTGCATATGTCCATACCGGTCAGGAGATATTCGCGTTGATTGATACCCGCACGTGGTGGGTAATCGCAAACTTTCGCGAGACCCAGCTTAAACACGTGCAGCCCGGAATGTATGCGGATGTTTACGTCATGTCCGCTCCCGACTTGCGGCTCACCGGAGTTGTCGAGAGTGTCGGCTACGGTGTCAACCCTGATCCATCACTCATTGGCCGGTTTTCGCCTGGCCTGCCCGACGTGCAGCGTACGCTCAGTTGGGTACACCTGGCGAGCCGCTACCCAGCGCGCATCCGAATTCAATCGCCCCCGTCCGATCTCCTGCGTTTGTCACAGTCCGTAGTCGTCGTTGTGCGCGGATACAAACGAGCGGCGCTGAGATGACGGCCACATCCTACCAATATGGTTACGTGTCTCGTCGTCGAGTTAATTCCTGGACAGAGCCCTGGGAATTTATTCGTTGGGAAATCGCTCCGTACCCCGGTCGGGTTAGCACAGTCGCTCGCATGGTGATTGCAGCCGTGCTGGTCATGCTGCTCGTGATGACCTTTCGCATTCCGAATGCCACTTTAGCCGGGTACTATTCTCTGCTGCTCGCTCGCGAAAGTCTCGCCGCTACTTGGCGGCAGTCAATGATGATTGTCCTGGGATTCGTTGCCGGGACCGCTTACGTCCTGCTTGGCATGATGTTGTTCCGCGGATCCCCCGCAACGCACTTCTTTTGGGTAATCGGAACACTGTATTTGGTCTTCTTCGTGATGCGCACGGCCACCAACTACGGAGCCGCGGCCGGGCTTAGCTTCCTCATCGCCACGACCCTATCAGTGTGGGATCAACCATTAGGTAGCGAAGCTCAAGTTGACGCTACTCTCTGGCAGGCAGCAGCAATCGCTGTCGGTGCGGGAGTGACTGTGGTTACGGAGGCTGTCTACCATCTGTTTGATCGATCCGACCCGTTAATTACCTCCATCAACGATCTGCTGCTTACGACACAGCGAATCTTGGAGAGTATTGCTCAGCGCCGAGTCGTTTCAGAAGCACTCCGCGACAAAGTTCTGCAGTACGACATAACCGGGACGGGTCGCCTCAGAACAGCATTGGCCCGGCAGGGCGTAGACCCGACCCGGCGCGCGCACCTCAGTGCCCTGATTTCTCTAGTGGGTCGGCTCGTAGAGCTCGCTGCGGATCTTCAACGCGGTTCAACCTCGGTGTCAGACGAAGACGCCCACCGTTTGCGAAACCTTTCCGAGAGGATAGAGGGAGTCAGAAACGATCTCCAACAGTCGGGCGTTACTAAGGCGGTAATACCGCCTGGAGCGCAGCCGTCGGCCTCTATACCGATTCTGGCGGAAATGGAACGAACCGTCGATCTTATTATCGATGTTTTTCATCGTGGCGAGACCCCTCAGAATTTTGCGCACCAGCAAGTTCCCTCGCAACATCGTTTGTTCGTGCCGGATGCCTTTACGAATCCCGAATATATGCGCTTCGCGTTTGCTGGATGCATCGCTTCAAGCATTTGCTACGTTCTCTATAACGCGCTCGACTGGCAGGGCATCAGTACGAGCGTCCTCACCTGTATTGTCACAGCGCTGAGCACCATCGGCACCTCGGTTCAGAAGCAGATTCTTCGCTTAGCAGGTTATGTCGTCGGTGGTTTAATCATCGGAATTACCGCTCAAATCCTGATCCTGCCCAATCTTGACACGATCTTTGGGTTCACCCTCTTTTTTGCAGCGGTCACAGCTCTCGCTGCCTGGGTTGCCACATCCAGCCCTCGGCTGTCCTATCTCGGCTTACAGATTGCGTTGGCTTTTTACTTCATCAATTTGCAGGATTTTCAGGTTCAGACCGACCTCACCGTCGCGCGAGATCGCGTGATCGGTGTAGCGTTGGGCATTATCGCCATGGGGTTCATCTTTGATCGATTCGGTACGAAGAGCGATGCCGAAGAGATTCGGAAGCAATTCTCGCGGATCCTACGAATGCTCGCGCGTTTCGGAATCTGCTCTTCTGATAGTGACCATGCCGCAGTTATGTCCGAAATTCGGGATCTTCGAAGTCAAATTAATGAGAACTTCACTACTCTTGCCTCGCAGATGGACTCCGTACAATTCGAATTTGGACATACACGCAGTCGAGAGCTAGACATCATCGAGCGCGAGAATGTGCAACGGGCCCAACCGGCGCTGCGATCAATCTTTGTGCTTGAACTGAGTCTCTCGCGGTATCGAGACTTGATGGAAACCGAATCCGAGTTGACCCCTGAACAACGAGAGGCGCTGAGCCTTTTCCTACACAGATATAGCAGCTCGCTCGCAAATACCGCCGCGGCCGAGCCGGACGTGCAAATCGCCCCCGGACAACTTGATGATTCCGCCCAGCGCCTCCGCCGGGCGTTCCAGGAACATGACTCGGCTTATTCGACGGCGATTCTCGATATAAGCGAGCGAATGCTCGCCTCGCTCAGTTTATTGACAAACACAAATAGAACGGCCGAAAGATAAGCCCCTCGTCAGTGAACGCGAACGGTCATATGTCAGCTGACATGCGTTGACTTTCGGTGGGTTACGGCGGTAGTCCCTCGTATCCTAATGATTTTCGAATCGATCATTCTGCTGTTTGTCCGATCGCGTCGGTCAACTCGTCCTGCGCTTGAGCGTATTCGAGTTGCGATTGGAGCAGGAGTGTCTGGGCCTCGAACTCTTGCGCCGCAGCGGCGTCGGCCTGAGATGGAAGATAAGCGCCCCGTTGCAGCTGCTGCGCGGACACTCGCCGGGCCTCTTGGCGCGTGGCAAGGAGTTCACGGGAAACCGTGATCATTTGCTGCGTGCGTTCCACCTTGTTATAGGCAGTTTGCACTCGTACTTCGACTTCGTCGCGAACTCGGGCTAGGTTTTCTTTGGCTTGGGCCAACTGAGAGTCACGCTCCCGAAGTGTGGCCCGTTTCTTTCCCCCGTCGAACAGGTCATAGCCAAAGTGAACGCCAAAGGTCCCGAAGTTCCGGGCGAGAAACGGCACGTTTTCCTGGTAGCTATAGCGTGCGAACCCCTCGATATCGGGGATATATTCGCGCTTGGCCGAGCGCACGCCGGCCGAAGCTTTTTCCACTTCAGCCCGCGCTTCCGTGACTTCCGGGTTAGACTCCAGAGCGAGTCCTATGCATTGCTCGCGCTCACAGTTGTCTTGAGGCGCTGGAACATCGGGATCGAGAGCGATAGCAGTCTTGAGCGGGAGCCCCACGAGATCGTTGAACTTCAATCGCAGATCCGAGAGTTGCAGCTCGGTCGTGAGCAGATCCTGTTTTGCCTCCAGTAACTGGGCCTTACTCTCGATCAGATCTACTTCGAGGGTGCTGCCGTACTTGACTTGCTGCACGCGTTCAGCTTCCACGTCTTCGACGGCGCGAATCTTCGCCTCGATGGCCTGGTGTTGAGACTGAGTTATCAGGACGCTGTAATAAATCTGACGGACTTGCAGGGCTACATCGTTCTCAACTCCTCGAGCCTTTTCACGGCTCGCATTCAACTCGGCGCGCGATATGTCATTTCTCGCTTTGATTTTGAAAAGTTCGGTGAGAGGTTGGGTGAGCCCCGTGCCACTCACGATGAAGTTCTTAGCGCCCTGACTGATGTTGAATTGCCGTGGCGGAATCGTAGTTCCTCCTATATTTCCAAACGCACCCTCGGGAATGCCGATGAACTGTGTATCGGTGGCGTGCGTAAACCCGCTGTCATTCCGAAGTGTCGGCAAATAGGCGCTTCTGGCAACTTCCTTGGCGTGTTGCTCTTCTTCGACATGAAGGGCCGCGATACGCACAGAGTGATTGTGTTTCAGCGCCAGTTCAACGGCTTCATGCAGATTGAGACGACGCGCGATGCTCGACTCTGGCTGCTGCGCCAGGGCAAACGTTAAAAAGCTGAAAAGGGGGATGAGCACTGTCGCCCCTTGACGGAATAGGCGATTTGAATGATTTTGATCAGGAGTCATGATTTCGTACCCTCAGGGGCGTGCAGTTGTTCTTGAATTGCAGTGAGATCGCCATAACTCAGCGGAGACCGGCGCACCAGAACTGTTAACAGCAGCATGACGGCGCACGCCCAAGCAACGAGATAGAACCCATCGTTTATGCTCAGCGTGTAAGCCTGAAGACGCAGCCGAGCACTGATAACGCCGACTGCCCGCCCTGTGGCTGCGGTAGCTCCGGATGATTTTGAAAAGAGTCCCATTGCCAGTTGGTGAATGCTGGTATCCGTGATCCAATTTCCGCTCTGTACGTGCAGGCCTAGGAGATTTGAATGCAACTTTTCCCGCTGCGCGATGAGGTGCCCCATGTAAACGGCACCGAGGTTTCCGCCAAATAGGCGCACCGTGTGAATGAAGGCGGAGAACGTCAAAATCCGCTCCGGCTTCGACATCCCTCCTGAAAAGATCCCCTGCAAGATCAGGCCTCCGACCAGACCAATAAACGCGAATGCCTGCCCAACTCCCATCAGCAGTTCAGTGCGATCATAGTTCGCGGCCGACCACGCGCTGGTCAGATCCGCGTTCAGATAGCAGGCAAAGGCCATGCACACGAATCCTGACGCCATGAGGAACCGGGAGTCCGCTTGGTTCGCCAGTAAGAGCCCTGCAATGAACGCGATGATGAGCAATGGGAGAGCGCTCCAAATAACCGCCGGGCCGATCTGATCAGCAACGAATCCCTGAATTGCCAACGACTGCGGAATGAGGATGATGGTAGAGACCAGACAGAATCGAAAGAAAAACAGTGCGATAGCCAGCAGGATTGTGTTCCACTGCCGAAGATAGGGCACTGCGACCAGAGGGTTAGGCATTCGCAGACGGCGCACGCTGGCGCAGAGCACTAGGAACACGCCTCCGAAGAGCAAAGCATTGAAAAGGCCGGAACGCCACCAGTCAAGCCGTTCGCCTTGATCGATGGCTGCGTAAAGCATCGCCAGTCCCGCACTCCCGTACAGAAAACCGACAAAGCTTGGAGCCGAATCCGATTTCTTTGCCGCCGCTGGTTTGGGAATTCCGAAGTAGATGCAAATCAGCATGAACACCGTAATGATTGCGGAATTCCAGAACATCCAGTGCCATGAAAGGTGCTCCCGATACCAACCGTATAGCGATGGCGCAATATTGACGGCTCCATCCACAAAGGTCGCATACAGCGCGATGGTGTACGGAAGAAATCGAAGTGGAATGTTGCGCAGCGCAAAAGTCAGCGTCAGGGGGTAGAAGGTGCCTGAGGTAAGCCCGGCCAAAACCATGACAACGATCATGAGGCTGTAACTGTGCATGAACGGAGCCAGAAGACAGATCAACGTGAACGAAGTCGCAGCAATCAATAAAATTCGCCGCGCTCCCAATAAAGCCCCCAGATACACCGTAAACGGCCCAATGAACATCAGCGCTATGTTGTAGGCGCTGCTGATCCACGAGCCGTCATCGAAACCAAATCCCAGACCGCCCCTGAGATCGGCGAGACCGAGTGAAATCATGCGTCCCGTAAGCGTGACTACGCCAGCACCGATGATTACACCCAGAATCCCAAGCAGTGGACTCTTCGAGATCTCACTCGGCAACCCCGCAGCTGCAGATTGCGCAATTTGAATCGGGGCATTGCTCGGCATCGCGATGGTAGATGAGGCCATCTTCTATTCCTTCACTACCGTGTGCGGACAGCGACTACTGCAGAGAGCCCCGGCCGCAGCTGAGAAGTAAGCGAAGAGTCGTCGAGCGCGATCTTGACTGGCACCCTCTGCGTCACTTTGGTGAAATTGCCGGTGGCGTTGTCAGGTGGCAGCAACGCGAATTGCGATCCGCTCGCGGGTGCGATCTCGAGGACTCTTCCCTTAAAAACCCGGCCGGGATAGGTGTCAATGCGAACCTCCGCAGGGTCGCCGATGTTGACATTGGTCAGCTGCGTCTCGCGATAATTTGCAGACACCCACCTGGTGTTTTCCACAAATGTCATTACCTGTGTTCCCGGAGAAACGAGTTGCCCAGTTCGGACTTGCCGCTCGCCGACTGTGCCGTCGGCAGGCGCAAGAATTCGTGTGTAACCCAGGTTCACTTGTGCGACTTCCAGCGCAGCTTCTTTGGCGTGCAGGTCTGCTACAAGCTGTATATCTTGCGATTCAAGTACGGCTTTTTCTCGCCGCTCAGCCTCTGATGCCGCCTCGTTGCTACGGAGCAAAGTACGGGCCTCCGCCAAGTCAGCGTCGCGAGTTGCATATTGCGCGGTAAAGCGTTCTTCATCGGCAACTGCTTTTTCCACCGTCTGTTCGGTGGTGGAATTAGTCTTGAGCAGCGCTTCCTGCCGAACCCGCTCCAGACGCGTTCGCGTCACATCCGCCTGAACTGCCTCCTTTCCTGCTTGCGCGGCCGTGATCTGCGCGTTGGCTTGATCGATACCAGCGAGCGCACGTTCAATCTTTGCATCCTGAAGTTCCCGCTGCCGTCGATTGTTTTCTAGTGCAGCTTTTGCTGCCTCAACTCCTGCAGCAGCCTGCGCCACCTGGGCCTTGAAATCATCATCATCCAACTGGACCAGCAGATCACCTTTGTAAACCTGCTGGTAATCGTTCACTTTTACGGCGCGGACCAGACCCGGAACCTTTGTGCTGAGCGGCGTGAGATCACCGCGTACGTACGCATCGTTGGTCACTTGCTCGACCCGGCTGCCCTCCCAGCCATTCCAGTTACGAGTGATCGTCACAACGATCGCGATTGCTAGAAGCGTGACAATCAACGGTGTTCCATACTTTTGCCAAGCTGGTCTGAGAGGTGAAGGAACGTGCTCAACCACCTTGGGCGCGGTTACAGGTGACGGAATGGTTGCGGGTGCAGGAGAAGTTGCCATGTGTTTTAGGTGCCCCTCGGAAACATCGTTCTGTTTGCATCTACTGCAGATCGGTACTGAACTCACATAAGCCGATTTCAGTATTCCCTCTGCATCGCATCGATCCCGGGGAAATGAGCCCCCGATCCGTGCTAGTAGGTCATCGCTGCTGCTTCCGACCGTACGTTTGAGCATGTTCTTGACCGTTCTCGAAGTGTCGGTCTTTCTTTGTTCTTGGCGTTTTGGCATCGCCAAGTTCAGGTCAAGAAATTGGCGTCTGACAACACCCGTCTTGGCAAAAGCGGGAGGTGGCTCAGGCAGTGTCGCTAAACTCGGGATGGCTGGATTCATTCGCGACCGAAATGTGTGACGGGCTGAGTTTGTGTTAGCGATCTCCTTCCCACCCGAGAATCGCTCGCGCAGTACATAAGAAGGACTCGGATCGTCGCGTCGGTTGTCAGCTGACAGATTCTCGTCACGCAATTCCGCTGCGCTGATACGGGGTAAGCCCGCCGCCGCTTGCAAGTCTTAGTAATCGCAAGGTGTGCAGCAATTCTCGCCAGGCGCCTCGACTGGAACATTGAATGCAAAACTCTTATGGGACGAGGTTCACAGGCACCTTCGATATGTGTGGCGCACCTCAAGAATTCGTCCCAGGAGGATGGATGCAAGGAAAGTTGGCAAAGCTCTCTCTATTTGCAATTACCGCTCTGGCTCTCGCCACCGTTCAACCGGTGTGGGGTCAGCAGCCAACCGGGCAGGCACGGAAGCTGACGCGATTGCCTGATGCCGCCGTTGTGTACGAAGACACGCAGTGGTCTCCCGATCAAGATATCCAGTTACTGAAAAGCAATATTCGCTCACAAAAGAAACAAATTGTTGCCGCGAACATGGATCTGACCGATGCTGAGGCGGAAAAGTTCTGGCCGGTCTACAACCGCTATGCAGACGATGTCGCAAAGATTTACGACACCAAAATTGCACTCTTTCGGGAATATCTCGAAAGCTATGACTCGATGTCTGGGGAACAGGCCGAAGGTTATCTACGGCGGCGCGCCGCGGCGGAGGAAGACATCATGCAAGTCCGGCTCAAATATCTACCGGAATTTCGCAAGGTGCTTACGGGAAGGGAAACAGCACTCTTTTACCAGATCGATTGGCGACTCGATCTCATGATCAATCTCCAATTGGCTCAAGCGCCTATGGTTAACCCTTAGGCGTAACTACCGCCGCAGGCCTGACGAGAGGAACGGAAATGCAACGCGTGAAAAACACAATTAGGACTGAATTCTACTCAGTCGCGTTCCTATTCTGCTGTATGGCTACCGCTGCGGCGGCAGATCCCTCTTCAACGAATGTCTTTGCGCCTCAATCCACACCGGCAAAGTCCATATTTCACCTCTCACTCTTTGTGCTGGCCATTACGGGAATCATTTTCGCAGTTGTCTGTACCTTGCTGGTGTACTCGCTCTTAAAATTCCGTGCGAGATCGTCGAGTGCGAACAGTGAGCCGGCCCAGGTATATGGAAGTACTCAGATTGAATTGGCCTGGACGGTTATCCCAATTTTGATTGTGGTCGTGTTGTTTATGGCGACGGCGCGGGTGGTCCATGCGATACAGGATGCTCCGATGCCCGCAAGTGCAGTAGAAGTTACTGTTATTGGGCATCAGTTCTGGTGGGAATATCGCTACCCACAACTTGGCGTCGTTACCGCCAACGAGCTACACATTCCAGTGAGCGATCCCGCTCATCCGACGCCGACCTTTTTGCAGCTGCTTTCGGCCGATACCGACCACAGCTTCTGGGTACCAGAGCTGGCTGGCAAGACGGACCTTGTTCCGAATCACCCAAACCGGATGTGGATGGATCCCGAGCACACCGGAACCTTCCTCGGTCAGTGCGCGCAATACTGCGGGACTCAGCACGCCAAGATGCTCCTGCGCGTGTCGGTCGATACGCCTGAAGACTTTGCGGAGTGGGTGCGTGAGCAGCGGCAGCCAGCAGTGGCAGACGAACGAGTTTCAGCCGGCAAGCGGGTCTTCGAAACCACGGCCTGCATCAACTGTCACTCAATTAAGGGCACGGTCGCCAACGGACGTTTTGGCCCAGATTTGACGCACCTGATGAGCCGCTCCACGATTGCCGCTGGCGCGGCACTGAATACGCCCGAGAATCTCCGCCTCTGGATCCAAAACCCAGATGCGATCAAGCGCGGCTCACTGATGCCAGCGATGCAATTGAGCAAGTCGGATCTGGACGCACTGATGGGTTATCTCGAAACGCTTCGTTAAAGGAAGTCGAAGAACAGCCATGTCATCGAACGCGATCACAGTTCCTGGTATTCGGATTGAAGGGAAACCCTTGGTTGAAACGCTTCACGAGTGGATAACCACGGTCGATCACAAACGACTGGGAATTCTCTACGTTATTTACGCACTGGGGTTCCTTGTCGTCGGTGGTGTTGAGGCTCTCATTATTCGCATTCAGTTGATGCATTCGCACAATGATTTCGTCTCTCCTCAGGTGTTCAATCGCTTGTTCACCATGCATGGCACAACCATGATTTTTTTCGTGGTGATGCCGGTCATGTTCGGATTTGCAAACTATCTTGTGCCGTTGATGATTGGCGCTCGCGACATGGCGTTTCCGCGGCTGAATGCCTTCAGCTTTTGGCTGTCGGCATTTGGCGGCCTACTGCTGTATTTCAGTTTTCTTGGGGGAAGCGGACTTTACGGCGCAGGCAACGCACCGGACGTCGGCTGGTGGGCCTATGCGCCATTGGGAGCGCGGGCGTTCTCGCCTGGACATAGCTCCGATTATTGGACACTTTCGCTCCTGGTTTCGGGGTTTGGGAGCATCGGAACCGCAATCAACATTATCGCCACAATTCTTTGCATGCGATGCCCTGGCATGAAGCTTGGTCGGATGCCCCTACTGGTGTGGCTGTACCTTGTGATGGGCGGAATGGTTCTGATTGCCATAACCCCGCTCTCGGCAGCGCAAATCATGCTCCTAATCGATCGGTATCTTGGAGGGCATTTCTTTGATACGCAGGCGGGCGGGTCTGCCGTGCTCTGGATGCACTTCTTCTGGATCTTTGGCCATCCAGAAGTTTACATCCTGGTTATGCCAGCTTTTGCTTTCTGCTCGGAAATCATTCCGGTCTTTTCACGCAAGCCTATTTTCGGATACCCCGCGATGGTTGCAGCCAGCGTCGCGATCGGGCTCGTGAGTACAAGTGTCTGGGCGCACCACATGTTCTCAGTTGGCATGAACTCGTATGCCAATACTTTCTTCGCAATCACCACGATGGCAGTCGGCATTCCTACCGGAATCAAGATCTTCAACTGGATTGGCACCATGTGGGGGGGAAGGATTCAATTCAAACTGCCAATGCTGTTCTGCTTGGGCTTTCTGTTTCAGTTCTTAATCGCAGGCCTCACCGGGATCATACAGGCAACTGTGCCTGTCGACTGGCAGCTCACTCTGTCCTACTTTGTCGTCGCACATTTTCACTACGTAATCGTGGGTGGAATTTTGTTTGCTCTTTTCGGCGCGTTTTATTACTGGTACCCGAAGGTGACCGGCCGGATGCTGAGCGAACGTCTGGGGAAATGGCATTTCTGGCTGTTC
>Ga0335072_10011241_pt1 | contig 12830 bp, 16 predicted proteins | sample Lox_Sample_21_FD_206725 | JGI IMG/M metagenome (GOLD analysis project Ga0335072, IMG submission 206725) | Soil microbial communities from Loxahatchee National Wildlife Refuge, Florida, United States - Lox_Sample_2.1 | ecosystem: Environmental > Terrestrial > Soil > Wetlands | place: USA...
GATATCTTTCCGAGATTTCAACGCTGAAGAAGCCAGGAAATGTATATCCCTCTTCATATCATCGGGTGTTGACGTTAATAGGGTCTCCAATATCATTTCTACTCGTTCTGATGATATTCACTTCTGCAAAAGCACTCCAATACATCTCAATCCCAACCTACACCATATTCAAAAACTTGACCATCATACTCATAGCCTATGGCGAAGTCCTATGGTTCGGAGGTTCAGTCACTACACTGGCATTAAGTGCCTTCGGATTAATGGTGTTATCATCCGTCGTCTCAGCCTGGGCAGATATCAGTGCTACCATTCACAATTATGCAATTGCACCTCACGAAGCTGCAACTGAACTAGCAAGTCTGAATGCAGGATACATTTGGATGCTATTAAACTGTTTGAGCAGTGCAACATTTGTGTTGTCAATGCGGAAACGAATAAAACTTACAAATTTTTCTGATTTTGATAGTCTGCTCTCATGAAAGGATTCGCTAATATTCAGCTATGTTTTATAATAATCTTCTTAGTATCCCAATTCTCATCGTTGCATCATTTGCATTTGAAGATTGGGGTGCAGCAAATTTAGAACAGAATTTGTAACCTCCTCCTTTCAATGGTTTCTAACTGATAGTCCCGCGGATCACAGACAGAGTCTGCTCTTGGCTATCCTCGTCTCTGGGTTTTCCTCAGTCTTCATTAGTTACTGCACAGCATGGTGTCTACGCGTTACATCTTCAACAACATATAGGTACACAGACCCTTTCTCAATATCTAATCTCCCAGTATGGCAGGAGCGTTAAACAAGCTACCGGTCGCCATCTCAGGAATGATCTTCTTCGACGCGCCAGTGACATTCTTTTCTGTAACTGCCGTTATGATCGGATTTGCCGCTGGAATTGTATACGCAATAGCGAAACAACTGCAGAAGAAGCAAGAAAAGCTGGTATTACCTGTGACCAATGTACCAGCACGCCCTCCGAGCCGAGGCAACTTTCTCGATCCCGGCAAAAATGGTTCTGCCGAGGGACTAGTGAGGACTCCGAGCCGAACCACCTTTCTCGATGGAGAAAAGGCGCGTTGAAAGATTATTAAGGGTAGATAGATATGTAATTCATATCTGTCGTGCATCTGTGCAATTGGAATAGACGAGGTTATTGAGCGTAGCATAATAGATACTGGTTTTGGGTGAAGTGACCGAGATCCACTTGCTAACTAATGTTGTTACATCACCTCTATACGATTGTGATCCAATTTCACTCGAAATACTGCGCCCTGTAACCTAATCACTGTCTTCAGCAAGTGCCTCATCTACATCCTCATCCTCATCCTCAGTTTGATCCTCATCTTCCTCCATAGCAATCTCCAGACTCTGTCCTTCACCATCATGGTCTTCAGATTCAGTATCCGCATTGTCCTCTTCATCTTCCCCATCCTCATCATCCTCTTCGTTCCTTTCGTCACCACTCTCTGCATCCTCTGACCCCTTCTCCAATTCTGTCTCCTCCTCATCATCTTCCTCCTCATCATCACCATTTGCTTCCACAGCAATCTCATCTTCAATCTCTTCCACTTTTCTCTTCTTTCTGCTTGCCTCACCACCCTCCTCAACTTTCTTCCGTTTCTCCTGTCGTGCGACGTCGAATTCTATACAATTACCACCAATCACCTTAAACACGTACGTTTAATATGTTCCTTCAACATCGGTATCATCATATCAAATTCAGTGATTTCCAAAGCCGATAAAATCTCCTCATTATTAATAGTTTTCTTCCCCTTCTGCTGCGTGACATCGTTCGCACTACAATTAACAAATGCTTCCAACAAGACATACGTAGCAGCAAGGTAATTTACAAACACAGTAGCTGATTTGACAAGTGCTGCAACAGCTTCTTTCTGTATCATCGTGTTCTCAGGAAGCACTGATTTCGCGAGTCGAATAACGACTGCCTTGGGAAGTGTGTAATCCTGGTTGGTTAGAGAAGGAAGAGAGAGGAGTACGTCTATTGAGGACGTTTCTCGTTGTGGTGCAGTGTGAGATTGTGGTTCTGGCCCAGGCGAAGCTGGGATTGTTTGTGAAGTCGACATCATTCCTTCTGGCCGTCAACAGGTGTTTGAAGGAGTGAGTTGTATTTGAATACAGATTCGCGCTGCGGCGATCTAGCTTCGCGCCATATTTACGAGTCTCCCAAAAATACGCCAAGCTCGCCCGCCGATCCATAAATTCGGTGACCAGATGTAACATCAACATACGGTCATACTCCCATCTACCATGCATCAAATTCTCGCTCGTTTTCTGGCACTTCGAGAGCTTAAATCCTTCAAAATCACAAGATCTGAAGGGATTCTAGCCTCCCGTCACTGCAAAGTTCGGTCTTACCTATAGTTTGCCTACGTTTCAAGCATCAGATGCGGCCAAGACTCTAAGATATTGTCCAGCGAAGAGAGAAGTTTATCTCATTTTCTTATCCACGGTGCATGAAGAAAGACACCGAAGACACAACTGGAATAAGAGCACATTGTCCCACCTCGGGGCATGCACGTCACTATTGGAAGTCAAATAGTTGAACTGTGGATGCCAAACCGGACTCTTCTATCCGCAGTCGACGAACTTACATCAGATTGGATACACAACTGTGACAAATTGGGTCCTTTCATGCACTGACATGGAGAAGGCGTTTGAGCTAGGTTCCACCCCTAACATATTCTGGCTGAAGCGGTGCCTCTGTGTTTGGTAAACTCCCCAATCGTCGGGTCGGTTCACGAGATTCCTTTAGGTTGGTTTCTTTCAGATAAAAAGCCACGGCGAATTTACTAATACATCCGACTGTACTCGTGGTCTGAATGCCAGTACCTCTTGTCGCTTCCCTTCATCAACTACTTTTCCATTGTTGAAACGTCCGGGAGACGGGTTCCGTCCGAAGCTCCACAGAAGTAGGGTTAACAGCCAAGTTTATTGACGGAAACGATGGCCAGCGACTTTTGTATTTCGCAGGTAATCTGCTTATACGGTCGATGAGCTTACATCAGAATGGGCGGTGAGCTGTGTTATCAAAAGAGATCCCTTGATTGGATGAGGCGAGTATAGTCGGTGGAGTTGTTACTTGGACAGAGATTCTTTTTTCCTTTTGTTATTCCATTTGTCTAATATGGTCTTCTTTGCTGGCTCCCGACATTTCAGGTTTCCTCTTTTCGTGTTTGCTCAAGCTTCCTCTATATCATGGGGTTCGTATTCTTTTATGGTGATGCTGGCGTACGGCCTTGGAGTTCATGTTTTCATAGTGTTTGTTAGGTCGGTTAGAGAATACATGTCATATGAAGCCAGCCGAGGAAGCCAGTAGAAAGCAATCTCCTTCCACACGCAAATTCACATTAGGTGCTTCATGGGCGTAGTGCACTGAGAGATGGCCGCTAGTTAGGACCCCTCTAATGAACAAGAGCCTCGATCCTATTAGCCATCATCCCCCATACAACTAGTGTAATTGCCTTTTAAGCTATTTCGTCTTGCGGAAGCCGAGGTACTGAAGCCAGATCTCGCAACAACAATACAGATACACAGCAAAAAGACATTCAAAGATTGCAGTGTACATATGAATTCTATTACTATTAAATCCTACAAAATATTCTTCCTAAGAATCTATTCCTGCACGAACCTCACCATCAACCGAACCATTCTTAATCGCCTTCTCCGCAAAATACTCATCCCCATGCCCATTAACCAACCCCTCTTTCGTACCATTCCTCAACAACTCCCTCTCAAAAGATTCACCCTCCTTCATCTCGGGACTCGGATGTTGTACCGTGATAGCCGGCAATGCCTGCTCACCAGTCACCAACACTGTTCTGGCAACATCCACCTTACTGGAATTGGATAATGGTCGCGAGCTTTCACGTGATGCCATAGGCGATTCTTCCGGAATTGCAGTTTGAGCCAGTTTTTCTCGAGGAGGTTGAGGTTGTGGTTCATCTTTTGTTCGAACGTTTGTGCGAATGAAACGCACGAAGCGGTCGGCGTATTGATCGGGTGGTACTGCAGATAACTCATCCCTTGGAAATGAGAATCCTTTTATTAAGGTTTCTAGATGTTTCTTGACCCCATACTATTGTCAGTTCATGTCTCTGGGAAAGAGATACCGTGGTGAGGAGGTCGATTACTCCGAAATAGTAGATATAGTCGCCTGTGATCTCGTCTTGTGAATTAGTAGCGAAAAGACCACCCTCTTCACTGGTGAAGTATCCCAATTTTCGTTCAAGAAATTCTTCATTTGGTAAATTGGTGGCCAGACGTTTTAGGGGAGGCGGTTCCACTTGTCCCTCTTTTCCCTTCTTGGACGGGGCCCGACCCAACGTCTGTTTAGGTTGATAAGCAGACAGCATATTGGCCCGGATATTCTCAGAGTTTCCTCTGGCTAGATCATGAATCCCGATAAGAAGAGAGTAATCCATGATGTTCAAGGATGATAGGAGCTAGAATTAGGATATGGTATATGAAATATGCTTACCTCGACATCCTTTTTGATTTGAGACATGAGAAGATTCTTCTTTCTGGGGCCAAATTGCATTGACATTCCACGATGAATCCAGTTCAAGTCCTTTAATGGACCTCGTGGGTTGTCCTTCAACTTGGACTCGTCATATTCGCGACCTATGGTGGAACCCTTGAGATCATACGTCTGGTGTATATCTCGATGCGCTGGAAATACTAATGTATCAGCGCAATATTCAGCAGTGGTACGAACCGTTATTAATAACTACTAAATGTACTTTTCTTCCTGACATTTTGACTCGGTGCAAACCATAAAATTGAGAGATCAGAGTATTCGGATTCGACCGCACGTGCTCATAATACTGTCGAAGTATCTTCCGCAGATAGCGATGTTCTGCAGGATGAACAGTCTTGATTACGAATCGATAGTCTCGTGAAAAGTAGAAGAAGGATCCACTCTTCCCAGGCGAACCTAGTTCCGACAACAGGATGTGTGACGTTAACGAAATTAAATAATCTGCTGGGTCGAGATGGAACAAAGCTCGTAAATGTCGAAATACCCAAGGCGCATAATCTTTAAACTTGAAATCATGTTTTGAAGCCGGTGACAATTCATTTCCCTGACTACACATGGTCAGCAACCCAGAGCAAAGTGCACTACTTGTCAAACGTAAACTTCTGGCAAAATTTGAAATCTTCGTCTGTTAATTCTCTGTCCACCTTTGCACTAACCCGCGAAACCTACGCATCAGCAACATAACACAGAGGGAATACGGCAACTCGAAGTCCCGTTAACATGTTATATGCCGTGACATAATTGGGATGATTAGTGTCAATTTTATTTCCGATGACAACGGTATTTTCATCTTCAGCTTCTCTCCATCGTCTGCGGATTTCCCGACGTTTATGTATTTCTTCGGTCCACCAACTAGCATCCTCCTCAGGCAGCCTTTCAGCCGACCCTCTTTGTCTTGTTACACCGGTACTTGCCCTCGCTCGTCTAGGCGATCCACCTCCGACGGTAGGATGTGATTCCGGGACAGGAGAAGTAGTCCCCGTCTCAAGAACAGTCGGAGGGACTCTGACAGGCGGATACAGCGCCGTGGTAGACTGCGTTCGATGAGGACGGGAAGGCGAGTTGGGGAGGACGCCGAAAGCGGGAGGAGTATGAAGATCTGCTAGTGGGGTCCCAGGAGGTGAGTCGGCAGACGACGGCCTTCCATCGAGGGAGAATGGCATTTGTTTTGACTTTAATGCTTCATGAGAAGCGTTGTTCATTAGGGCGATGGAAGGAGGAGAGCATAGGCTGCTGCTGAAGGAAACGCGGATCAAAGCGAAACTCCAATTGCGCAGGTGAAGGTTGATGTGATCCTCAAACAAATGCAGGACGAAAAAGGTGTCATAAAAAGGGGTGAAAGAAATTTTGAATATTCACGTAAATCTCCGTAAATCACAGACCTCGAATAGCCTCGGACCAGACCCCCTCTGGAGGTGCCTGGATCCGAGGCTAGATCTCGAAATGACTTCATCGACCATTCATTACCAATTATGCTGCATCAGATATAGCTATTTTCAAGGTACAAGGGTACCAGAAGTAACCCGTAGCAGAGTGAGACACCGCGAATGCATCTTACTCTCCACACAGCAGTCTCCCTTGCCTCAATATTCATCAGATCAATGTGGCCATGGTGAGATAGGAATTGATCGAGAACAATTCCCAGCTAGCTCAGACCAACTATACTACCCTCACACAACCAGAATGTCAAAGGGCTTAATGAATAATTTGTCATATTGAGCAAGAAACAGTCATACATATGCAAATCCAACGACATAAAGTCAACCAGCAAACAATAATACAACTAACAGCAAGTCCGCTCACCCGCGTACGAGAACATTCACAAGTATAGTCGCAATAATACTCGCAGTCACGAGCATAGTAATAGTCATCATAAACCACACTGCACCACGCCAAATTGGTTCCGCATAACCACCTCTGAAAAAGTCCATCCATCGTTCTGGTCGAAATCCTGCAAGTCTTTGTTGAAGAAGACGTAATCGTTCTTTGAAGAGTACAAAGCCATCTACTCGGGGAGCATCGAAAATCTGACGATGCACCAAGATTGGATCAAATTCTTCTAGAGATGAGACATTTATGCCTAGTCGACGTGCGATTCTCCGAGACCGTTGGTTTCCAAGGAAGAGAAGATTGTAACTCTGAAGAAGCTCGAATCCTAAATGTGATAGTCCCAGTGCTCTAGATCGTAAGATCTCAACTTTCTTTTGGAAATACCGTCCGATGCGATGGTTGTAGTAGACCATATATCGTGTCCCATCGAAGTCATCGACATAGATTCTGAGTCGGCGGTGTTGATCTATCAGCAAATGCTCTCGTACAAAAGTGGTCCGTTCGCATTTGAAGACACCTCGTTCAATGTACCATGCATCGAGACGCATGTCCCTCTCTCTCTCTGGACGAGACGAATATTCTTCTTGTTGACCCAAAGACATTAGAAATGGAAAAGCACCTCTCAACAACTGACGATAATCTTCTGCCACAACATGTCCCAATAAACCTTCATCGTAGAAGTATTTGTCGAATTGACTTTTGACAATCTCAAGCTCGTAAGAATTTGGTAGATGAAATTGTGCAGGAGTAAGCGAATCCCGAGGGTTAATTCCCTCTGCTCCGATGAAAAACTTGCCATTTGGCCAAAGTCCAAGTATCGTCTCGCAAAGTCCTTGTACATATTTCATCGTAACGTCGGAGATTTCGTAACGAAAGTAGAGAGATGGTTCCGGCGAATGCTGAGCCAGAAGAGCTCGCTCCTGTACAAAAGATGCCAAATTCATTACTGACGGAGAGAAGAGGTTTGACTGCGTACTGAGGTCGTCAAGAATATAATCCACAAGAGCTTCAGCATCATTCACGAATTTGACAAGAGGATCTGGTTCGAAATCGTCTTGGAAAATCTTTTTGTATCCCGGCAAAAGCGCTGAAGCAAGAAGAAACTGTTGAATTACAAGAAGAAGACGAGTCTCGGAGGCAACAATGAAACTGCGAATAGTCCCATCAATCCTGATCTCAGTCTCGTCGGGAGACCGATGAAAAATAGCTTCGTCAAGTCTCTTCAAAAGCGGATAATCCAAGACTGTTCTCCCCATCATGGATTCATTGTAAGCTTCCGAGATATCTGCAAACTTTAAGGGACCATAACAAACAGTTTGAATAACATCCCCATGGCGAACGGGCATATGGTCGGCTGCTGATTTTTGAGATATGGTCGAACGTGCCCTGCTAATTGGATAAGGACGGCTATTGAACTGTTTCGATGCGCGACTACGACCGTCAGATTGGTCCCATTGCGATGAACGAAACGAAGCCCTGGAATCATAAGAGACCATGCGCTTCAGTTTCCCTGGAGCAGGAGTTCTGCTTCCTGACGTCACTCTGGAATCTCTGCGGACAAGGGCTAATATCAGCTTGCTCAGTAAAAGAGACATGAACCTGGAGGCGGAGGAGACGTTGCCGTTCCTACACTCAATGTCTCGGGTCTTTTCTCTAATTTGACAGTTCCTACAGTGTCTGGTTCTCTTTCGCTGTCGCTCACAGTCAACCCCACTGTTGCGCTGGGTTCATTCGTATGCATTTCCTCTACCTTGGCAGAGCGAAAGGTTGGACTAGAAGACGAGTTTACCCTGTTCGACCTCCTGGTGCGCGGGGGAGAGGTCGCATGGTAGTCGTCAGATCCACTGGAACTTGCGGGTACAGGAAAATCAACCGCTCCTGGAGGCTCATGATGACTGTCCTTAACCGGCTCCTTCGCCTTTTTTGGGCGTGGAATTTTCGTGGGCAATTCTGGTGACTCTGGAGGCACAGGAGAAAGAGACGCAATTGAAGCTTGTTCCTTCGCGCCATTCGAAGCACGCCTCTTGGGCGACGCTCTAGGGATTCCAGATTTCGAACCTTCAGCGATGCTTGGCATCTTCGTCTCCTTAGCTGCCTGTTTCTGTACATCATCGAGTTTCTTGGTCACTTCTGTAACGATAGTATCGCTTCCAATATTCTACTTGTAAATGTAACGAACCAGGAAGTTACGGTAGCAGCCTCAACTTGCCAAATAGGCGGCGAATGAGAGCCCTTTGAACGAGAAGTATTACCAGACGCTTGTGCCGGATCAACCAAAGGTTGCGCAGGAGATAAGTTAGAGCTCATGTTACTCGATGGTCTTCTGGAGGGTGTAATTCTTTCACCGGAAAGTCGCCTTTGAAATGATCCTGATCTTGGCGTTGAAGGCTTCGACAGCGAGTTTTCGTTTGACACTTCAATCGGAGGAGTTAGTTCAGGGGGTTCTACTTTGCGGTGATTGTGCGTGTGAACAGCAGGAGGTTGAGGTGGAGCGTCGTTTGGAGCAGCGTGGGTGACTTCAGGAGGTGGCGAAGTGTCATCCCCAGACGCGTCAGAGAGATGTAAGTAGCTATCTGAACGGCGCATTTCGGAACCCTCTTCCCCCGGTGAAGGATCAGGCAATCCTTTTCTGTCGGGTTTTGTGTAAGGCATTTTGTGGATCCGACGTTCAGCTTGCAAATTGGAAAGGGCCGGGACGTGATCAGATTTGTTGTATGTATACGAATTGTGGAGATCGAGAGGTCAGGTAATGAACACCAAAATCAATGGGTTATTTGGACAACTCATGTCGGTTTAGTGTATGATATTAGATAGCTACCTGGGCCTACTTCGCAAAACAAACGCGACATGATATTGATAATATGCTCTCAGCAAGACAATCTATAACTTTACAATACATCGTAGCTCATAAAGAAAACATATGCTCCTTATCCAGCTTGCCCAAAAAATCAACCAAACAACTGCTTAATGCCATCAATCTGTGCCTTCGTCGCAGTCTTCGGGAACTTGATATTTATCTTAACCCGCAAGTTGCCCTTTCCTCCTGTCCTTTGATTAGGCATACCTTCTCTCGTGAATAACTTCACTTCTCCCGGCTGCACAACATGTCCAGGCGAACTTGCGACTTTGAGTGTTCTTCCATCGAGAGTCTTGAGATCTCGTGAGAACCCAGCAAATGCTTCTACAAGAGAGATTTCAATCTCAGCAGAAAGGTCGTCTCCATCTCTCTTATAGACCGGATGAGGTTTTTCTTCGATGACAAAGGCGATTGTCTGAGATTGACCTGGGATTACTTCGTCACCTGCGTTGGGAAAACGAATTTTAGTTCCTGCTTTCCAGCCTGGTTTGACAGTGACTTCAAGGACGTTTTCATTTGGTGTTGGACGACCAGTCGCATCGAGTTGTTTCCGGGTGATCTTAAGACGCTTTGTGGTTCCATTATATAGACTAACGTTAGCAAATTGCTAGGCGTAAGGGAACTTACTCTTCAAGTGAGACTGGTAATGGTCGCTGAATAGTTTCTGGCTCAGGATCTGGAGATCGCATTCCTCCGAAACCACTCATACCGGGTGGCATTCCACCCATACCACCCATACCGCCCATACCGCCCATTCCCCCCATCCCCCTTCTCGGTCGACTTCGTGAACCGCCCATCCCAGCAAACGGTATATCATCATCCATCCCTCCCATACTAAAGGAGCTACCACCCATTCCCCCCATATTGAAGAAATGTGAGAAAATATCATTTGGATCCGAAGGCGAGAAATGGAAAGTTCTCGTTCCTCCCCCTCCACCACCAGGGAATCCTGAAAAGCCTGAAAATCCATCTGCTCCAGGAGGTGGGCCTCCTCCTCCTTTTAACCCTTCTTCACCGAATTGATCGTATATTTCTCGTTTCTGTTTATCCGAGAGAACTTCAAAGGCTTCAGAGACTTCTTGGAATTTCTGTTTGGCTGCGTCTACATTATCTTTATTCCGATCTGGATGATGTTGCATAGCTACACATGTTAGCTAATATTCATAAAAGAAAGAACTTACCCTTTTTCCGGTATGCTTTTTTGATTTCGTCTTCACTCGCATTTTTGTCAATCCCACTAATTGAACGTTAGCAACTTCATCATAAACCAAGTTTGGGTAGAATTGAGGATGAACTTACAGTATTTTGTAGTAATCTTTTCCCATCTTTGTGTTACCACAGTAGCTCAAGTTTGAATTAAGGACTAGTTCTTGTTCTGATGGTAGGTGTTAATCAGACGTCGTGACAGTTGAAGGACTTTAAAACAGAAGGTCCCGACTGCAGTCTGCGAGTCGCAGTTAATGACATTTAAGCCAGACGGCTTTATGACGGGGGTTTAACGGCTTTACCGGGGATTCCGAATTTGCTAGAATGTTCGCCCATTTGCTATTTCGTGATCTACTTGATTGGTGAAACCTTCACCTAAAAAATTCAAAATGAGTCGAAAACGAAGGGCTGAGGAAGAAGAAGAGGAGGACGAAGAAGATCTTGATTCAATTGAATCGGAGGACTCGCTTTCACCAGATTCTGAAGAAATTGAAGTCGACGACGAAGAGGATGACGAAGAAGAAGAAGAAAACGAACAGGAAAATGAAGACCTTGTCAATTGCGACTTTGAGTTCTTCGATCCTCAGGAACAGGATTATCTCGGAATCAAGTTTTTGTTAAAGCAGCTATTTGATACCGACGCCGATTCGTTAAATCTTTCTGCATTGACAGAATTGATCTTGGCTCAGCCGTTGGTGGGCACAACCGTCAAGACGGAGGGACATGAGAGCGACCCTTTATCATTTACAACAGTCCTGAATTTACAAAAGCACAAGGTGACGAGACTGTGTACGGGCAATTAGATCTAACTTTCAGGAGAATCCTGAGATAAAAGATCTTATCAAGTATTTGGTTGATAAATCGACATCGAATTCGGATATACACAAGGTTCTCGCTCCATTATTTGAAGATGGAACCGGTGGTACTGGAGATATTGGGTTAGTCTTGTCCGAAAGGATAGTCAATATGCCGCATGCAATCGCGGGTCCGAGCTATAAAATGCTCGTGGAAGAGATCCAATGGGCTAATGAAGACGTATCACCCAGACCTTGGACGACTGTAACGATGCTAGAATGAACCATACCAATTCAGTCACTTGTTAATTTTTTCCCGGGCATACGTGGAAAAAGAGCCGGAGGATGAAGATGATGTTGAAGATGACCCGGACGTCATTAAACCACCCTCAAAACGACAGAAGCGAAAGGTATGTCGGCAACGTGGGAACGAACTCAATATAGGCTTCTATGACGGATGACACATTGTCTTATTTCCATGTTGAAGATGAGATTTTTATGAAAAAGGGAAGATATGTATCGTTTCCGTTCAAAAGGGAAGGACAGGGCCAAAACCAGGACCGAAAGTTTGGACTATTGATTCTACTGGAACAGAGTGAATTTGAACATGTTGTCAGTGAGATGGAGGGATCTAGTTAAGTCGGAAAATGTTTGCTTAATGATATCCGGATTAGTGTATTTCAAACACAAAGTAAGAGTACCGCGAATTGCATCTGTCCAAGGGAAATCGCATAAAAATGAGTTATGACACTCTGCGAGATTTTAGTTGTAGAAGGTACTACGGAGCCCCTTTACGAAACTGGTACTACCGTGGTACCTGGATTGTCGATCCTGTATTTTCCCAAGCGTGGCTGACGGTACAAAACCTCCACTTCGCTTCCCACAGACCATGCTCTGATGAATTTCGTTTCAACAATTCTAGACACTCTTCAAGCGCTTCCCGACCCTTTGATATACACATTCATTGCAGTCACTGCTTCTGGAGCCGTTTATTCCACTATTCACCATGTCAAACATTGGAGACTACGCAAACAGAATCCTCCCAAGCTAAGTGGTTCAGCCGCAAGGAGAATCGAAGATTGTACATTCCCTTGTCCAGCGACACGCTGATTGAATAGCTTTGAATGCCTGGAGTCTAGGTGTCCTTGCAAAAAGCTCCAACTACAATGTCGCTTTTGCGTAGTATCCCATGTGGCTGCGACTGATTTCAGGGCAAAGAAAATCCTTATTGAGCGAGCTTTAGCAGAACCTCATCGTTCTCGTCTTCTAGCTGGTCTAACGTCAACGAATCGTCAAGACCGTATCGCCTCCTTGGTGAATCTCAGATATATTTTCGGGTTCAAGCAGAAAACACAATGTAGGAGACACTGCAACTTTCTGACAACTAGATCTGAATGACAGCAAGGCAAGGTTACAAATTCTTTCGTTTGCTGCGAATTCCAGTCAATACGAACCATTACTCCTTTGTCTATTCAACTCGACTTCAGACCCAGAAGCAACAAGATTAGCCATCCAAACCATCTGTTTACTCGTCCGCTTAACACGATTTAAATTCCACCATCACCAAGGATTTCGAGAATGGGTTCT
>Ga0335072_10011242_pt1 | contig 12829 bp, 6 predicted proteins | sample Lox_Sample_21_FD_206725 | JGI IMG/M metagenome (GOLD analysis project Ga0335072, IMG submission 206725) | Soil microbial communities from Loxahatchee National Wildlife Refuge, Florida, United States - Lox_Sample_2.1 | ecosystem: Environmental > Terrestrial > Soil > Wetlands | place: USA: Florida...
GATCATCATAGCGACGGCAAAGAAATTGGTTCACATCGGCTGCATCGTGGAACCACGCATCATACGCGTGCCCCATCTCGCGGCCTTCCGAGGTGAGATGGTGGGGAAAGAACCAGCTCAGAGTGAAACGGAGATCCACTCTCTGACCCGGAGCAATGCGGACACTGGATGCGAGCGCGCCCGTTCCCCAGGTCAGTCTCGGCCTTGTCTTCTTCCCGAGCAGATTGTTGTGTACTTCGCGAAGCAGCTCTTTTGCATCCGCCGCTGAGGTTAGGTCTGGATCGTGCGCATCCGAGAAGACTCGCGCCAAGAGCGCGTCGGCACTGAGTTCTTTGAGGACGCGGCGAGCTTCGGACTCGGGCAATGCATCAATTTGTGCCAGTGTAGGAAGCCGAGGGGTCGGATCGGCGACTGCGCCGGCATTCGGCAATTGGCCCTTCTTGAAGTATTCCTGAAGCAGGCCGATCAGCATGTAGTTGAGCCGTGGTGTTTCCCATCGGCAGCATTCGGATGAGGCGTATTCCTGGAATGTGCCGCTTATATAGGAGTGCTCGCCGCCGGTCACTGAAAGGCACATGTTTCCGATGCCGGAAGGGAAGTCACTTTGAGCGGCGGTTTGCAGAAACAGGCTGGTTACTTGATCCTGCTCAGAAATCGAATTGGTAAGCTGCCTGTTGGGAAGAGCGGAAGCAAGAGGATTGTCAAGGATGCCTGCGATGGACGCTTCCACGACTTCGTTGCTTATGTTCTCGAGAGAATAGACGATATGAAACCCTGGAGTTGCCGATTCGCGCGCTTTACCAGGAATGAATGGGGAAAATGCAAGTGCGGTTACGCGGACGGGCAACGTTGGATCGTTATAGCAAAGCCCGGTCATAGGAAACCATGCATAGTAATCGATCGATTCAACGTCCTGGGCGAACGGTAACGTGTAGAGGTTGTTTTCATCAGAACGGAGATAGAGACGTCGAAGTTGGGGACTCTCCTCCGAGGCCTTCCGCGCGCGAAGCATGAAACGGAGGTACTGCGGACCGGGCGGAGGCGGAGCGGTGGTTGAACGGGCGCCCTGGGCCCACGCACCGGAGTTGAAGATCTGCCACTCGTAGAAGCAGCCATCGGCGCGAATTTCCACAAACCCTGTGCCGATTCCACCCAGGGGCGCACCCGAACCCATTGGCATGGTCGATGGAATTACGATAGGCGACTCGAACTCGGTTGCGCGAGGTGGCAGGTTGGGTTGAACAGCTTCAGTGGCTGCGCCACCGCCGCGTCGCACCGATGCCTGGTAGGGAGCGGCGAAGGCGTGCGAACCCGCGAGCATTGCACTTCCGGCTGAAGCAAAGGTCGTGAGGAACTCGCGTCGGGAAAGACTCACTGCACGCTCCGGAAATCAAGTTGGTTGGCGACGACCACGGCTCCTACGGAAACGGGCGCCGAATCGCGGCTGGCGTTCTTCGTTTTCTAGACCTCTTCTTCCGGCGCGGCGCTCAACGTGAAGTCCACCGTCTGGGAGCCCAGGCGGGGGTGTTTGGCGGTCAGCCGCACGGAGCCCGGTGATTCCTGGGCGCGAATCCAGACCGCACATACCCCGCCGATGAGAGAGAACGGGTTATCTCCGATCAATGTCGCAGGACCTTCCAGAGTGAACGTAATGGGATCGTTTGCGTAGGTCCTTGCAGCGCCAAATTCGTCTGTCACTCGCACAACGACACGCGTTGTGTCGGCTCCGTCGGCCACCAGGGCTGCGTCATCCGGCAACAACAGAAATTTACTATCGACGCCCCTTCCAGAGAGGGTTTTAGTGATGACCAGCTTGCCGTTCAGGTAGCCCTCGATGCGCAGATCACCCCATCCCGCGCGAAAATTGCGCAAATCAAGCTTCGACATATCCAGAAGGAAAGGCGCGTATTTCAAATGGTCGAATTCCGAGCGATCCGGATCGATCTCGGCAAGTAACACCCAGGGGTTCGCCTCGACGCTGTTTGCGCGGGCAAAAATCTTGAGATGATCGCAATTGGAGCAGAAGAGGGCTTTTGTAAAACCGACCGACTCGTCGCCGCGTGCCCAATGGAACGCTGGCTCGAGTACGATCTCCTCTTCCGGGTCGCATTGGGATTTGTAAAAACCCGCAGCCGGCTTCGGTTCGCGGAAGATATCGGTGACGCCGTGGTAGCAGATGCGATCGCCTGAACCAAAATTGGCATGCGTGTTGTAGTCGAAGGCGCACCACCCGATGCCTCCCGCATACTGCGGATTGGAAGCAAGCTGGTTATGGATGCGTGCATGTCGCAGCGTGTGTTCGCGCTGGCGCTCGTCATCGTCGGTTGTCTTGGTGGGAAAAGTGTGTCCGACAAACTCGGTATTCAGATAGCGCGGATGGTTCGGCGGCTTCAATGGGAAGCCGAAATCATTCATCGTAAACACGTCTTCGAGGAATTCCGACTCCTGAAAATAGCGGATGCCTCCAGTTTGGCGCGACTCGTCGAGCGCATGCGCAAGGGCATTTGTGCGCGTGTAGAAATCATGATCGTCAAGCGACTCGTTAATTCGTACGCCCCACAGGACGACGGATGGATGATTCCAGTCGCGGCGCACCATGCGCCCAACGTTATCGATGGCGACCTCCTTCCATTTTTCGTCGCCGATGTGCTGCCAACCGGGAATCTCCTCCAATACCAGCAGGCCGATTTCGTCGCAGCGATCAAGAAAGTGCCGCGATTGGGGATAGTGTGAAGTGCGGACGATATTGCAGTGGAGGTTCTTGCGGAGGATATCAGCATCGCGCTTTTGAACGCGCGCAGGCATCGCCTGGCCGACGAACGGAAATGTCTGATGACGGTCAAGCCCGCGCAATTTGATGATCTGGCCGTTCAGCGAGAATCCATGGTCAGTGAAGGTGGCGTCGCGGAATCCGATGCGGCGGGTATCTTCGTCGATCGTTCGTCCCTGTCGAACAAGCCTTACGCGCACAGTGTACAGAAAAGGATTCTTCAGATCCCAGAGCCGGAGATTCCCGAGTTGATTGATTGAGATGGTGAATCGCGAGGGATCCGCGCGGTCTTCGACCGTGGTGTAAGCAGCCGCATCGGTATAGGGGTCGAGAGCGGAAGGTGGATTGCCCGCGTGCGCAGCAACTACGCCTCGGTCAAGAGCAAGGGTCCCTCTCCCGACGACGCGCTCGCCGTCCTGGAGGTCCGCTTCCAGCGAGAGGCCGCGCTGGGACAATTCGCCGGCGAGAAAACAGTGCACATCCAGCGACGGACTGCTCCCCATGACGTTTTTGGGCTGGGCAAAGATGTTGTCAATGTAAACGGAAGGAACGATCCGCAGAGCTACCTCACGATAGATGCCGCCGAACGTCATGTAATCGATTTCATTTCCGAACGGAGGAATGTCTGAACGCTCCGTTGAGTCCACTTGCACGACCAGTACATTGTCTGCGTTCTTTCGCACATGATCGGTCAGCTCAAATGAGAAAGGAGTGAATCCGCCTTTGTAGCTGCCGAGGAGGTTGCCGTTGATCCAGACCGTGGAGGCAGTCATGACTCCCTCGAAGTCCACAAAGACGCGCTTGTCCTCGACATCGCTGAGGAGTTTGAATCGCCGACGATAGGTAGACACAAACTCGTAATCCCGGTCATCGAAGCTGTGCCAGGGAAGCTGAATATTGGTGTGAGGAATTGCGATCCGTTCGAAGGCGGAATCGTCAAAATCCGGAGACTCGGCACCATTGACCTTCGCTGGATGAAACCGCCAGTTCCGGTTGATGGCCAGGATTTGCCGTCCTTCTCTTGTGGGTGCATCCGCTGCCAGCGAGGGGTCAGGAAAAGCCGTAGTCGCAAGAACGGCACCTGCCGTTTTTAAGAAGTCACGCCGAATCATCATCTTTCTCCAGAATGAGTCTAAGCCATCCAAGCGCGAAGCGCATCGCCAAGGTGAACGAGAGATACCGAACCGGTTTGCGGTCCGAGGTCGAATTCAGGGGGTGCAATGACATAGGCCTCCGAGAGGCTTTCCGCCAGACACACACAAGCAGTCGAACTCTGATATTCCGGGTAGCGGTTTGCCGCCAGCCAGACGTAGAGCGCAAGTATCTGGGCATCTATCGCACTTCCCGGCAGATCGTCCACTGGAGGAAGCGGGTTAACCTGGTCCGGATCCTCAAAGACGGCTACGCCAGTGAAGGGCTTCGGTTTGCTGCGGAGCCCGAATTTGGCTGCAAGCAACGTGGGCCGAGCGCGTCGGAACGCCTCCGAGGCTGCCCACTCGACAAACGAATTGCCGAAGATGACGGCACCGTTTCCAGACAGATAAACGCTTCGCACAAACTCGCGAACCGCCGGGTCAGCCGCCACCTCGTGCGGACACCATGGATCAATGTCGATTTGCCTGAGTTGGTCAAAAATCTTGTCGGCGTCGTCCAGATCCTTGCGCATGGAATTCATCTCATGCGAGAACCTTTCCCGGCAAACTTCCAACCTGCCATAGCTCAGCAGTGTTCCAAACGCGTCGTCTGTGGCTGTCTCTTTCTTGTCAAGCAGTGAGCTGACGAGGCTGCTTCCGGCGTCCACCACCCAATAATCAGAAGAAGATACCCCGGGGCGACCGGGGAGAGTAGGAAATAATCCTTTGAGGTCTGTTCCAGTTGAATCGCCGTCTCCAGCCAGAAGAGATTCAAAGAGGTCGCGAGAGGAACCGGAATCTTCAAGATCCAACAACACCGTCCGACCAATTCCCTGCCAGGAGCGCCATGCATTCTCACGCGAAACGGGCAGGGGACGGGGAATGTCTATCAGGACCAGACGGTTCCGTGACTTGGAATTCCTTTCTGTCGAACTTGCTGAGTAGCGGTCCGATTCGTTAAAGACAGCCTGTACAGCCTGGCGCCATTCCTGAAAGTACGGAGAACGGGCAAGTTCAGAAGAGTTCTCGATTGTCTGTTCGCTTGTGGAGAAATTCCAATGCCGGACTCCCATCTTCTCTTCCAGCTGCACGACATTGCGGAAGAGGCGAGTCGATTGTTCGGACTCCAGACTCGCAACATACAGAAGAAGTTCCTCGACCGCTTTGCGCTCGTTGGGGAAAAGGAATTCCCATTGCCGCAACTGCTGATTGACGAACGGAAGAAAGGTTAACGGAAAGCGCTTGAGAAGCCCATGATTCAAGGCATCTCGAAGGTTCTCCGGCATCGTATCCTTTAGCAATGTCTCTTTCCTTCCTTCACGGCCTTTGAAGTTCCTTCACAGTTGTGCCCTGCGACTCCAAGGCTTGATACCCGAGAATTCCAGCAAGCGTGGGACAAAGGTCCACGTGCCGGATTGGTCGTTCGATGATTGCAGGCTTATCGACTGCCGCTCCCAAAGCCATCATCCAGGTGCCACGCGTAGACTCTTCATTGGCGCGATGGTTGAAGAACCCGTTCGTTGACGAGCCATCCGGATCACGTCCGAATTCGGGGAGAACCATCATCGTTGTCCGGTTCTGGTAGCTGGGGTTCGATTGGACCTCGTTCCATAACTGATAGGACAAACGATCGACATTCCGGATGCCGGCCACATGCATTGCATAGGAGCCGAAGTGGGCTGCTTCCACATCGGAAAATACGACCACAACAACGCGCGGCGCGAACTTTCGCATCACCTCTCGAGTGATGAAGAATGTAAGTTCATCACCGGAAGTTGGACCTCCGCTCTGCACAAAACCGGCGACGGCGGCTTTCATTGTGCTTTGCACGCGAGGGTCCAGCTCTTGGGCCGCGTCGAAGACGTTCCAGCCGAGGCCTTCATAGTTGCTGCCCATCATAGCGTTTTCGAGCTCAGCCTCGACCTTATTTCGATCGGCCATGTTGGCTGTTCTTCTGCCACGGAGAGCATCAGCAACGGCCTGGAGCATGAGTTGCTTGGGGAACACGACGTTGGCGCCGTATTCCGGGCCAAAGCGGGAGTCGGAACTCGCACCAATCTGGCTCGTGAGCGCTTTGTTGCTTGCAATCAACCATGTGTCGCTGCGATCTGCCTTCGACAGTTTGCGAAACTGCTCAAACATCGTTGGCGTGGTGGGGGCAAGTTTGCCCCAGTCATCGACCCGCTGCCAGTTTCCAGTGAGGATACTTGAAATCGCATTGAAGTGCGCGGTTACGCCTTCGTTGCGTGCATGCGGATAGAAGAGGGAATTGGGCAGGAGGTCGTTGTAGAGATGCGGAATATTCGCGATCCCGTCGGGAGAAAACGTCTCTGCACGGCGAACCCCGCCAACGACTACGAGGACCACTTTGTCGCTCTTTTTCTCCTTGTCGATTCGAAGCTGATCCGCTCGAAGGTCGGGAAGGATGAGCCCAGCAACGAGAAGTCCAGCGGCGCGCAGGAACATTCGCTTGGATTCGTCCTGGATAAAGTCAGGATTGTTGATAGCGATATTCGAACAAACCGGATCAACTTTCGCCATCGGTGATCCTCCTCAGGATCTTCCCTGGGGGATTCAGCTCACACGTGAAACTAGATTGAAAGTACACTGATTATAGGCTGAAAGACGGCCGCTATCAATGTCTGGCAAAGGGCATGTTCGCCCGTCTTTTGGAGCGTTTCTTCCAGCACGAGGAGAGCCCGAAAGATGGGCGACTCTGCAGATTTGGGATGCACGTATCGAGGCGCATCTCTGGTCCTTGCGACAGGTTATTCCAAAGCCAGGAACAGAAGTCTGTCAAGGCCGATCGAGGTACTTGATTCCGCGCCTCTTGGAAGAGAAGGAGCAACCACGAGAGCTTCGTTGCGCCCTTCGAACCACACAAGGAAAGAAGACTGGTCTGAGCCAGGAAGACGCTGTTGATTGATCCAATGGTAGTAGGCGGCCATATCTGCATCTACCAAAGAGCCAATGAAATCCAATTCCGGCTTTTCGTTCGAGTCGGAAAGGAGCTCATTCATCGGCCGTTGTCGTTGCCGAGGTGCAAAGCGAACTAATAAGGTGATGGCCTGGGCTCGGCGGAGTACTTCACGCGCCGTCCATTGCGCGAATGTTGTGCTGAATACCTGCGTTCCCGAGCCTTCGGTAAAAATCTTCAGCTGAAAATGGTCCAGTACAGGATCACCGGTGTTCTTTATGTCGAGATCGCCGGGTGTGAGCCGAGCCAGGTGCGTCCGCAGTTCCTCAGGACCCATTCCTGGCCGCCGGATCTCTATCTGGATATTCCTGAGCAGGGCATCCCGGACCGGTTGCAACATTTGATAGGAAATCGTTGTCAACTGAGGGAACTGGCCTGCCGGCCGCCCCCCATCGACATACCAGTGAGCGTATGGGATCTGATGCGTCTTGGCTCGATCTGCCACAGCCGCAAGGAGCAGCTCCAGTCCATTTGAGGGATTGATTCGGCCGAAATAGGTACCGTGTTGGCGAAGATTCTCGAACAACGGCTGATCGTACGAATCGACGCCTTGGCCGATCACTGCGATTCCCAGCCGCCGAACGGGGAGTGGAGGAGGTTGAATGAGCGGTTGCAAACGGGAGCCATAATCAGTTGCCGCTTTTCGAAAAGCATCCTGTTGGTGAGTTGACCACAGGTAAGCGGATTGTTGCTCGACGAACTGACCAGGCCTATTAATCCAGTCCGAATTCTCAAGCTCGTGAGGGAGGGAGATCGAGCTGAAGGGGTGAAACCACTCTCTTTCCTGCTCTTCAGATAGGGAGCTGAGATGAGCCAACTCCTGTTCGATTGCAGATCGTTCGGCGGGAAACAGGAAGTCATAGTCGATGATCTGCTTGAGTAAGCTGGGAAGGAAACTGAGCGGAAGCCGCCGCAGCGCCGGCAGGTGCGCGAGCGCCAGTTTACGCGCCTCAGGCGGATATCCTGCAAACTGTTCGGCTTGGAGACTATCCGGCAGCATAGGATTACAACAGCTCCTTGATCGGGCTTCCCTGAGACTGGCCGGGAGAAAACCCGAGGATTGCACCCAGACTCGGAACCAGGTCGATGGATTGGACAGGGTCGTCATATACAACTCCCTGCCGCACTCCCGCACCCAAAGCCATCATCCAGGTTGTGCGGCTCGCGACGTCACCGGTTCGATGGTGCTGAAAACCGTTTCCGCCCGAATCATAGTCGGCGTCTCGTCCAAAATCAGGAAGAATGAAGAGTGTCGTGTTGCCGGCGTATTCCGGTTCATGTTGAACCGCCTGCCAAAGTTCGGCACACAGGCGATCGGTGCGCCGAATGCCTTCGACATAGAGTGAATAGGCGCCGGAATGCGCAACATCGATGTCGTGCATCGTGATCCAGAGAAGGCTCGGAGCTTCCTGCTGCATCAGGCGCTTCGCAATGAAGACTGAAAGCTCGTCCGGGCTGGTCAAAGTTCGCGCGTGCGTCATGAAATCGTTGACCGACAGGCGCAGAATGTCCTCCAATTGGCGTAACTCGAATTCGTCGCCTTTCAGCTGGGGCGTATACAACGGGGTTTCGTAGTTGTCCCGCAGCAGGTGATCCAGATTCAGTCCGGACCCGGAATTTGCCGCACTCAGCAGGTGCTTCGGCAAAATTACGGTCGCCCCGAGACCTTGACCATACGAACGGCAGTCGCTTTCTCCAATTCGGTTGAATCCGTTGCTGGGCGCAACGACCCAAGCGTCGGTTGAGGGCCGCCTTAGATCCTTGCGGAAGTATTCGAATACGGTGGGATGGTCGGGCGGAACCGCGGCAAAGTTGTTGAGGGTCTCATATACCCCAGTCGCCAGGCTTGCCGTTGCCACGTAATGGCCCAGGATTCCGCGATTCGTAACGTGAGTAAAGAAGCTCGATTGAGGAGCGAGCTCCAGCAGAAGGTGAGGAATGTTGTGCTGGCCCTCCGGCGCAAACGTCTCCTGGTCCCGTGCACCGCCGCCGAAGGTAATGACAATGATCTTTCGCTTCTTTCGAGTGCTTTCCCCATGCAAAAGCGGGCTCGCACTCATCAGACTGCTTCCCACCGCAACGCCCGCGGCTACGCGCAGGAACTCGCGCCGGTTATAGCTGAGGCGTTTTGCGATCTCACGAGGGCAGGACAACTCAGAGGCCGGTAACCCGGATGAGAGCGTATTTTCGGGGAAGCGCTGTTGCATCGAGTCAACTTTCTTCAATCGTCGTTGCTGTTTGAGTCTTCAAACCTTGCAGCCCTTTACGGGCAATTTGTTCGGAAACGATCAAGGATTGCCTGGGTCGTCTTTTTCCGAATAGACGAATTGCTTGACCTCCGCCCTTTCCTTATCGAGTTCCGCAAGATGCTGAGCACGAAGCGCCTGGTAGACCGCGAATTCCTTCTGTGCGCGATCCTTCTGGCCAACGCGAACATAGTCGGTTCCGAGCCGGTAATGAGCATCAGGGAGATTCGGATTCAATTCCAATGCGCGCTCATACTCGGGGATTGCCTTGTCCCACTGATGCTGGTCAGAATAAAGATCGCCCAACTGAACATGTACCTCGGGGAGGGTGCCATTGAGCGCGATTGACTTTTTCAGGAGGTCCTCGATTTGCAGAACGTTGACGGTTGAGCTTTGAGCGCGCCTGGCCTTCCACAAGCTGATTGCGTAGTAATACTGAGCCAGGGGGTCATCGGGCTTGAGTTCCGCATAGCGGCGAAATCTGTCGGTAACTTCGTCAGCCTGGGTGGGCGAACTGTCGTATGCCTTGGAGAGGAAAAGATAGCACCGCGGATCAGCAGGGTTGAGATCGGCGGCGGACATGAGGGCTTTAACAGCATCGTCGTACTTGCCGCGCGAATACAATGCCAGTCCTAATCCGATCCAAATACGGGGAGATTTTGGATAGCGCTGGGTAGCCGTCTGAAAGACGGCAATGGCAGGCTCATAGGTCCGGTGGAGGAGCATTTCGCATCCGAGATCAAAGAAATTGTCTTCGCTGGGATTCATGTGGAGAGCGGTCTGGTATTCATTCACCGCATCCACAAATTTGCCGTCCTTTTCGTCGATCTGGCCAAGCAGGCCATGCAACTCGGCTGCATCCTGATGGCGCACGAGGGTCAAGACCAGCGCTCGCGCCTCATCAAGCTGTCCGACCACGTAATCCGCCATGGCGAGGTCATAGCTGTTTTCAGAGGAGCCAGGATCGATTTGTTCCGCTTTCTTGAGCAAGGGCAGAGCATCGGAAACGTTCCCTGATTTGATGTAGAACTCGCCAAGGTCATGGTTGGCGTCAAAACTTTCAGGCTCGAGTTGGAGAGCCTTGCGGAACTGCTCACCTGCCAAAGCGGTCTTGCCTGATTGCATCAGGAGAGCGCCTAGATTCGTCCGGGCGGCGGCGGAATCGGGTTTCAATTGGACGGCCAATTTGAAGTGGTCCAATGCTTTTGCGTTGTCCGCCATAGAGGCGTAGATCATGCCCAGGAGCTCATGGACCTCGAAGCTTCTTGTCGCGTAAGGAAGAACCTTCTCAAGCTGGCCGGCGGCTGCAGCGAACCTTCCCGCGTCGTAGTCGGCCACGGCCGACTGATAAATCTGATCCAGCCTCTGTTTTGGGATGTCCTCAGCAGAAAGCGTGGCGCACACAAGGAGGATACCCAAAATGATTCTCTTGCCCACTGCCCGCCTCGCTGGTCCAATGCGTGAGCAAAGTGCCCCGCAAAAGAAAGACCCCGGAAAAGGCACCCTGTTGGCGTGCCCTTCCGGGGTGTGACTCATTTTAGCTCAGTAGTACAGCTTCAGAGCAAATTGAATCTGTCGCGGATCGAATGGAGCATCGCGCGTCGATCCGAGTGCGCCGAAGGTTGAAGTTGTATAGTCACCCGAACCGGAGACGGGGTTGACGCCGTTACCGCCAAAGTTTGGCGCGTTGAAGTTCGGGTGGTTGAGGATGTTGAAGAACTCCGATCGGAACTGCAACGAGAAGCGTTCATTGAGCTGGAAGTTCTTAAACATCGAATAGTCGAGTCGATGGAATCCTGGTCCGGGAATCTGTCCAGGCTTGCTGCCCAACGCTGCTGCGCCGTTGAGGGAAACGCAATTGGGCGCGGAGCCTGGAATCGGCGCGAGAGCAGTCAGGTCAGTGCCCCCGAGCTGGCATGGCTGGCTGAAAGCTCCTGGATTCCCAATCCAGAATGGACCGTGGAATCCGCCCTGCGTTTCGATCTTGACGCCGAGCTTCGGACTTTGGCCTGGAAGCAGTATGTCGTTGCAGCCCAAGCCGGATGTTGTTCCCGAGTGGCAACCAAAGTTGACAGGCTGACCACCCTGCAACGTCAGGATCCAGTTTGCGGCCCATCCGCCGACAAGGGTGTTGGCCAAACCTCCATGATTTGCGTACATTTTGCCCTTGCCGAATGGGAGTTCGTAACCGCCGCTGAAGTGGATCACGTTGCGGAGATCGAAGTCGGCTGGAGCGTAGTCGAATTTTGGACCGAGACCCGGCACTGCATAGGCACGCAACCCCCCAGTGCTGCCGCCATTCAACAGGTCGCCGGCGTCGGACATCGTCTTGGACCAGGTGTAGGTGAGCAGGAATGTCAGGCCGTTTGCGTATTGCTGCTCAAGTTTTGTTTGCAACCCGTGATAGGAGCTGACGCCGTAGGTTGCCTGATAACTGCCACCGCCGAAATCGGCGAAGGGATAGCAAGCCTTATTGGGCCCTGCGGAGAAGGTTGCGAATGGACAGCCGATGCCCGTGCTGATACCGGCGGGCATAATCTGCGTTACGTTTTGATAGCCAACGCCGCCCTGAAGATCCGCACCATGGGTGTAGACATAAGACGCAGTCGCAGCCAGTGTGTGCGTGACAGAGTACTCCAGCGTTACGTTGGCACTGTAGGTTTTGGGAGTTGCGTAGTCGAACTGCAGACCTTGCAGACCTAATCCCAGGGCATTGACTGCGGTTGGTGTGAATGGGATGCAGGAGAATCCGGACTCGAGCGACGCTGTACCACCCGGTCCGGCGGTGGCGCACCCAGAAAACGGAGTGTTGTAACTGGTGGGTGCGACCTGTGAGTCGATGCTTCGTCCGGCTGGATTCGCGTGCGGCGTATACGAGAGGTTGTAAACGAAGGGATAGTTCTCGCCGATATTTGGGCCATATCCCTGGTTCTCAAACGAGTTGTAGAACAGGCCAAACCCTCCGCGTGCGACCCACCTCCGCGTCAACTGCATGTCAAGGCCTATGCGCGGCGCAAAGTTTGTTTTCTGCGTTTGCACAAGCCCTTGCCCATACTTGTCAGTTTGGTCAAGTGTGATGCCATCTTGTGCTAGCAGATCGACAAAGCCCGCGCAACCGACGCCCGAACAGGTTGCACTTGTTGAAAGAGCCCTATTGTCTTTTCCAGAAGCTGGGACGATGAAGGTCGGGTTGCCTAATCCCCGCTGAGGCAGAGGAATAGGAACGAAATTAGCCTGACCGCCATTCTGCTCGTTAATCGGGCCGAAGTAATCCCAACGGACGCCGAGGTTCAGCGTCAGCTTAGGAGTCATCTTCCAGTCATCCTCGAAGTAGGAGGCGTAGTACATCTTTTCGTCGTAGGTCTTGTTGATGTTGGAGGCATAAACTTCGTCTGCGCCTCCGGAATAGCTGAAGCCGTTGGCGTCATTCAGAGGGGTGAAAGCTCCGTTGCCGGCTGAAAACTGAGTGGGAGGCAGAATCATCTGTGCTATTCCACCTGTTGTGCTGCCTTGGTTTGGAATGTCGGTGAAATTGCTCGTATAGTCCCAGGCGCCACGCGACCAGGCTGGCTGCAGGGTGGCGAACTTCACATGCTGGTATTCAATTCCCATCTTGAAGTTGTGCTTGCCATAGATCCGAGTGAAATCGTCGGTGACCTGGAGGGTCGCGGTGGTCTCGTCCGAGGGCAGGAAGTTGTTGCTG
>Ga0335072_10011243_pt1 | contig 12829 bp, 12 predicted proteins | sample Lox_Sample_21_FD_206725 | JGI IMG/M metagenome (GOLD analysis project Ga0335072, IMG submission 206725) | Soil microbial communities from Loxahatchee National Wildlife Refuge, Florida, United States - Lox_Sample_2.1 | ecosystem: Environmental > Terrestrial > Soil > Wetlands | place: USA...
CACGAAACGGTCGACTCGACCTCACGCCACCCGGGCCCTCGGCGTTGCCGGCTCAGGTATCACGGTTGCGGTGCGCCCATGAAGCGGGCGTGCCGCAGCCGTGAAAGCGGGCGCAGTCCCGCGACAGCCAGTGATTTGTGCGTTATGAGTGTTCGCTGGGCGCCGAGCCCCGCAGGGCGGGAAGGCACGGGCCCGAGTCAGCCGTTTCGTGTGGCTGACTCGGCGTCCGTGCCTGCCCGGTCTGCCTGGGCCGCTATGACGGAGCGAACACCTCGGGCGGCGGCGCGGGGGATAGCTCCGCCCGGCCGTCTGTGATCGGCCTGGCTCCGGCAACGAACCGGTCCAGGTCGTCACCGTCCAGCACCCGCGCCGGGAAGGGGTCCGCCGCCACGCGCCTGGCCAGGTCCGCGGTTGCCAGTTCCCGGTCCGAAGCAGCGAGCACGAGATTGCCGAACCGGCGGCCGCGCAGCACTGCCGCCTCCGCAACGAGGCAGGCGCAGGCGAAAGTCGCACGCACCGACGCGGTCCTGGACCTGGTATGAGCCAGCGGCGGCCCGTCGCCGATGTTGACGGCGAACATCCCGGCGGGCGTGAGCGCACGGCGGGCTTCCGCGGCGAACTCAGTTGAGGTCAGATGCGCTGGCGTGCGTGCCCCGGCGAAGATGTCGGCGATCACGACGTCAAAAGACGCGGCAGGCAGCCCCGCCAGCACTGCGCGGGCATCGCCGACGCGGATCCTGATCCGCCCGAGACGGCCGCGAGCGCGGCGGCTTGGCTGGCGCAGCGGCAGCCGTTCCCGGACCAGATCCATCATCTCGGCATCGGAGTCAACGGCGAGCTGGCTGGATCCGGGCCTTGTGGCCGCCACGTACCTGGCCAGGCTCAGCGCGCCGCCGCCCAGGTGCAGTACCCGCAGCGGCTGGCCGGCCGGCGCGGCAAGGTCGAGCAGATGACCGATGCGCCGCACGTACTCGAAATCGAGGTACAACGGGTCGTCGAGATCGACATAAGACTGCGGCGTGCTGCCGACGAGCAGAGTCCACGCTCTGGGCCGGTCCGGGTCGGCCAGCAGTTCGACGGCGTCAGGCTGGCCAAAGCGGCGAACCGCGGGCGGGCTGCCTTCGTGCCGATCTGACATAACGTCCATTGTCTACTTGTGCCGACGATGCGATAGCAGCCCGGATGGCAGGTGTCACTGCCGCCGCGTACCGGACCTGCTAGTCGACCGGGAGGATCTCGGCGGAGTCGGTGAGCCGCAGCTTGCGCCGGGCCCGCTGGTAGAAGGTTGTGTGGCCGAACCGGACGACGGACGCCGCTCCCGGCCGCGGCCGCAGCTCGATCACGTCGCCATGCTGCGCACGGGCTGCTAGCTGGCCGTCCACTTCGATGGCGAGGTCGCCGCTGGCAGGCAGCACTTCCAGGGCGAGGCTGTCGTTTACCGAGAGCACGAGGCCGCGGTTGTAGGCCGAATGCGGCGCAGCCGGTGTGACCACCAGGGCCTCGACCGACGGGCTCACTATCGGGCCCCCGGCCGAGAAGCTGTAGGCGGTTGAGCCTGCCGGTGTGGCGACGACGACGGCATCCGCCGCGTAGCTGACGAACGGCTGCCCGCCAGCGAGCACGGACAACTTCGCTGTCGCGTGGCCGGGGAAGCGGACCACGGCGATGTCATTGAAAGCAGTCATCTGCTGGTCGCCCAGGACCGCGTCCACAGCGAGCCGCGGCTCGATCGTGAACTCCATCTCGTCGACAGCCGATAGCGCAGCGGACAGCCCAGGCACATCGACCTCGGCGAGGAAGCCCAGCTTGCCCAGGTTCACCCCGAGCACGGGCGCACCGTGGCCGTCGGACAGCCGCATGGCGCGGAGCATGGTGCCATCACCGCCAAGGCTGACCAGGAGGTCGGAGCGCTGCCCGAGCTCAGCCTCGGGAACGCTGGCGGCCGCGCAGTTAAGCCTTGCGATCTCGGTCTCGATGCCCAGTACCTGAATGCCGCGGCGCGCGGCCCAGCCCAGCACGGCGGCCACCGCCTCGGCCGAATCGCGCTTGGGGTGCAGCACCATGCCTACGACATGCATCTACTCGAAACCCTAGTCCCTGTCACAGTGACCTTGTTCTTGATGGAGATACTGAGCACGAGCCAGTGAGAACATCATCGATCATCGGAGCCGGGATGAAGGCGGTGCGGTTCGACGAGTACGGCGAGCTCGATGTACTCAAGGTTATCGAGGTGCCCAGTCCGGAGCCCGGACCTGGCCAGGTACTGGTAGAGGTCAAGGCGGCGGGAATCAATCCTGGTGAGGCAAAGATCCGCGCCGGGCTGCTGCACGACCGGTTCCCCGCGACGTTCCCGTCGGGCGAAGGCAGTGACCTGGCGGGCACAGTCGCGGCGCTGGGACGCGGCGTGGTCGGGATTGCCGAGGGCCAGGAAGTGATCGGCTATACCGACAACCGGGCCAGCCACGCGGAGTTCGTGCTCGTGGAGGCGGGCAACCTGACCCCGAAACCGGCCGAGGTCCCGTGGGAGGTCGCCGGCGCATTGTTCGTCGCTGGCGCCACTGCCTACGCCGCCGTGCGGGCAGTAAGCCTGGCTGCAGGTGACACCGTCGTCGTGGCCGGCGCGACCGGCGGGGTCGGCTCGATCGCGGTCCAGCTAGCGCGGCTCGCCGGGGCTACCGTGATGGGGATAGCGAGCCGGGCGCACCATGGCTGGCTGCAGCGTCGCGGCGTCATCCCGGTTGAGTACGGCGACGGGGTGGCAGACCGGATCAGGCAGGCCGCCGCTGATCACCTCGATGCGTTCATCGACACCGTCGGGCTGGACTACGTGCGGGTGGCACTAGACCTGGGCGTCGAGCCTGCGCGCATCGACACCATCGTCGACTTCGCAGCCGTGGCGGAACTGGGAGTCCAGGCCCAGGGCAATGCCGCAGGGGCGAGCGCCGCCGTACTTGCGGATCTCGCCGGCCTGGTTGCCTCCGGCCGGCTTGAGGTGCCGATAGCGGCCACGTTCCCGCTCGCGGACGTGTCGCAGGCTTACCGCACGCTCGAGCGCGGCGGCTTGCTCGGGAAGATCGTCCTCATCACGTAAGGCCGGCGCGCTGTCGCGCCTCCTGCCACAGGCGGCCGTACTGCCGGGCGGCCTGGCTGCGCGGGGAGAACGCGGCGACGGGCGCACGCTGCACGGACATCTGCTCGATGACCGACAGCGCGGGAATTACCGTGGCTGCGAAGTCAGGGCGCTGCGCCGGCAGGTCCTCGGCGATCTGCGTGTGCAGCCGCTTGCGGCGGTCGATCATCGAGAAGAACGCCAGGACGTCCGGCCGGTCCCCGTTGAAGCCGCCGATGAATTCGGTGAGCTGGTCTAGCGTGCGAACCGACAACGTCGTCGGGATCAGCGGCACCAGCAACAAGTCAGCGGCATGCAAGACGCTCTCGGACAGCAGCGAGATGCTCGGCGGACAGTCGAGGAAGACCGCGTCGTAATCGGCCTTCAGCGGCGCCAGCAGCGCGGCCAGCCGCCGGGCCGGCCGCTTGGCCGAGTCGAGCAGCAGGTCGAGGTTCCGGTAGGTGAAGTCGGCCGGCAGCAGGTCGAGCCCGTCGAAGTCGGTGCCCTTGATCGCGCCGTCGATCGACTTGGTTCCCCGGATCAGCGCCTTGCCGCCGCCCTTGACGCGCGGCTTGATCCGGAACAGATAGCTCGCCGCACCCTGCGGGTCCAGGTCCCAGAGCAGCACCCGGAACCCGTCCTTGGCGGCGAGGTAGCCAAGATTGACGGCGGCGGCAGTCTTGCCGACCCCGCCCTTGATGTTGTAGGTGGCGAAGATCTTCACGCGCCCGCCGTCCGAGTCAGCCCGTCCGGCCGAGTGAGTACAGCGAGCCTGGCCTGGCTGGCCGGGCTGGCGAAGTCGGCGAACCGGCCGTCGAACTCGCGCCTGGCCTCGCGCTGCGCGACAGCCAGGCCGGCCGCGATCTCGCCCATCGCCAGGAGCGTCTCAGCAGGGACACTGCGATCAGCGAGCAGCTGACTGGCGAAGGCCCGGATCTCAGTCCGCTGAACCTCGGCATCCTGAAACGCGCCCAGGCAGTCCTGCAACGCCTTGAGTTCCCTGACCGCCTGCCAGCGCTGCGCGGGGTCGTACAGCGATCCGAACATTTCGACCAGGTAGCGCAGTTCCTTGCAGCGCTTGCGCAACTCGTGCAGGCTTTCCGGCGGCGAGGCCGCGCTGATCAGCTGACCTGCCTGCAGGGCGCCGCGCTGGGCCGCGCCGATCCTGGCTGTAGCGAGCTGCGCGACGGTGCGGCGCTTGCGCGCCGGGCCAATCTCTTTCAGCGCTGTCCGCCAGTTGCTGCTGAGCCGTCGGAAGCGGGCCGACCGAAGGCCGGCCGCGAGGCGGCGGTACTGCACCGCGCGCGATCGCACCAGATAGTCATGAAACGGGTACAAATCGGCCGGTGACGCAGCGACCAGCCCGGCCGTCATGCGGGCATAGCCCAGCAGGTAGACGTCCAGGTCCCTGGTCGGCGTGGTGAGATCGCCGAGCCAGCGGAACTCGGCCCTGAAGTCACGGGCAAGCCCGGCCGGGAGCGCGCTGCCGCAAAGCTTGATAACCGACCGGGTACGGCGCACCGCTATGCGCAGATCGTGCAGGAACTCGGTGTCGATATCCCTGACGGTGCCGGGCACGTTCGCCTCGAGAGCATCCAGCAGCGCTGTCAGGACTGTCGCGAGGGCTGCGCCAGCAGGCATCGACGGACTCAGCTTTACTGTCGTGGCCCTGCCTGGCAGGTCGCCTGCCCGCAGGCCGGCCACAGCCAGCGCCGCCTCCAGCGCCGACCCGCGCGCGGCGCTGATGCCCGGCACGCCGGTGATGGCGCGAGAGATCCGGTCAGTGACCCCTGCGTAGCCGCGCACCGGGGTCAGGGTCAGCCGGGCCGCCGCCGCCGCGCGTGCCGGCGACGTCACCGACATGCAGTCGACATCCAGCCTGGCTACAGTCTTCGCGTCGTCGTTCAGCACCCGCAGCTGCGTGACTCGGCTAGTGGCGCGGGCGACTGGGCACAGCGCCCGGATCCCGGCCACCGGCTCGACCAGTTCGTGCAGCGGCCCGGCGGGCAGCTCGCTGACCAGGCTGGGCCAGTGTGGTTCTCGTCCGGCGGCCAGCGCCTCGCTGGCCAGCAGATCGCCATCCCGGCCGGTCAGCAACAGCTCGGTCCGGCCGCGGCAGACCGCATGCTCGAGCGTCAGCCCGGCCCGGTACAGCCGCCAGTCAAAGGTGTCGAGCCAGCTTCGGCGGCTAGCCCGGGTCCGGCCGCCGTTCACCCAGGCTAGACCGCCGTCCAGGGTCACGCTGCCGGCCAGTGCAGCGGGGAGCCCGGCGCCGCCGCGCGCCACACCGTCGACCACGAACTCGCGGATGCTGCTAGCCACTCAGCGTGAACCTCGGACGGTTATGTCAACCAGAATTACCGCAACAATATATAAGTGGACATCTGAAGTTAATGCTTCGTTAACTATTTTAGCGATGGCAGATCTGCCGCACTAGCTGTACGGTTTCGCCGGAAACGGGGGCCGGGGGAGGTGCGGTAGCGTGACTGGCGCGGAGGGAGGTGCGGCAGCAGCGTGACTTCGATGGACTGGAGCACGGTGTCATCGCTTGCGACTGGTGGTGGCACGCTCGTACTGGCTGTCGCCACGTTCGCGTCGGTACGGTCAGCTAACCGCGCGGCACGGGTCGCCGAGCAGGCCCTGCTGGTGAACACTCGGCCGCTGCTCGTCAACTCCCGCATCGAAGACCCTTCGCAGAAGATCTTCTGGCAGGAGGGCAGGCCCGTCATGCTGGGAGGCGGCCGCGGCGTCGCCGAGTTCGAAAACGAGGTCGTCTATCTCGCGATCTCGGTGCGCAATGCCGGCCGGGGTATCGCGGTCATGCACGGCTGGCGCTTCCGGGCCGGGACGGAGGTTGATCCGCCGCGGCCTGACCCGGACAGCTTCCGCCACCAGGGCCGGGACATCATGGTTGCGCCCGACGACGTCGGCTTCTGGCAGGGCGCGTTCAGGAATCCCGATGACCCGCAGTATGACGAGGCCGTGGAGGTCGTCAAGAACGGCGATGCGCTGACCGTCGACCTGCTCTACGGCGACAACGAGGGCGGCCAGCGGATGATGAGCCGGATGATGCTGCGCCGGCGCGCGGTGCCGGACGGGACCCCGGACAGGACGGACGTCCCCTGGATTGCGTCGGTCGTACGGCACTGGAACGTGGACCGGCCCGATCCGCGGTAGCGCCCAGCGTCCCGATGCCTCGCGGTCCCCGTCTCAGGTTCGTTCCGTCGCGGCCAGCGGTCCTGCGGTCATTCCTGCAGTGCAGCATCAGGCCGTCGCGGCAAGCGCCCGCAGCAGGCGCCCCCTCGTGACCTGCAACCGGTGGTAGGTGACAGCCAGGAAGCGGTCGAGCACCGCGTACCCGAACGCCGGGTCGTCATGGCAGGCCGCCCGGACCCGGGCGGCATCGAATTCAAACGCCTGCATCGGCTGAGTGGTCACGGCGCCGTACCGGAACTGGTAGGGCGGCTCAAGCCAGCTCAGGCCGACGACGTCGCCGCGGCCTAGCATCTCGATCACGACCCGTCCCACTCCGGGTGCCAGCGCGTCGAGGGCAACTTGGCCTGCATTGATGATCCAGAAACAACGCGCCGGCATCTCCTCGTCAAATAGCCGGGACTGGGCTGGCAGGCTGACGTGGCGCGACATCGACGCCAGGCGTTCGACATAGGCCGGCGGCAGACCGCGGAGGAATGACTCGGCGCCGATGATGGATGCCTGCGCTGTCATGGCCGTCCCCTCCTTTGGGCCCCTCTCAGGCTGGCTCTTGTTCTCTCCCAGCACACCGCCAAGCCGCGACAGGTCACCAGGGCACAAGGCCTGCCATAACCGGGTCGCCGGTCCCTGGTTACCGAGCCCGCGGCGAAAACGGGATGACCGGCTGATTCGCGCCGGCCGGCGCTGGCCTGCCGGGCATGGCCTGGGTGATGATGATGCTGGCGGGATGCGATGCGCCGGGCGGGTGACCGCCGGGCCCAGATAGGACGGACGGGAAATGCTGCAGGTATTCGGGTTCGACCGGATCGGTGTCGTGGTAGGCGACATTTACTTCGTGGACCCGGCGCCGGCGAAGGGCCAGGAGGGCGCCGAGCACGGCGTCCGGCTTGAGGTCCGGATGCTGGAGCCAGGCGAGCTTACCGGCTCGATCTACGCGTCTCGCCCGATCCAGATCGCCGAGCCGGTGTGGCGGGCGGACCTGCTGGAAGCCGTCGACGGCCCGCCGGGCAGCCTGAACCGGGCGCACCATCATCCGCACATGCGCGGCTGGGAACCCCGCAAGCGGGTCTTCGATCGCGCGCTGTCGAGCGACCCGGTCGGGTGGGTCGGCACCATGCTGTCCGACCTCGAGAGCTTGCTAGCCCAGGCTGACATCGAGGTCGATGAAACCCTCGCGGCAGATGCCGACAAGCTGCGCGGCGCCGTACCTGATGTCCAGCGTGCAGTCAGCAGCATGCTGGATCAGGTTAAGGCCGGACAGCTCGGCACCGCCCCGGCGGCCGACAACCTGACCAGCGTGCGGGCGAGCTGGCTGTAGCGCGCCTGGCCGCTGGCACATTGGCGCGGCCTGGGCAGATCCAGAGGTGAGGGATGAGCTCGACTCACATTGCGCCGCAGTTCGAGCGCTGGGTCGGCCAGACATCCAACCTGGACCGGTGCACCCGGTGCGGGCGACCGCGCTCGGTGCACGGCCCCGACTGGAGCTGCCCGTCTGGCCGCCCGCGTCATGCGGCTTCGACAGCTCTGACCGCAGGCAGCCTGTTAGCGAGTGCAGGCGTTGCGCTGCGCCTCGCAGATGCCATGGCCAGCCACCAGGTGCCGGCTGCGCTGTTCCTTGCCGGGATAATCCTGGCGCTGACCGGGCTGAGCATGCTCGGCCCGCACGACGAGCACCCGAAGAACTAGCGGCCGCGTCAGGCCAGGCCAGCCGGGCCGGGATCGATGCCGTGCTCGCGCAAGAGCGCCCTGAGACGGGTCACTTCCGCGTGCAGTTCGGCTACCTGGGCCGCAAGCGGCGGCCGCTGCGTCCACTCCCGCGCCGTGGCGTCCCGGTCGATCAGCAGCTCGGTCTCGGTGTCGCTGAGTTCCTCGGCCCGCTTGAAGTCCTTGGCGTCGATCGCGGCTTCCTTGTCCTGGCGCAGCCCGTCGATGACCCGATCGAGCTCGGTCAGGTCCGGCTTCATGCCAGTCCAGCGCTCGACCGCGGCAAGCCCCATGGCAAGCGCGTCGAGCCGCCGCGCGGTTTCGCTGTCCGGGCCGGGGCGCAGCTGCGTTCCCGCCCGTGCCCCGAACCTGCTCGCTGAGCGCCTGGGCAACATCTCGATCACCCGCTGCCTGACCGCATTGGGCTGGGCCCCTAGCCCGGCCAGGGTACGGGCGGCGACGCTCGTGTCGTTGTGGATCACGCCCAGCAAGATGTGCTCGGTGCCGATGTAGTCACAGCCAAGCTGCAGCGCCTCCCGCAGCGCCAGCTCAAGCGATCGCTTCGCGGGAGGGGTAAACGGGATATGCCCGGCCTGGCCCGGCCCGCGCCCTACTGCCGCCGCCACCGCCTCCCTGGCCCCCTCCAGGGTGATCCCGAGCGAGGTCAGCGCGCTGGCGGCGACGCTGCTGCTGCTGCCGCCGCCACTGTCGCGCAGCATCCCCAGCAGCAGGTGCTCGGTGCCGATATGACTGTGGCCGAGTTCCCTGGCCTCCTCCTGGGCCAGCACGACGGCCCGGCGCGCCCTGTCGGTAAACCGTTCGAACATGGTGCACCTGCCCTTCGACTTAGAGCATCGGCATGACGCGCCGCCGCAGTCAAGCTGAGGTCCTTGTCACCTGGCGAATGTCGCCGCATCTCGGCACACTGGAGGATGTGTACGACTTCGACGTTCTGGTCATCGGCTCAGGGCCGGGCGGGCAGAAGGCGGCGATCGCTGCCGCCAAGCTCGACCGCCGGGTCGCGATAGTCGAGCGGCCAGACATGCTCGGCGGCGTCTGCCTGAACACGGGCACGATTCCGTCAAAGACCCTGCGCGAGGCCGTCCTGTACCTGACCGGGCTCGACCAGCGCGAGATGTACGGCCAGAGCTACCGGGTCAAGGATGAAATCACCATCGGGGACCTGACTGCCCGCACTAAGCACGTGGTCAGCAGGGAGAACGACGTCGTGCGCAGCCAGCTCACCCGCAACCGCGTCACTGTTCTGACCGGGACGGCGCGCTTCACCAGCGCCACCGGGGTGGAAGTGGCAAACGGCAGCGGCCGCAGCCGTGAGTACAGCGCCGAGAAGATCATCATCGCGACCGGCACGAAGCCTGCCCGGCCGGCCAGCGTGGAGTTCGACGAGCGGACGATCATCGACTCCGACGGAATCCTGCTGCTCGACCGGGTACCCCGGTCGATGGTCGTGGCCGGCGCCGGGGTGATCGGCATCGAGTACGCCTCGATGTTCGCGGCGCTCGGCACCAAGGTGACGGTCGTCGAGCAGCGCGACCGGATGCTGGAGTTCTGTGACCTCGAGGTCGTCGAGGCGCTCAAGTACCATCTGCGCGACCTGGCGGTGACTTTCCGGTTCGGCGAGACCGTCTCGGCAGTCGAACGGCACCCGGACGGCGCGATCGCGGCGCTGGCCAGCGGGAAGCGCATCCCGGCCGACACGGTCATGTACTCGGCTGGCCGCCAGGGCATGACCGACGATCTCGGCCTGCCCGCCGCCGGGCTGTCCGCTGACGCGCGCGGCAGGATCGCTGTCGATGAGTTCTTCCGTACTGCGGTTCCGTCGGTCTACGCGGTCGGTGACGTGATCGGCTTCCCGGCGCTCGCGGCCACCTCGATGGAGCAGGGCCGCCAGGCGGCCCTCCATGCCTGCGGCGAGGCACAGCACCAGGTAAGCCCGCTCCAGCCCATCGGGATCTACAGCCTCCCGGAGATCAGCTTTATCGGGCAGACCGAGGATCAGCTCACCCGCGACTGCATCCCGTTCGAGGTTGGTGTCTCCAGGTACCGGGAGCTAGCCCGCGGCCAGATCGTCGGTGACTCGTACGGCGTGCTGAAGCTCCTGGTGTCGCCGGTCGATCGAACCCTGCTCGGCGTGCACGTCTTCGGCACCGGCGCCACCGAGCTCGTGCACATCGGCCAGGCCGTCATGGGCTGCGGCGGCACGGTCGACTACCTCGTCGACGCCGTCTTCAACTATCCGACGCTCGCGGAGTCCTACAAGGTCGCGGCACTGGACGCGACGAACAAGATGCGGCAGATCGAGCGCTTTTCAGCCTAGCTTTGCGGACTGCTCGCCCGGCCGCGCGCTAGGCGTGGTGCGGGCTTGGACTTCGCCCTTGCAGGCGGCCAGAGCGCTGCGCCAGGGGACCGATTCAGCCGCCGCAGCCGCACGCGCCGCCGCAGCAGCCGCCACCGCCACCGCCAGCCCGCGGCGCGGCGGACTCTGCGGCCCGGCCGCCGACGGCGACCGTGGACAGCAGCTTGACGGTGTCGTCGTGGCCTGCCGGGCACGTGGCAGGGGAGGACGACTCGCTCATCGGGCGGGTCTGCTCGAAGGTGTCGCCACAAGCGCGGCACCGGTACTCATATCTCGGCACGCCTCGATAGTACCTGGGCCGGGGCCGCCGCGAGCGAATCGCCCGATCCGGTATCCAGAAGTCGACACCCTGCAGGTTTGCTGACCGCATAAGCGACAAATCACCCGGCTATGGTCAGCAAAGCTGGAGGGTGTCGTCCGCGCGAGCCGCGACATCGCCTGGCCGCTGGCGATTCATGCCAGATTGGTCGGTTTACCGCTCAGTCAGAGATCGGTGCAGCTTCCGTCACACTCATCGCGTCCTCAGCGTGCGCCGCCCCGGCTGGCTCGGCGTAGTAGAACTGCTTGCCGCGCATGAACGAGATCAGCGCGCCGATCACCGACATCGCGATCGCGGCACTGAACACGATGACCAGGCCGTGGTGGAACGGCCCTGATATCAGGTTCGGGAAGAACTGCTTGCCGGTGAGGGTCGCGGCGTTGCGGGCAGGAAGGCTGGCCAGGGCACCGGTCGGCGCGAGCATGCTCTTGATCGGGTTGTAGCCAAGCAGTGCCGAGAACAGGGTGCTGACCGGCGGGAGGCTAGCCACGTGCGCAGCCGCCCCGGCCGCGACGCCCTGCGCCCGCAAGCCGGCGCTCAGGGTCTTCGACAACGTCGCGGCCAGTCCCGCGATCATCAGCGAGAAGAAGAACCCGATCGACAGCGACATACCGGAGTTCATAAAGACCGACCGCATGCCGGACGCGGCCCCGCGGTGCTCGGCAGGGACGCTGCTCATGATCGACGAGGTGTTCGGGGACGCGAACAGTCCGGAGCCGAGCCCGTTGCAGAAGATGATCGCTGCGAACGCCGGGTACGGGAAGTTGATCGGCAGCAGCATCAAGCCGGTAAACGCAGCCGCCGCGACCAGCAGCCCGGCAGTCGCGAACGGGCGCGCGCCGTACCGGTCCGACAGGTACCCCGAGATCGGCCCGGCGATCAGGAAACCGGCGGTCAGCGGCAGCATGTAGATGCCCGCCCAGAGCGGCGTCACCGTGTAGTCGTAGCCGTGCAGCGGCAGCCAGATGCCGGCCAGCCAGATCACCAGCATGAACTGGAGGCCACCGCGGGCCATCGAACTCATCAGGCTGGCCGCGTTCCCGGCCGCGAAGGCTCGGATCTTGAACAGCCCCATCTGGAACATCGGCTCAGCGATCTTGGTCTCGGCGATGCCGAAGATGGTCAGCACGACGACGCCGCCGATCAGCCCGGTGAGGACCAGGGGACTAGTCCAGCCTGTGGTGTGGCCGGCGTAGGGCTGGATGCCATAGGTAATCGCCGCGAGCAGGGCGGTGGCACCGACAGCGAACAAGACGTTCCCTACCCAGTCGATCCTGGCTTTCCTCGTGCTGGCGATCTCCCGCAGGCTCCGGTAAGCCCAGACGGTGCCCCACACGCCGATGGGCACGTTGACCCAGAACACCGCGCGCCAGTCCCAGGCGGCCAGCAGCCCGCCGAGCAGCAGCCCGATGAACTGGCCGGAGATGCCCGCGATCTGGTTGATGCCGAGCGCCATGCCCCGCTGCTTCGCCGGGAACGCGTCGGTCAGGATCGCCGCGGAGTTCGCCATCAGCATCGCGCCGCCAAAGGCCTGTACGACCCGCCAGAGGATCAGCCACAGCGCGCCGTGACCACCGGTCATCGGGTCAAGCGACAAGGCGATCGAGGCGAGCGTGAAGACGACGAACCCGAGGTTGTAGATCTTGACGCGGCCGAACATGTCACCAAGGCGGCCCAGCGTCACCACGAGCACTGCCTGCACCAGCAGGTAGCCCATGATCATCCACAGCACGTAAGTGATGTTGCCGGGCGCCAGCGGGCTGAGGTGGATGCCACGGAAAATCGCCGGCATCGCGATGATCACGATGGAACCGTCGATCGTCGCCATCGTGATGCTCAGGGTGGTATTCGAGAGGGCGATCCACTTGTACTTATCGGGTTGTCCGTCAGATGTCTGCAGTTCCGGATTTGGCTGCCGTCTCGAAATCACGCCCACGTTGATCCAGCCTACCTCGGGAAGGTTGCTTGATCACAACTACCTACCTGCCAGGCGCGCCGACCACGGGCGCGCCAGCCGGTGAGCCAGCCAGCCACGGCCGGAACGAGTGCCGGCAAATCCTCTCGACACGCACGATCTCAATTACTTAGTGCAATTGGCCAGCTACAG
>Ga0335072_10011244_pt1 | contig 12829 bp, 12 predicted proteins | sample Lox_Sample_21_FD_206725 | JGI IMG/M metagenome (GOLD analysis project Ga0335072, IMG submission 206725) | Soil microbial communities from Loxahatchee National Wildlife Refuge, Florida, United States - Lox_Sample_2.1 | ecosystem: Environmental > Terrestrial > Soil > Wetlands | place: USA...
TGGTCGCTGGGCCTGCTGCGACAGCGACCGAAACGGCCCGTCCGAGACTCGCAAAAGATTAACTTCAGCCGGCTTTTCACCAGGATTTGTGTCTGCGGGGGGTCGTTCTCCGCGACCGACTTCAGGATCAGGGTCGTGTGGGGTTGGACTTGAGACCCGGTGAAAGCCATTCCAGTCGAACGGACAGACGCCATGGTTGCTATACCGCATAGTCTTCCTTCTCCAATCCGGATCCTGATCGCCGACGATCACCCGCTTTTTCGCGACGGCTTGCGACGGCTGCTGCAGGCGGAGCCGGGCTTTGAGGTGGTGGGCGAAGCTGCAGACGGAGACATCCTCGTGGAACTGGCGCGAAAAACGAAACCGGACATCCTGCTGCTGGATCTGGCGATGCCCCGCCAGAACGGGATGGAGGTGCTGCGCGAACTGTCGGCCTCCCGACTGCCGGTACGCACCCTGCTGCTGACGGCATCGATTGAGAAATCGCAGATTGTTCAGGCGCTGAAGCTGGGAGCGTACGGGGTGATTATGAAGGAGTCGACTACCCAGCGGCTGTTCGACAGCATTCAGTGTGTCATGGCTGGACAGTACTGGGTCGGCCGGGAAAGCGTCACCGACCTGGTCCGCGCATTGCGGAGCGTATCGCCGGCGGAGGATGGACCCCGGGCCCGGGATTACGGCCTGACCACGCGGGAACTGGAAATTGTAACGCTGGTGGTGGCGGGATATTCCAACCCGGACATCGCGCAGCGGTGTTCGATCAGCGAACAGACCGTGAAGCACCATATCAGCAACGTCTTCGACAAACTGGGTGTCTCAAATCGCCTCGAGCTGGCACTGTTCGCGGTGAATCATCGGCTGACGGCTGCCGTTTCTTGACGCAGAATCCACAGGCTCGGAGAGTATTTCTCGTCTCGAAAAGAAACGCCAAGGGGGGGCTGGCGCACCACTCCAGTGCGCGCCGATTGCGGTGAAGGCACCTCAGTAATACACCATGGTTCCACAGAAGTAGCACTATGCAGTCATATGACGATAGTACTGTCGGGCCATTGCTGTCCCCTGGGAACTGCCCTAACCTGAACTTCGCAACTCCGCATGGCAAGCCTGCGTTTGACGCAGTGGGAAAGAGGGCAAGGAGAGGGGATGGATTCGGATCGGGCCTGCAGCGCGACCAACCCAGAAATCCCCCGAGCTCGGCGCTATGAAATTGGCACCGCCATCCGGTTTCGTGTCCGTGGGGAACGAGAGTGGCATGAGGGATTGACAGAAAACATCAGCGTCTCGGGATTATTGATTCGTTCCGGACGAGCGCTGGACCCTCGGACTGCGATTGAAATGAGGTTTTTTCTCCCTGTGGAGCTGGACGGCGAATGCGCCGCCGAAGTTTTCTGCCGAGGGTTCGTGATCAGATCGTCCAAATGTCGGATCCCGGCTGGTAGTTACACGATTGCTGCCAGAATTATGCATTCTCGCTTTCTTCGCCAAATGAGCAGCAGGGATTACGTGGCCAGAGAATCACTGAATGGGGTTCGACGGTTGGCGCTGTGATCGACTTCTCCTGTTAAATCCGGACGTCGCAGAGGACAGGGAGCACCGGGTCTGCGAGAACTCGGAGTGGAAGTTTTCGAGTTCCGACTGGCTGTGAAAAGCGGGCTTATGTAGCTCACAGGGCGGAGCTATGTTCAGCCGGAATGCAATGGGGTGATGATGCAAATGCTGGCTGCAACCGACATCGGAAATCCGCCAGGTGAGTCACCCGCGTGGTGGGCTATTTACACGCAGCATCAGCACGAAAAGACCGTGGCCGAGATGCTGACTGGCAAAGGGTTCGAGGTGTTCCTGCCGCTTCACGAAACGATGCGGCGCTGGAAGGACAGGCAGAAGATTCTCTCATTGCCGGTTTTTCCCTGCTATGTCTTTGTTCGCGGAGTCCTGAGCCGGCGGCTGCAGGTGGTGACAACGCCAGGGATCCACATGATCCTCTCGCGCGGGGAACAGATCGAGGTGGTTCCGGAGGCGGAAATCGACGCCATCCGGAAGGCGGTGCAGGGTTCCTATCGCATTGAGCCGCACCCGTTTCTCAAGGTGGGAGAACGCGTGCGGGTGACGCGCGGCTCGCTGGAAGGGGTAGAGGGGATTCTGGTCCGGAAAAAGAACCTCTATCGTCTGGTGCTGTCCGTGGACATGCTGGCACAGTCCGTGGGAGTGGAAGTTTCTGCGTCGGACGTAGAGCCAATCAGCGCGGTGGCTCCGAAAAATATGACGGCGGGGGTTCCGGAGACAGGAATCGGAAATTTCCAGAAGAATTTTTCTACCGCTGTTCCGATTTCCGATGCAACATTAGGAATCATCCGTTAAATTCGATCGATTATCCCAGAGTCACGCAAACTTGCCATTCATGCAGTACAGCGGGAGGGCCGTCCCCGGGCCGTCAGCCCCAGGGGCGTACTTCCAGAGGTTTGTTCCAGGTCATGAAACTCAGGACTGATTTCGCCTTGGCCTTAGCAGGAATTCTGATGTTCTCTGCTGCCGGTTCGCTGCCGGCGCAGACTGTCGCACCCAGTACCCCCACTCCGGATTCGGCGGCGCCTTCCGGAACCCCTGCGGATCAGGTGACTCCACCGCCATCCGCCAATCGAGTCCATAACAACACTTACCTGATTGGCGATGACGACATCCTGGAGATCAACGTATGGAAAGAGCCGGAACTGAGCAAAACGATTCCGGTCCGTTCCGACGGAAAGATTTCTCTGCCGCTGGTCGGCGAACTGCAGGCGGCGGCCAAAACTCCGGTGCAACTGGAAGACGAGATCACAAACCGGTTGCGTAATTTCATCACCGAGCCGGCCGTCACGGTGATGGTGCAAAAGATCAACAGCCTGAAGTTCAATGTGATGGGTGAGGTGATTAAGCCAGGGTCCTATTCGCTCACCACCACGACCACTGTGGTGGACGCAATTGCGACGGCTGGCGGATTCCGCGATTTTGCGAAGAAGAAGTCCATTTACGTTCTGCATCAGAATCCCGACGGAACCGAGGCGCGCCTTTCCTTCAACTACACGGAGTTCATCAAAGGGAAGAATCCAAGGCAAAACGTCCGTTTGCAGCCGGGAGACACAGTCGTGATTCCATGAGAGCGGCTATGACCTCGCGAATCTTCATCATTCTTGCCCTGTGTGCGGCTGTACCAGCATGGTCGCAGGCGACGGGTGGCGGCAACACCGGCACCGACGAGCAGGCAGACAATCCTGTGGCCAACGACGGAATGCTGACGCCTCCGCCGGTCAGCGGTCAGGCATTTCCGGTCGTGACCGGAGCCGAGACGCGCAGGAATTATCTGAACCTTGGCGCAACTGGCAGCATTGCTTACGACAACAACGTCGAGGCGGGGTACAGTACGGTACCCGAGGGCGACATGATCTATTCGATCTGGCCCACCATCAGCCTGGACCGGAGTTCGAGTCGTCTGCGTGAAGTCTTCAACTACAGCCCAGGTTTTTCAATCTACCAGCCCAACTCGATCTTCAACGCGTCGGACCAAAACGCTTCGACCGATCTGCAATACCTGTTGGGGGCGCACACCAACATCGATCTGCAGGACACCTTCGTTCGCAGTTCGAGCCTTTTCAATCAGCCCTTTTCCGGCACTCAGGGTGGGATTACCGGCGGGACCCCGACTCAGACCACAGGCGCGGTGGCAGCCTTCGCCGACCGGATTTCCAATGCCGCCAACGCATTGCTGACGAATCAGACCGGGGACAACGGAATGTTTGGCTTGTCGGCTCAATACGGCCAGCTCGATTATCCGGAATCCAGGCAGGTCGCAGGACTCTACAACTCGACCTCGTTTGAGGGTACGGCCTTTGCGACGCAGCGAGTGACTCGGCGGCAATACGTGGGTGGTCAGGTGCAGCACGCGAGGATTGTGAGCTTTCTGAAAGGCACCGACAACGCTGTGCAGCGGGACAATGTATTCGGGTTCTATACGATCTATTTGAGGAACACGCAGCAGAGCACTCTGTCGCTTTCCCTTACGGGAGGCCCGGAGCACTACAGCATCGCACAGAATCCGCAAGCCTTGTTCTCAGCCTGGGAACCTTCAGGCACGATTTCGCTGGGCTGGCAGGCGCATATCACCAGCCTGTCCGCCAGCTATACCCATGCGGTGACAGCGGGTGGTGGACTACCGGGTGCGTACCGGGAAGACGCGGCCCACGCCATCTTTCGCCGGCAGTTATCGCCCACATGGGACATTAACTTCTCGGCGCTCTACGCACGCAACAACAACCTGACGCCCAATTATCAGTTCGCGGAACCAGGCGGGCATACCATCGCGGCCAGTGCCTCAGCCAACCATATGCTGAGCCGGAATCTGAAGATCGCGATTGGCTATGACTGGATGGATCAGAGTTATACGGGCGTCGGCGCGCTGGCGCAGCTGCCGACCAGCAACCGCGAGTACGCAACCGTGAGTTATCAGATTTCTCGTCCCCTGGGAAGGTAAGATGGCTGAAGTATTCGAGACAGAAGAGAGTAAAAAGCCGGATTTTGAGCGGTATCTCAATATCGCCCGGCGGCGCCATATGCATTTCCTCATCCCCCTGCTGGCCGGGTGGCTACTGGTGTGGGGACTGAGCTGGGTCCTTCCGCCCCGCTACAAGTCGACGACGCTGATCCTGGTCGAAGAGCCCGCCATGTCGAAGAATTTTGTCGGGGTCAATGTTGATCAGGACCTGCAGGCCCGGCTGCAGACCATGCAGCAGGAGATCCTGAGCCGGACGCGGCTGCTGACGATCATCAATGCGATGAACCTGTACGAGGGCGGGCGCAAACCGCTGACGGACGACGAGAAAGTCGCGAAGATGCAGAAGGAGATCGTGATCGATCTGACGCGGGACACCCAGACAGCCGGTGTGACAGGATTCAGGATCAGCTACACGGCCCGGAATGCGCGCGTGGCCCAGGCCGTAACAGGACAACTGAAGGAACTGTTCATCAACGAGAACCAGCGAACACTCCTGCAGCAGTCCGGCGACACGACGAAGTTTCTGGAATCGCAGCTGGAGTCAGCTCGCGAGGCGCTGGCGGAGCAGGATGTCAAGGTGAAGAACTTCAAGGCGGCCCATGTCGGCGCGCTGCCTGAACAGCAGGCCAGTAATCTGCAGATCCTGGGCGGGTTGCAGGGGCAGCTAACGGCCGAGCAGGACGCGCTGAACAACGCCAACCAGCAGCGCGCTTTTCATCAAACCGAGATTCAGCAGTTGCGTACCAATCCGCTTCCCGCGACGCCGGTGGGCGCGGTCATCGATCCTAACAGCGTGCAGGCGATCGATATCCAGCTGGCGAAATTGCGGGACCAGCTGACCGATCTGACCTCGCGCTACACGGACAGTTATCCGGATGTGGTAAAGCTGAAGGCCCAGATCGCTAAGGTGGAACAGCAGCGAAGGCAGGCCGTGGCCGCGGAAAAGGCCAAAGCCGAGAAGAGTCCCGAAAGCCAGAATCTGGCACAACTGGAAGCGCAATTGCAGTCCGACAACCTGGAAATTCAGAACCGGGAGAAGTCCGTTGCGTCGCTGCAGGGCAGAATTGCTGAATACGAAGCCCGCATCAATGCGGAGCCGGGCAGCGAACAGGAACTAACGGATCTGCAGCGCGGCTATGACCAGTACAATGCCCACTACAACGATCTGCTCAAGCAGATGCAGGCATCGCAAATGGCCACGAACATGGAGCAGATGCAGCAGGGCGAGCGGTTCAAAATGCTCGATCCACCGAGTCTGCCGCTGAAGCCGGACTTTCCGAATCGACTGGAATTTTGTTTCTTCGGTTTGTTCGCCGGGCTGGCGTTGGGAGTGGGCTCAGTAGTTGCGTTCGAGTTCACCGACGATCGGCTGCACTCCGAAGGCGAGATTAACGATCTCCTGCCGGTGCCGGTCATCTGTGAAATCCCCGAGGTCAGCAATCCTGTAGACGAGCAGTTAAACAGGAAAAAAGCGCTGGTCGGATGGGCTACGGCAACGGCCGTCGTTGTCGTCATTCTCACAGGATCGGCCATCAGTTACCTGCACGGCTAGGCGCCGCATTCCATGTATAAAGCGTTTTTTAAGCTAGCGCGCAATCCCTTCGATCTAACGCCGGATCCGACTTACTTCGTGTCGACGCGCCGGCACAATGAGGCGCTGGCCGCGCTGCATTATGGTATTCGCCGTCACAAGGGATTTGTGGTTGTTACGGGAGAGGTGGGCACGGGAAAGACCCTGTTGCTCCGCTGTCTGCTTCGTCTGCTGAAAGAAAGCAAGGATATTGCTTACGCTTATCTGTTCAACAGCCGTCTCTCGCCGACAGAGTTCCTGCAGTATGTTCTGGCGGATTTCGGACTGCCTGCTGCGGGCAAGAACAAAAGCGAGCTCTTGCTCGATCTGGGGCAGTTTCTGGTTTCCCGCGGGGCCAAGGGACTGACGACGGTCCTGATCATCGACGAGGCGCACCATCTCTCCGAAGAATTACTGGAGGAGGTACGACTGCTCTCCAATCTGGAGACGACGGACGACAAGCTGCTGCAAATCGTTCTCGTCGGCCAGCCAGAACTCGATGACAAGCTGGACTCGATTGCCCTGCGGCAGCTCAAACAGCGCATCGCGCTGCGCGCGCAGCTTGGGCCGCTGGATACACAGGAAACCAGGGAATACGTGGACCATCGGCTCCACGTCGCGGGAGCAGAAGGAGACTCGAAGCGTATCTTTCCCGCCGATACCGTCGAAGCCGTCTATCGTCACTCGCGGGGCTTTCCACGACTAATCAACACTGTTTGTGAAAATGCGCTGATTACCGCCTATGCGCGGCAGCTGCCAACCATCACCGTGGATGTTGTCGAAGACGTGGCACGAGAGTTCCGCCTCGACCGCGAATTCAGCGAAGCGGCGAGCAGCGGAAATCAGAATGAAATGGATGTGCAGCGGGCCGCGAAGGTTTTGCGCGACCTGTATTCAGCACTGCGTAAGCCTGTTGCGCGCAGCGCCGAGTTGAATTTGCCTGTTTCTCTCGAAGCGAGTGAGTATGAGCCGAATATTTGATGCCCTGCAGAGGTCAGAAACTGAACGGTCCGGCGAAAGGTCCGGGGCCGCAGATGCGACGGAGTTGCTGCGCCACGCCGAACGCCGCGCAGTTGCGGAGTGGACGGAGACGGTTCCTCCGGAAACCGAAAGTGCGCCGCCGGAAAAAGTTGCTGTCCGTAACGGACATACGCCTTCATCCAACGGCGCGGTCATCAAGGGAGGGAAGGGATCGCGCGCGCGAGGAACGGCCAAAGTGGAGGAAGTTCGCCCCGAGGAGCGCCCGGCGATCTTCGATCAATTCCAGATGCTGCGGGTTTCGGCTCCCGCGCAGGGCCGTCTGGTGAGCGTCTCGGACAAGGAAAGCGCCGCTGCCGAGGCGTTCCGGCTGCTCGCCGTGCGTCTGCGGCATCTGCGGCGCGATCGCGGGCTGAAAAGAATTCTCATCACGAGTTCAATTCCCCAGGAGGGAAAGAGTACATGCTCGGCGAATCTGGCGTGCTCCCTCGCGCTCCGAGCCCAGCAAAGGACGCTGCTGCTGGAAGGAGACATCCGCCGGCCGTCGCTGGCTCCGATGTTCGGACTCGCGCCGCGGCCTGGGATTTCGGAATGGCTCCGGGATGAGCGCGAACTGAAGGACAGTATTTATTTTCTCGAAGGACCTGGGCTATGGTTCATGCCGGCGGGCAGTAATTCCTCCACCAACCCGCTGGAGTTGCTGCAATCGGCCAAGCTTTCGCAGCTGATGGATCAGGTTTCGGAGCTGTTTGACTGGGTGGTGATCGACTCGCCCCCGGTGCTGCCGCTGGCTGATACGAGTGTCTGGTCGCGACTGTGCGATGGCATTCTGCTGGTAACACGACAAGGCATCAGCGAGAAGCGACAATTGCAGAGAGGCGTCGAGGCGATCGAACCACAGAAGCTGATTGGCGCAATCCTGAATTCCTCCAACAGTTCGCCGCACAGTGACTACTACTACAGTTCGCATTCCGGCGGCGGCTCAGCCGGATCCAGTTAACCAGGGGCAACCAGGGTCGAAAGACGGGATCGGTTATTCGGTCTCGAAGCCGGTACTCGGAAACCGGAGATGGCCGCAGCAAAACGAAGGAATCAGCCGAAAACACCAGGCCAGCAGTAACACTATAAGTTCAGATAGAATTCCGATTTTTTCGCACCTGATGTTCGAACATTCATCGATGCTCGAGAGAGGAGCGAGTTGTGACTCTGCCAAGGATCAGTAAGATTTCGGATATGGTGGATCCTATCTTCGATGGGACCGCCTATGGGGAACGCGACGTTCTGGTTGAGGAAGCATTCAGGCGACGGATCGCGATCGAGCGAAAGAGGACAGAACGCTCGAGGGAACCGTTCCTGCTGATGTTGCTGGAAGCAGGCTCAACAGAAAACGGCGAAAGCCCGGATAAGACTCTCACGGGCATCGTTGCGGCCATGCAGTCTTCCACGCGCGAAACCGATGTGGTCGGGTGGTACAAGAACCACAGCACGGTGGGCGTCATCTTCACCGGACTGGTTGTCAGCGACAAAAATTCGGTTTTGAGCACGATCCTGGGCAGGGTCAGCGCGGCGCTGCAACAGGAAGTAACGCTCGAACGGTTCAATCAGATCACTTTTTCCTTCCACTTCTTTCCCGATGACTGGGATGGTGACAGCTCCGGGCGACCGAGCGATCCGATCCTGTATCCCGATCTTTTCATTCCCAGCAGCGACCAGCGCGTGCTTCTTCGGGTCAAGCGCGTGATGGATATTGTGGGCGCCACACTGATGCTGCTTGCCTGCCTGCCCTTGTTCGCCGCGATTGCGCTGGCAGTCAAGCTGACGTCGAAAGGCCCGATACTTTTCAGGCAGGATCGCATCGGGCAATATGGCCGGCGCTTTACCTTCCTGAAATTCCGCTCGATGCGTGTCAACAACGACGAATCGGAACACAAGGAATACGTCAAACAGTTGATTTCGGGCGTGGCGGACCGCGTTCAAACGGCGAACGGCGAGGGTGTCTACAAGCTGGTCGGTGACAAGAGAGTTACACCTATCGGAAAATTCCTGCGGAAGACCAGCCTTGATGAGCTGCCTCAGTTTATCAACGTCCTTCGAGGGGATATGTCGCTGGTGGGTCCTCGACCGCCGGTTCCATATGAGTTGGCAGCCTACCAAACCTGGCATCGTCGCCGAGTGCTTCAGGTTAAGCCGGGTATCACCGGGCTATGGCAGGTGACTGGGCGCAGCCGTGTTCGTTTCGATGACATGGTGCGCCTCGACCTGCGATACGCCATTTCCTGGTCGCCATGGCTGGATTTCAAGATTCTGCTGCGCACTCCAGCGGCAGTCATCAAGGGAGCCTACTAAACTCTCCTGCCCTGTCGGGCTCCCGAATTCAATCAGACTCATTTTTGTGTGGAAAGGGGGCTGCTCCGTCAGGAGTGGCGCGCCCTGCGTTTGTCAGAAGTCATGAAAGTGTGGTGATCATCCAGTGAACTTCGGTGTAATTGGCTATGGCTATTGGGGACCGAACGTTGTCCGAAACCTTACCTCTCTGGAGGATTCTCAGGTTGCGGCTATTGCCGAACTGAGCCCGGCGGCGCAGAAACGTGCCCATAAGGCTCATCCCGGCATCCATGTCACTTCTGATGCGATGGAGGTCATCACCTCGCCCAACATCGACGCCATCGCCGTCATCACTCCGGTTTGGACGCACTATGAGCTGGCGAAGGCTGCGCTCGAAAACGGCAAACACGTCTTTGTCGAAAAGCCCTTTACCAGCAACGTAGCGCAGGGTGAGAAGCTGATCGATATAGCGATCCAGAAGAACCTGCGAGTGATGGTGGATCATACGTTTCTGTTCACCGGCGCGGTGAGAAAAATCTCACAGCTGCTCCGCGAAGGGACTCTGGGGAAGCTGTACTACTATGACTCGACGCGCGTCAATCTCGGCCTCTTCCAGCATGACATCAATGTCCTGTGGGATCTCGCTCCGCACGATCTATCCATCATGGACTACGTGATTGAAGGCAGCCCGGAGGCGGTTGTCGCAACCGGCCAATCGCATCTCAACTCGCACGAAGACGTTGCTTTCATGACGCTGTATTTTCCTGAGAACGTCATTGCGCATATCAATGTGAACTGGCTGTCGCCCGTCAAGGTGCGAACGACTCTGATCGGCGGCGAAAAGCGGATGCTTGTGTGGAACGATCTTGAAGCGGACGAGAAAGTGAAGGTCTACGACAAGGGCGTGAACATCACCAACAGCGAGGGTGTGTATCGCTTGCTGGTGAACTATCGTTCCGGCGATATGTGGTCTCCGCAGCTGGAACAGGTGGAGGCACTTCGCCAGGAGCTGACCTACTTCGTGGACTGCATCTCGACGGGCAAGGATCCGTTCAACGACGGCTGCGCCGGATTGCGTGTGGTCAAGATGCTGGAAGCGGCCAGCGAATCGATCAGCAAGAGAGGGTCGCTCGTCTATCTATGAGTTCTTTCAACTGCATTGCGGACAGCGTAAAACTCGGAACGAACGTCCGATTATCACAATTTATCAACCTCTATGGCTGCGAGATAGGCGACGATACCAGGATCGGGGCTTTCGTCGAGATCCAAAAAAATGCCACCGTTGGGAAGCGTTGCAAGATCTCCAGCCATACATTTGTTTGTGAAGGGGTCGTGATCGAGGATAACGTTTTTATCGGCCACGGAGTGACCTTCATCAATGACAGCTATCCGCGGGCCACTACATCCGGTGGCCAGTTACAGACGGAGGCTGACTGGAAAGTGGAGCGGACCATCATTCGCCGGGGCGCATCGATCGGGTCGGGTGCCACCATACTTTCCAATACAACAGTGGGTGAGAACGCCATAGTCGGTGCTGGCAGCGTTGTCACCAAAGATGTCCCACCCAACACGATCGTGGCCGGCAATCCCGCCAGGATCCTGCGTTCCATCGAAGAAAGATAAGAGGACCCCCCCATGCACGCATCCAATGACATCCCCTTCCTCGATCTGGTAACTCCGCACGTCGAACTGGAGCAGGAACTCACCGCTGTTTTTCGCCAGGCGCTGTTCACGGCGGGTTTCGTCGGTGGGCCGATGGTCGAGGACTTTGAGAAGGCCTTTGCCTCGTTCTGTGATACGAAATACTCCGTCGCCGTTAACAGCGGAACGGACGCCCTGCGCTTTGCGTATATGGCATGCGGGATTGCGCCTGGGGATGTTGTCGTGACGGTGCCCAACACGTTTATCGCCACGACCGAGTCGATCTCGCAAGTGGGCGCGATTCCGGAGTTCGTAGACATCGATGAGAATACCTATAACCTCTCGGTGGTGCGCCTGCAGGAATTCCTGGAACAGGACTGCACGCGCGACGCCTCCGGGCGACTCATCAGCAAGCGCCATCAGCGGCCTGTGACCGCGATTGTGCCGGTCCATTTGTACGGGCAGATGGCTGACATGGATTCAATCCTGCGGCTGGCCGGCCAATACGGTCTCCAGGTAATTGAAGATGCATGCCAGGCGCATGGCGCGGAATATTTTTCCGGCAAACTGAATCGGTGGATGAAGGCCGGCACGATGGGCCACGCCGCCGCGTTCAGTTTTTATCCTGGCAAGAACCTTGGTGCACTGGGCGAAGGTGGTGCGGCGACAACGAATGATCCTTCCGTTGCTGCCAAAATCAAAATGATTCGGGAACACGGTCAGGCGAAGAAGTACTACCACGACATGGAAGGCTACAACGGGAGGCTCGACTCGGTTCAGTGTGGTTTATTGCAGGTGAAGCTGAACCACCTGGCCAGGTGGAACGCACAGCGTCGCGACCGGGCGGCGGAATACGATCGACTGCTGGCCGGCAACGAAGCCATCACTTGTCCTTATGAACCCTCCTGGTCGCGCGCGGTGTATCACCTTTATGTTGTGCGAACCACGGATCGAGATGGTCTGGCGCACCACTTGAAAGAGGCAGGCATTGGCACGGGCATTCACTATCCGGTGCCCTTGCACCTGCAGAAGGCGTATAAGGAAATGAATTATCGGGAGACAGATTTTCCGGTGGCAACTCGCGTGGCGCGGGAAATTCTGTCTCTGCCGATGTACCCGCAGCTGTCGGGCGAGCAGCAGGCTCGAGTTACTGACGAAATCCTGGATTTTGTCCACGATCAGTTGATCCCGCAGCAACGATAGTCGGCGGGATCTGCATGTCCTTCGAGACAAAACCCATGCCTCGAGTTAGCGTCGTGATGGCGGTGTACAACGCAGCCCCGTTCCTTGAGGAAGCGATTGTCAGTATTCTGTCGCAGAGCTGGCGCGACTTTGAACTGATTGTTGTGGATGACGCGTCCAGCGACGGTTCGGGTGCGATCCTGGATCGCCAGGAAGATCCGCGAATTCGGATGATCCGGCATCCGATCAACCTCGGCGCGTCCTTGTCCCGCAATGACGCGTTAGCTGCAGCGCGCGGCGAGTACGTTGCTATCATGGACGCGGACGATGTCTGCGCTCCGACCCGGCTCGAGCGTCAAGTCGAATATCTGGACGCGCACCCCGCGGTGGGACTGGTGGGATGCGCCATCTACGACAACATCGACGTGAACGGAGCCGTTCTCTACACAACTTTTCTTCCCGCGGACAATGAGTCGATTCAACAAGCGCTCCTGCAGCGCTGGTGTTTTCTGCACTCCTCGATCATGTTCCGGAAACACCTCTATCATGCCGCGGGAGGATATCGCCCGGCATTCGAGCCCGCGGAGGATCATGATTTTGTTATGCGC
>Ga0335072_10011245_pt1 | contig 12829 bp, 10 predicted proteins | sample Lox_Sample_21_FD_206725 | JGI IMG/M metagenome (GOLD analysis project Ga0335072, IMG submission 206725) | Soil microbial communities from Loxahatchee National Wildlife Refuge, Florida, United States - Lox_Sample_2.1 | ecosystem: Environmental > Terrestrial > Soil > Wetlands | place: USA...
GCTCCGGAACAATCGCGCTGGGCGCGCCATTTGGACCCGGTGTAGACCACCACGAGGGATCCGATGCGTATGCCGTCAGGGCAAACAGCCCGCAACAAGCCAAGATCAGCCAGAAGCTCTGGACGATGGCGGCCGAACGGATGTCCTGCCGGGATTTGACGTCGGGCTTCATGGCGCGATAGACCCTAAGAATCAACGGGCGATAACCCGGCTTATTGCCCCGTGTACATCGGGATGCTGCCGCCCGGTTGCGCGGTGATGATGCCATTTGCGGTAATTCCTGCACCTGTGATTAGCGTACCGCCAGCGGTTACATTACCACCCGTCGTAACATTTCCCTGGACCGCCGCATTCCCATTCTTGTAAACCACCAAGGCATCCGAGTTGCTGGAGGTGCTTCCGTCGCCAATTTCAAACAAGGGATCCCCCGTCTGCCACGAGGTCGAGGCTCCCCCGCCTACGTTGTAACGACCGATGACAAATGAATTGTCCGCTTGAGCGGTGGCCTCGTATCCTATCGCCGTTGACCAGACGCCAAGGGCGCTCGATCCGTCACCCATCGCCGTCGAATAGTGGCCGCTGGCCGTAGTCTTGTAGCCCATCGCCGTCGAATAGTGGCTGTTGGAGACTGTTTTATAGCCCATCGCCGTTGCCCCGGGGCCGCTGGCCGCCGCCTGGTCGCCTATCGCAACCGAATAGCTGCCGCTGGCGCTTGACCCATGACCTTCAGCAATCGCGTCAGCCGCAGAGGCGCTTCCTCCAAAGAAACTCATCGTCGGGCCTGAGCCGATTACAATATTAGAATCCAAGGTGGTGACGGAGGAGCTTAAGGAACCGACGGTGGAATTGAGCGAGTTTACCGCAGAGAGCGAACCATACGACAGGTTGGCCATGCCTATCGTCAGGATACTGCTATTCGTCGATCCAGTTAGGGTCTGGTTTGGCATCGTATTGTTCGCACCTTCAAATGTGATGGAACCGCCAAAGGTGGCGGAATTGGAAGTATAGAGAGTATCGGCCACTGCTTTGGTCAATATCGTACTGGGACCAGGACTCACCGTGCTTTGATTCGGCATGGTGTTGTTGGTGCCGTAAACGGTCATGTTGCCGTTTTTGGTGATGAGCAAGGCGTCTGAATTTGTCGTGGTTCCGTTACCGATTTCAAAAAGAGGATCGCCGCCAATCCATGCATTCGATGATGTTCCTGAAACCACCGCATTCGAGCGGCCAATGACGAAAGAGTCGTACGATGGCGCCACGGTGCCCAAACCGGCAGCTGAGGAGAAATAGCCGCTGGCCGTCGTCCATCCTCCCATTGCCGTCGCATAAGAACCACTGGCGGTGGTGTGCCCGCCTATCGCCGTTGCAACATAGCCTGAGGCAGTGGTGTCGTCTCCAATGGACATCGCGAAGCCACCACTGGCAAGTGTTCCATACCCGCTGGCCATAGCTCGGCTGCCGCTGGCGGTATTTTCTCCGAGTGCGATTGATGCGGGACCTTGGGCGTGAGATCCTTGTCCGATCGCTGTTGCGCCATTGCCGGTCGCGGAAGAATCAGCCCCAAGCGCCAGCGAAATATATCCGCTCGCGGACGACTCAAAACCCACAGCTGTGGATCTAGTCGAGGCGCTTGCTGAAAGTCCCAAAGCCGTTCCATAAGCAGAGGCGCTGCTATAAGCTCCTATCGACGTTGCGTCAGAGCCAGATGCAGAACCCATTATCGCTACATCAGTGGACCCGGTTGCGCTTGTAAATCTCCCCAGCGCCACCGAGTACTCGCCACTCGCGCTTGCATTTCTCCCCATTGCTACCGTATATTTGCCGCTAGCGGTAGTACCATAACCTTCGGCAATGGACCAGGCTCCGGCGTTATATCCTCCATTGATGTCCATCGTTGGAGCAGTGTTGGTTCCACTGCTGACGGAGCCAATCGTGATATCAGAGGCCAAGCTGTTAACTTCAGAGAGCGAGCCGTACAGCTGGTTAGCCATGCCTATTGTCAGCACGCTGTTGTTGCTCGATCCAGTCAGGGTCTGATTCGGCATCGTATTGTTGGAACCATAAAACGTCGCTCCGCCCGAACCTAAACTGACCTCTGTCGCACCTGTCGACGGATTGTAGAGCACCAAATTACCACTGCTATCGAGCGTCATCTGGGTCTGGAGACTCGTGTTTCCGTTTTGCTGCCAGTACCATTTATTGCCGCTGCGCGTCGCCTGGAAATAGATGGCGGAATTGGTCCCGTCGATGTAAAGAGTTTCCCATCCTGGATTGGTCGTGCTGGTTTGGCTGCCCATGCTGAGCGTATCACCGTATATATCCGTCGTACCCGTCACCGTCAGATTGCCGTTGACGGTTTGGTTCTGAGCGCCCGCAATCTGCCCCCCATGCAGAGCCACCCACAAGGTCAGTAACAATGCCATTTTCTTTAGTCCGCGGGTGCTCATGTTTTATTCCTTCAATTGGGGTTAAGTTAGGTTGAATAATTTGACCGGATTCCACCGGCGAGGGAATGCGCCTCCTTGGGCAAAAAATCGCAAGCGAGGCTTGGGTATAATTATTCTCCCGTTCACTGAAATCAGGTGAATAGCCTCGCAAAATTGTTTTTACAAGAGACAAGTAGGTGGCGCATTGCAACTTCTTGAAACTGAGTGAAATGAGATGCGCTATTGTTTCTGAGGAGCCTGTTGCCGAATCATCGCCTCCGCCTTGGCCAGATTATCTCGCGCATTGGCATAATGGGGATTCAAACGCAAAGCTTCTTGGAATTGCGAGATTGCCGGATGACAGATCGCAGAGAGGGGTTTCCACAGAGCATCGATAATTACGCTCCCTCTCCGACGCGATTGTGGTTAAATGGCCGGAATGACGCCATCTCCCAATTCCGGTCTGCCGCCGCACCGCAAGGTGCGCGTCGATCTCGGCCCGCGCGCGTATGATGTGCTGATTGGGCGTGGCTTACTTTTGCGAATCAACAATCCAATGAGAGAATCACCGCTTTGTTTAACCGGATATCCGGTTATCATTTCGGATGCTGGTGTCTCAAGATACGTTAGTAGAGTGGTCGCCTCCTTGGGTGACGCAATACCTTGGCGTCCAGGTGAACCTGTATTGACGAAGTACGAAGCGAGACAATTGGAAGCTTTGGCTCCAGGGGAGGAAACGAAATCTTTGCAGACATATACGAGGATTATGTCTGAGCTTGCAGCGCTAAAACTTCCTCGTTCAGGTGTTATTACGGCCGTAGGCGGCGGCGTGGTCGGAGACCTGGCCGGTTTCGTGGCGGCCACTTACCTGCGCGGCATCGCCTTTGTGCAGGTTCCCACCACGTTGCTTGCCATGGTGGACAGCTCGGTGGGTGGAAAGACGGGGGTGAATCTGCCCGAGGGCAAAAATCTGGTGGGAGCTTTTCATCAGCCGAAATTGGTGGTGGCGGATCTCGACACGCTGAAGACGCTGCCGGAGAAGGAATTTTCCGCCGGGATGGCGGAGGTGATCAAATACGGGGCGATTCGCGATGCCGCGCTGTTTGACCGCGTGGCCAAGGGAGTGAAGCCGGATGACGCCGACCTGGACGAAATCGTGGAGAAATGTGTGGCGATCAAGGCGCGGATTACCGAGAAGGATGAATTCGAGACGAAGGGGGAGCGCGCACTGCTCAATTTCGGGCACACGATTGGGCACGCCGTCGAGAAGGCGACCGGTTACACGACGTACCTGCATGGCGAGGCGATTTCGCTCGGGATGCGGGCGGCGGCGTGGCTTTCGGTCTGGCAGGCGGGCCTTGCGGAAGCCGAGGCGCGCCGGATCGAGCAGGCGCTGACGGCGAACCATTTGCCTGTGACGCTAAAACCGGGCGTGGATCGCGCGGCGATTTTGGGCGCGCTGGGCAACGACAAGAAGGTGGCCGCCGATGGGAGGAACCGCTGGGTGTTGCTGAAGAAGCTTGGCGAGGCGTCGAGCGGGTGGGAAGTACCGGGTGAGGTGGTGGAAAGGGGGGTCGATTTGCTGATCAAGCCAGTCTGTTGAGGAATGAGAATGACCGAATCCGAGGCATACTTTATCGTTAACTTAGTGTCCGGAATAGGTCCAATCCGGGCAAAACGGCTTCGGGAGCGATTCGGATCGCTTGAGCAGGCGTTACTGGCCCGGGAAGCCGATTTGCGGTCGGTGGAGGGGATTGGGCCGGAATTATCGGCGAAGCTGGCGGGCTGGGAGGCGTCAACCGACGCGGCGAAGGAACGGCAATGGGCGGAGGAGCTGGGGCTTGCGGTTCTCACCCCGGCGGACGCGGCTTACCCGGCGAGTCTGCGGGAGATTTACGATCCGCCGCTGACGCTTTATCTCAAGGGGAAGGTTCCGGAGACGTGGCCGCGCGGGGTGGCGGTGGTCGGGTCGCGCGAGACGAGCCACTACGGACTCGAGACGGCCAAGAAGCTCAGCTATCAAATCGCCTACGCGGGCGTACCAGTGATTTCGGGGCTGGCGCGGGGGATCGACACGGCCGCCCATCTCGGCGCGCTGGCGGCGAAGGGGACGACGTGGGCCGTGCTGGGCTGCGGGCTGGATCAGATCTATCCTCCGGAAAACGACATGCTGGCGGGGAAGATCGCCGAATCGGGCGGGTTTCTGATGAGCGAATTGCCGTTGGGGACGGCGCCGGACAAGCGAACTTTTCCAATGCGAAACCGGCTGGTGAGCGGCCTGGGCTTCGGCGTGTTGGTGATCGAGGCGGGGCGGCAAAGCGGGGCGCTGATCACGGCGCGGCAGGCGTTGGAGCAGGGGCGGCAGGTTTTCGCGGTGCCGGGGCGGATCGATAATCCGCTGGCGCAGGGGTGCCATCAATTGATCAAGGATGGCGCGAAGCTGGTGGAGGGCGTGGAGGATATTCTCGCGGAACTGGAGTTTTTGATTCCGAAGGAGCAGGTGGCGGCGCCGCGTCCCCTGCCCGCCCATTTGCCGGAGGAGGAGGCGAAGGTTTACGCGGCGATTGAGATGGACGAGACGCCGATCGATGTCATCGCGCAGCGGTCGGGGCTCGCGGCGGGGACGGTTTCATCGGCGCTGCTGCGGCTGGAGATGCGCAAGCTGGTGCGGCAGTTGCCGGGGAAGCTTTTTGTGAGGACGGATTGATATTACATCCGCACGCTCACTCCTAACGCAACACTTTCGTGCGATAGAGATAGAGGGCGTAGCCGAAGACGGCGAGGGAGAAGGAAACGTCTGAAATGATCACGACGGATGCGCTACCGTAGCCGATGGCGCCGAGCCCGTTCGTAAAAAAGATTTCGCAGAGATAGTAGAGCGGATCGAGAACAATGACGGCGCCGAAGCAATAGACCGCCGGGCGCTGGAGAAAAAAGAGGAGGAGGGCGCCGGCGAGATTAAGGATCATGAGAAGAAAGGTAGAGGCGCATTCAAAGATGATCCCTAGTGAGAAATACTGGCGGTGGACATCGTTACCAGAAGTAGTCCCGGAAAGCATGTACGGAATGAGCGGGAGGGAGAGGAGGCTGAAAAAGACGGTGATGAAGTAGATGATGGAGATAACCCAAACGGCGATGGGGCGTTTACGCGGAGCGTCCGCGGCTGGAGATGCGCCAACCGACGAGGTAGTTGCCGGGGAAGCTTTTGGTGAGGACGGATCGAAATCGCCCATGCTAGTCTTATCAAAAATACTAACGCAGCACTTTTGCGATGTAGAGATAGAGGGCGTAGCCGAAGACGGCAAGATTGATGGAAACGGCCAAAACAACTTCAAATATAGAGCCTATCATGGCGACCCCACTGCCGTTGCCGATGGCTCCGAGCCAGTTCTTAAATAAGATTTCGTAGAGGTAGTTGAGAAGATTGAGGACAAAGACAGCGCCGAAGCAATAGACCGCCGGACGCCGGAGAAGGAAGAGGAGGAGGGCGCCGGCGAGATTGAAGACAACCAGAAGAAAGGTAACGGTGTAATCAAAGATGTTCAACGACTCAAAGTACCGGCGCTGGACATCGGTAATGGGAATGGTTCCGGAAAGCATCAGCGGAATAAGTGCGAGGGAGAGGAGGGTGAAGGGGACGGTAATAAAGTAGAAGATGGAGATAATCCAAACGGCGATGGGGCGCTTAGGCGAAGCGGAAGGAGTGGGAGGAGGAATGGGCGGGGCATAGGGAGGCGGTTGGGAAGTGGAAAAGCCGGGGAGGCGGTTTACAGGTATCCAATCGGTAATGCCCTCATACCAGGCCCAATCATCGGTCCGAAGGACACCGGCAGCCGCTTGAGCTTGTATTTGCTCAAGGGTGTAGGGGCCCAATTGCTGGCCATTTTTGGTGATGAATATTCTCATGTGTCCCGTGCCCCTGATTCATTTGGCAATAGGTTCCCCGTTGTTCATAGCGAAATTGAGGCCACAAAAAAGATCAAAAAGGATAAAACAACGCCTGGGGATACTCGCGCGAGAATCTTTTGCCGTGGAAGGACTTAGCCAAAAGACTCAAAAAAGCGTGTTGCCATTCCGAAGCGTGTCTCTTAGGTTGCACGGCCTGGAAATGAGGCGGCCCCGTATTCCGGGCGGCCTTTGATTTGGTTATAAGTTACTATGTCAAAAGCTCTTATCATTGCGGAAAAACCGAGTGTCGCAAACGACATCGCGAAGGCGCTTGGCGGATTTAAAAAGGTGACGGAGGGGAAGGAGTCCTATTACGAAAGCGCCGATTATGCGCTTTCCTCCGCCGTGGGCCACTTGGTGGAGCTATGTCTGCCGAACGAGTTAGACAAGAAAAAGGGCAAATGGAGCTTCGCCAACCTGCCGATCATTCCGGAACAATTCGCGTTGAAACCGATCGAGCGGAGCGTGGGGCGGCTGCAGTTGTTGAAGAAGCTGATGAAGCGGGCGGATGTGACGTCGCTGATCAATGCCTGCGACGCGGGCCGCGAAGGCGAGCTGATTTTCCGCTATATCGTGCAACTGGCCGGGTGCAAGAAACCGATCCAGCGTTTGTGGCTTCAGTCGATGACGCCGGCGGCTATCCGCGAGGGTTTCGACCATTTGCGGCCCGGCACGGAACTTGAGCCGCTGGCCAGCGCGGCGGTGTGCCGCTCGGAGAGCGACTGGCTGGTCGGCATCAATGGCACCCGGGCGCTGACGGCGTTCAACTCTCGCAACGGGGGATTTCAACTCACGCCGGTCGGGCGCGTGCAGACGCCGACTTTGGCCATCGTGGTGGAGCGGGACCAGAAGATCAAAAGTTTCAAGCCACGGCCTTACTGGGAAGTGCACGCCACTTTCGCGGCGCGGGCCGGGATTTATCCGGGCCGCTGGTTCAGGGAGAATTTCGCCCGGAACGAGTCCGATCCCGAACTAAAAGCGGAGCGGCTTTGGACGGAGGCGGAGGCGCGCGCCCTTGAGCAGAAGTGCCAAGGCCGGAAGGGCGAGGCGACGGAGGAAAAGAAACCGGCGTCGCAGCTTTCGCCTCCGCTCTATGATTTGACTTCGCTGCAACGCGAAGCGAACGGACGGCTGGGCCTTTCGGCCAAGCGGACGCTGCAAATCGCGCAGCGGCTCTACGAGCATCACAAGGTGTTGACTTATCCGCGAACCGATTCCCGGGCGTTGCCGGAGGATTATATCGATACGGTGAAGGATATCTTGCGCAAGATGCAGGGCGGGCAACTGGGGACGTTCGCGGGGAAAATTCTGACGGAGGGATGGGTCAAGCCGTCGAAGCGGATTTTCAACAACGCGAAGGTCTCGGATCACTTCGCCATCACGCCGACTTTGGAATCGCCGGAGAAACTGGACGACATCGAGCGGAAGGTCTACGAGATGGTGGCGAAGCGTTTTCTGGCCGTTTTCTATCCGGCGGCGCAGTTCGAGGTGACGACGCGGATCACGCGCGTGGAGAATGAGGCGTTCAAAACCGAGGGGAAGATTCTGACTTTCGCCGGCTGGATGGAGGTCTATGGCCACGAGGAAGCCGCGGACGGCGAGCAACCGGCGCTGGTTCCGGTGGAGGATCGGGAAAAGGTCGACACCGAGGCGATTGAGGTGAAGGGGTTGGAGACGCGGCCCCCGGCGCGGTTTACCGAAGCGACGCTGCTCAGCGCGATGGAAAGCGCGGGCAAGCTGGTGGAGGACGAAGAGCTGCGCGAGGCGATGGCGGCGAAGGGGCTCGGGACGCCGGCGACGCGGGCGGCGACCATCGAGGGTTTGCTGGCGGAGGAATATCTGCGGCGCGAAGGGCGGGAGATCAGTTCGACGCCGAAGGCGTGGGCCCTGCTGGAACTGCTGCAGGCGGTCGACATTCCCACGCTCGCCTCGCCCGAAATGACCGGCGAATGGGAGTACAAACTCAAGCAGATGGAGCGGGACAAACTGCCGCGCAGCGCCTTTATGGAGGAGATTACCGGGCTGACGCGGCGGATTGTCGACAAAGTGAAGACTTTCGAGGAATCGCGGTTTGAGCCGAAGCCGCTCGGTTTCAACGCGCCCAATGGCCAGCCGATGATGGAGACGCTGCGCCATTACGAGACGCCGGACAAGTCGTTCCAGTTGTCCAAGGTGGTGGCGGGACGGCTGCTGGAACCGCACGAGGCCAAGGAGCTTTTGGAGAAGCGCCTCATCGGTCCGCTGCAGGGCTTTCGCAGCAAGCAGGGCTGGCCGTTTGCCGCCGCGCTGAAATTCAACGACGCGGGCAAGATTGAATTTGTTTTCGACAACGCGCCGGTGAACGCCGACGGCACCAAGCTGGACGTGGAGACGCAGGAACCGGTGGGGAAGTGTCCGGTCTGCGGCGGACGCGTGTTCGAGACGCTGATGTCGTATGCCTGTGAAAAGACTTTCGGCGACGAGCCCCTCTGCAAAATGAAAATCAGCAAGAAAATCCTAATGCAGGAGATCGACCGGACGCAGTTGGAGAAATTGCTGACGCAAAAGAAGAGTGATCTGCTGCGGGGTTTCGTTTCGATGAAGACCCGGCGGAAATTCTCCGCCTATCTGGTGATGGACGAGACGGGCAAAGCGACTTTTGAGTTCGAGCCGCGCGCGGAGGGCGCCAAGGGAAAGAAACCGCCTTTCGGGAAGAAGCCGGCGCCGGAAACGGACAAGAATGGTTCCATTACGCCGAAGAATGTGATCAAAGCCGGAGCGCGCAAGCGGAACACCGGAAAAGAGGAGTGAGTTTGCGGACTCATTTCGCTTTTTGCATGGCCGCTTGATATGGATTCCAATCCGTTCGCCGCGTTTGGCCTGGAACCGGCGCCGACGCTGGACGGTCCGGCCCTGAAGGAGCAATTTGCCCGCGCCACGGCGGAATCGCATCCGGATAAATTTCAGCAGGCGCCCGAAGGGGAACGAGCGGAGGCGGAAGCGCGTTACGCGGAACTGAATCGCGCCTACCAAACGCTGACCGATCCGAGGCAACGTTTGCTGGCGTTGTATGAATTGACGAAGGGAGAGAAGCCGCGCGACGTCCAGCGCATTCCGCCGGGGACGATGGATCTTTTCGCGGAGGTGGGGCAGACCTGCCAGCAAGCCGATCAATTGCTGGAGCGGAAACGCTCGGCGGGACGGCTGGAGCGGGCGGGACTGGTTTCGGCGGAGATGGTGCTGCAGGATTTAATGGCGACGCTGAAAGGAAAGCTGGAGAAGCTCGCGGCAACGCTGGAAAGCGAGCTGGCCGCGCTGGACACAAAATGGCGCGCGGGAGAAAAGGACCTTGGCGCGCTCGAGGCGCTCTACCGGAAGTATTCGTACCTGGCGCGATGGCGCCAGCAGCTCGAAGAGCGGGAAATTGCGCTGATGACGGGGGAGTGATACCTTTTAGCACTTACCTTCTGTATGCCGGCTTATAAAGCAACTCTGAGGTATTCATACCCTTTGATACGAAAAGTAGCTATGTCCTATGCGCAACGACAATTGGGGCGATCCACTATCGTCAGCGTATTGCTTATGACAGGTGGGTTAGGTTTCGTGTGTTATGCGGGGTACTCGAGCTCATTTTTTCAAATCATTGGTTTGGTTCTTATCGGGTGTCTCGGATTTTATTTTTGGTATGAATATGAGATCAAACGCCAGTGGCTCGACACGTTGCGAAGAATGGGAAACCCGGAAGCCGAACTCATCGTTACAGATGAAAGCTTCCAGGTGTCGAGTGGTGCGGGATCAAGTACGATTCCCTGGAACCAATTTGTTGATATATGGCGTTACGACGATTTTTGGCTTTTATTTCTGACAAAATTCGGGCGGCCTCTGACCATCCCACTTAAGGACGTCGATCCAAACGTGCTTAGGTTAATTGAGGAAAGAATTGCACAGTTCAAGAAATCGACGGGTTTTTAATCCAACCCGAGCAATTCGTAGCTGGCGAGGGCTTCGCGGAGGTTGACGTCGGGGCGCAGGTGGATGGTCTGCCAGCCGAGCTTGGAGGCGCCGAGGATGTTGGCTTCGAGGTCGTCGATGAAGAGGATTTCGAGCGGATCGACGTGGCCGAGGGCGGCGCGGGCGGCTTCGTAGATGTCGCGGTTGGGCTTCATCATTTTGACTTGGTGGGAGTAGATGCGGGTGGAGAAGAGGGAGAAAAAGGAGTAGGCGCTTTCAGCGTGGAGGATGTGGGCCTCGTTGGTGTTGGAGATGATGGCGAGCGGATAGTGGGGCGCGAGCAGGGCGGCGAGCGCGATGTGCTCGGAAAGCGGGGTGAAGATTTGGCTGAAGACGGAGCGGAGTTCTTTGGCCGTGCCTTTGTATTTGAGGAGTTTTTTGAGATGGGCGAAGAATTTGGCGGAGGTGACGGCGCCGAGCTCGTAGGCGGCGGGCTGGGGGTCTTCGCGAAGCAGCCGGCTGATTTTGTCCGCGGCATAGGGCGATTTTTCCGCGAGGCGGCTGACGAGGAGTTGCCACTCGACGCGGATGAGGACGTTGCCGAGGTCGAAGCAGATGGCGCTGATTTTCATGAAGAGTTTAGCATTGAGCTTTGGGGCGCATTATCCCATAAATTTTGAAGGTCAAGCAAGCCGGTGTGGCGAAATGGCAGACGCGGCAGACTCAAAATCTGTTGTACGCAAGTACGTGGGGGTTCAAGTCCCTCCACCGGCACGTTTCTTTTATCATCCAAGATGGGCCAAGCCGGGCTTACGAAAAGCGGAACCGGCGTTCGATGATCCGGCGCACATCGTCGGTCCTGCGTTCGAAAAGCCACCAGAGCAGGGAGGCGTAGGCGACCACTCCGCACAAAAGCAAAAGGAACGTGCCATAAGCGGCTGGAGAGGGCGCTACCTGCCTGCCGGGCCGGAAGGTGAAAAAGAGGAACGAGAGGAGCGGAAAATGGACGACGTAAAGCGTGTAGGAGATGTCGGAGAGACCAATCGCGACGAGTCCGTAAAGCCGGGAAGCCGTGTTCCTTCGGATTAGGCAAGGCAACATGGAGGCGAAGCCGAGGCCGATCAGGAGATCATACCCGCCCAGGCTGTCACCGCGGGAAAGCGCCAGCGAAGCAAGGAGAACGAGACCGCCGCAGACGCAGACCCATTTCCGGCCGCACGGCTCGCCCAGCCGAGAATGACGCGAAATCCAGAACACGGCGCATCCCATCAACCAGATGACGGCGCCCTCCCAGACCGGCCAGGGCAGCAGGCAACCGCAAGCCACGAGAAGGAGCAGATGCACGGCCCGGTAACGCCAGGAATTTCCCGGCGCCAAGGCCAGCATGGCCAGAGGGAAGGTGAGGTAGTACCAAAATTCGTAAGCCAGGCTCCATAACGGACCGTTGCTGCCATAGACCGGGACCAGGATTGTCTGCAGGTAGAGGGCATTGCCGAGGAAGACGGCGCTTCCATCCCGCGCGGGCAACCCGGATTGTGGTCCGCTATGATAGAGATTGCCGAATATGCCGTCATAGCCGCGGCCAGCGGTAAGGGCGTGGCCCAGGCCATCCCAAAACGCAGTCAGCACCAGCGCCGGAATCAGCACCATGTAGAGCCGCGTCAGCCTTCTTCGCGCAAAGCCAGCCCAGGACCAACGGTTTTCGGCCAGGCTTTTTATCACGGAGCCGCCGACAAAATAGCCGCTCAGGACAAAAAAAAGCATCACGGCCTGGTGTCCAAGCCCCGTGGCAAAATAGAAAAGTTTTCCAAAAAGTCCCACGGAACCGGCCAAGTGACGGTAGCCGGTAAAGAGATAGGCCCGCAGGTGTTCGGCGCACACGGCCAACGCGGCCAGACCTCGAATCAGGTCGAGATGCACCAAACGGGAGTCGCAGATGTTTTTCTTCACCATAACCGAGATGACCGCGTTTTAAAGGCAATGGGCGGGAACGAAAATCGGAAAAATTGATTCACGAAGGGATGGAAGGATGGCCGCCTCTGGGCGGGTGATTTGAATATCTCAAAAGATTTTTCGCCTTGATGGCCGCCTCTTTCGTGCGTCTAACCATTCATCCATTTGGGTTCAAATCCCTTTACCGGCATGCTTAAAAAGCTCTTTAGGCCGCCAGAAATTTGAAATAAACCGCGGAGTTTTTGCGATATCCAAGCATGAGACTCTGGTTGAGGCTATTCGGCATTGTTTTGGTATCGGTATTTGTTCTTTTCTTTCTGGTGATAGACCTATTCTGGGGTCCGTATGGCGTGCATACGGTGATCCGGAATGGGATTGCTTTTTGGCTGCCGGTCAGCATGGAGAGCTCCCGCCTTTCCCCCTCGATGCGGCTGGCGTTGGCCAAGGCGCCCACCGCCAGCCCCGGAGCGTTTACCTGGCAGAAAGCCGACGCCGGTTTTGAGGTGGCCGATCTGCCCGCCCTGGTGAATGGCCAGGCGGTTGACCACGTTTATCTGGCTCGTATCGATCCG
>Ga0335072_10011246_pt1 | contig 12829 bp, 12 predicted proteins | sample Lox_Sample_21_FD_206725 | JGI IMG/M metagenome (GOLD analysis project Ga0335072, IMG submission 206725) | Soil microbial communities from Loxahatchee National Wildlife Refuge, Florida, United States - Lox_Sample_2.1 | ecosystem: Environmental > Terrestrial > Soil > Wetlands | place: USA...
GGGCTATCAGTCCATCGGGGGTTCGAATCCCCCCCTCTCCGCTGTTGTGATGAGTCGGGACATAGGTCACACCTGAGTCGCGACATAGGTCTCACTCCGGGGAGCTCGGCCAGCGGCCGGGCTCTCGCATTTGGTTGCGCCAGCAGCTCTTGGCGGGGCCCGTCTGCCTGTCCGGGTTCTTCGACCCGGCCCGACCGAATCCGGACCGGATCTGCTCCGTGAACGGAGACAGCGAGCCCCGGTCGATCCGGGTCAGGAGGCCAAATCCCCGGAAACATGTCCGTCGAGGACTTGGCGTGCAAGAAAACGCCGTCGAATCTCCGTTTCTCGTGCAGGTGGCTCCCGGATATCGGTGGACGTAGTCCCTTACTTCGGCTCCGTCCGCCGCCCAAGGCCGCCAGAGAACTGCCCACAGATTCGCGCGTACCAGCTCACATCTAGAGGAGGAAGCACTGCTAATGCCCGAACTTTGCACGGCGGCGACCGGTGTTCGCCCAAACACGCTCCGGCTTGAGCGAGAGCCTGATGGGATTCAGCCGCCGCCTAGGCGGTGGCGCGCCAAGGCGAAGGGACGCGCGGGGCGCCAGCTCTTGCTCGCCGTAACCGCGGTGCTGATCTCGCTCGCTTTCACGGCGGCCGCGCACGCGACCACTCCTCAGGGCAACGCATTCTTGCTGCAGTTCGGGAGCCCCGGGTCCGGCAACGGTCAGTTCGCCTCGTACGGTCCGATCGGGATCGCGGTCGATCCGTCCACGGGCGACGTCTACGTCAGCGACTACGTCGGAAATCGCGTGGAAAAGTTCGACTCGTCGGGCAACTACCTGTCGCAGTTCGGCACCGCCGGCTCGGGCCCCGGCCAGTTCAACGGGCCGATTGGAGTTGCGGTGGACCCATCCAATGGCGATGTGTACGTCACCGACTATTACAACGATCGAGTGGAGAAGTTCGACTCGTCGGGTAACTACCTCTCGCAGTTCGGCACCTCGGGAACAGGCCCCGGCCAGTTCGGTGGGCCCAACTGTGTGGTTGTGGATCCGCACACCGGCAACGTGTACGTGACCGACAGAGTCCTGAACCGGGTGGAGGAGTTCGACTCGTCGGGCAACTATCTGTCGCAGTTCGGCACCTACGGCACCGGGAATGGCCAGTTCGAGGCCCCGATCGCGATCGCGATCGATCCGAACAGCAGCGACCTCTACGTCACCGACTACAGCACCAGTCGGGTGCAGAAGTTCGACTCGGCGGGCAACTACCTGTCGCAGTTCGGGACCGCTGGATCAGGTCCAGGCCAGTTCAACGGCGCCTATGGAGTAGGGGTTGATCCCGTCAGCGGGGACGTCTACGTCACCGACTTCTACAACAACCGGGTGCAGCGGTTCGACTCGTCGGGCAACTACCTGTCGCAGTTCGGCACCGCTGGAACAGGCCCCGGACAGTTCGACTCACCCATCGCGGTTGGACTCGACCCGAACACTCGCGACGTGTACGTCGCCGACTTCGACAACGATCGGGTCGAGAAGTTCGCGTCTGAGGTCGCGCAGGAGACGCCCGCGCAGCTGTGCCAGTTGACCGTCACCGACGTGGAGTCGAGCGGCAAGTATCAGGCTCTTCCCGCCAACGCGAGAAATGCGATCAACGCAACGCTGAACGGCGTGTGCAACCAGCTGGCGACGATGGCTCCCAAGCTGAGCGCGCGCCAACTGGCGCTAGCCATCGCTGCCTACGACACCGCGGTAAAGATACTGGCCGGCAGTGGCTGGTTGACCGCGACACAGGCCAGCACCCTGACCAACCTGGCCAGTAACCTCACCCTCAGCTAGAAGCCGTCACCGATGTCCAACGAATCTCCTCGCGGCACGTGTCGCGAGGAGGTTCGGCGGACAGCTCGCGGCCGGCCCTAGCGGGCCGGCCGCGGACGTAGTAGAGCAGGAACGTGCTCTCGTAGTCGACGATCTCCGCCGAGCAGCGCGATAAACCGCACGGTCCTGTCGAGGTCGTCGACGACAAGACCGACGTGCACGAAGCCGGTGATCCCGGGTCGGCGAAACGACCGCTCAGGCGAGAATCTTGGCCTTCTGGGCCGCGAACTCCGCGTCGGTCAGGATGCCCTGCGCCTTCAGATCGGCGAGGTCTTTGAGTTGCTGCACCGTGTCGCGCGGCGGAGCGGCCGGGGCTGCCGGCGCTGGTGCCGGCGCAGGCGCGGCCTGCGCTTGCGCTTGCGCCCGCCCCTGTTGTTCGTAGTACTGCTGCTCGTCCTGCGTGGCCCAGCGATTGGCCTGGCGGCGGCTTACGCCGTTTGAGACCGCGGTCCACGTCCCCGCCGCGACGCCGACGCGCGCCATCCCGCGAAGTAGTCCTGGCATGTCGTATCCCTCCTGCTAGGCCGCTGCCTCAGCGGCTTCGAGAGCATCGATGAGGTCTTGCACTCCGATCCGCTCGGTCGCGATCAGCTCGCCGCCGTTCCGGCGGACCGCCGCGATGAACGGGGCCGCCCAGCGGTTCTCATACACGATCAGCACGGCGGCACTTCCGGGCTCGATCTCCGCGGCGACGAGGGCGGCGTCGTCGTCCGAGAGCATTCCGGTCGATGCGCCGGCGAACACCGTCAGGTCTCCGGCGGTGTCCTGGTCGAGGTCTGCGAGGTCAAATCCGGAGAACGTCCCATCCTCGTCCTTTTTCACGAACAGCGCGTCGAGTACGCGGATGATTCCGCGGTCGATGAGGTCGAGCAGAATGGGGACGGCTTCGCCGGTCTTCGGCGCGTCAGGCGGGTAACCGATCACCACAACATCGATCGGCCCAAATGCTTCTTCACTGCTTTCCATGGAGGACCTCCGAGGATCCGGTCGGGTCGGACCTGATTCGGTAGGAGGTGATCAGCCCACGCTCCGCTGCGCATCACCCGTTGCGGGTGAAGCGCGCGTTCCGTCCTCAGCGGCGTTCCTCTCGGGGGGCGCCATGTCACCGGTCGGGCGATTCGAATGTCTGGACGCCGTGTTCGAGGCAGCGGATGCGCGCGGGCACTCGAGGCTCGCGTCGATCGCGTTCACCCTGCAGAGCGCGTCCGCGCCGTCCGCAACCGCATCGGTGATCGTGCTCTAGGATCGAACCCGATGCGGCGAATGGGTCGTCTCGGGACCTGGCTGGGTGCCGTCGGCGCCGCAGTCCTCCTGAGCGTGGTCACCACCGCGCAGGGTGCCGCGGTGCCCAACTTCGGCAACCCCGACGGGCACTTCTATGTGCCGGCGGCCGGCCGCGCGGTCAACACGAGGCACCCCAACCACGTGATCGGGAACGGCAAGCCGGCCAGTTGCACGTCGGCGGCCGTGGTCCGCGCCGTCGCCGCGGGCGGCATCATCACCTTCAAGTGCGGGCCCAAGCCCGTCACGATCGTGATGACAAGGACCGCCAACGTGATCAAGACCCGCCGCCTGGTCGTGTTGGACGGCGGGGGCCTGGTCACGCTGACCGGCGGCGGCAAGCGCCGGATCCTGTACTCGGACACGTGCGCGGGTACGTGGTCCACCGACGATTGCGTCGACCAGCCGTATCCGCAGGTCGTCGTCCAGAACATCACGTTCGAGGACGGCTACAACGGCACGCACCAGGCCAAGTGCACGGCCAACGTCCCGAGGTGCTGGTACGGCGGGGTCGATGGCGGAGGGGCCATCTACGTCGAGGGCGGCCAGTTCAGAGCGGTCAACTCGCAGTTCATCGACAACCGCTGCTACACCTACGGCCCTGATCTCGGAGGCGGCGCGATCCGTGCCCTGGCCCAGTACGAGAACCGCCCCGTCTACATCACCGGCGACACGTTCCGCGGCGGGCGCTGCTCGAACGGCGGGGCACTCAGCAGCATCAGCGTTCAGTGGGACATCCTCAACAGCGAGTTCACGGACAACAAGGCCATCGGCTGGGGAGCCAACCCCGCCGCGCGCGGGACGCCGGGCGGCGGCAGCGGCGGCGCGATCTACCTCGACGGCCGGGACGACAACGTGCTGATCGCCGGCACGGTGATGGACGCCAACAGCGCGAGCGAGGGCGGGGGCGCCGTGTTCGATGTTGTCGACAGCGGGTGGGGCGCGCTCAGGTTCAACGAGTCGCATCTACACGGCGACACCAGCGGGGAGTTCCAGACCTTCCCCGGCGTCTATTACTACATCGACGGGCACGACACCGTGCCCACGATGATCAAGTCGACCGACAACTGATCCGCCCCCGGAGGCGCACTTGGCCGGCCGGCGCTCGCCCGCGTTAGCATCCGGAATGATGTGCCGGGGGTTCAGATTCGCGTGGCTGCTGCTGGTCGCGCTGCTCGTGGCCGTGCTCAGCGCAGGCGCGGTCTGGGCGGCCACGCTACCGGCGCTGCAGCCGGTGGTGCTGCCGCGCGACCACGGGGCGCATCCCGCGTTCCAGGTCGAATGGTGGTACACGGCCGGAACCGTCTCCGTGCCGCACGGCGACGACTACTTCTGGTTCGCGACGGTCTGGTCCGGCGAGGGGTTCGAGCTGGCCAAGCTGAACATCGTCGACCTGCGCTCGGATCGCATCGTCCTCTCGAAGGAGTACCTGCAGGCGGGCGCCTTGAACCCCGGCCAGACGCGGTTCGACGTGGGCGGCTTCACGCTCGGCTGGCGAGCGCACGGAGCGTGGGGACTCTGGTCGGTCGACGCGCCGGTCACCGGCGTCGGCTCGTTCCGAATCACGTTGAGGCCGGTGCAGGCATACGTGCTCAACGGGCCGCGCGGAATCGTCCCCGAGGGACCCGGCGCGACCTCGGCCTACTACTCAGACCCGCGGCTCCTCGCGACCGGGACGCTGGTGCTCGGCGGTCGCCGCGGCAGCGTCACCGGCCAGGGCTGGTTTGATCATCAGTGGGGCAACTTCGCCACCAACGCCGCCTCGTGGAACTGGAACTGGTTCGCCTGCCAGTTCAACGATGGCAGTGATCTGATGCTCTACCAGTTCATCTCCCCGTCGGGTCGGCCGACGGGGGTTCAGAGCGGCACATTCGTCTCATCCCGCGGGGCAGTCGCTCATCCGACCCGGTACGAGGTGATGCCGCTCGGACCCGACATCAAGCCGCCGGGCGCGACCGGCAGCTATCCGCTCCGCTGGCGACTCAAGGTGCCCGCGGCCCACGTCAACATCGCGCTCGCCGCGCGGGCGCGGCACCAGTTCGTCGCGAACCAGTTCATCCCGGGATTCTGGGAGGGCGCGGCGGCGATCACACACGGCGCGTCCGGCACCTGCATCGTCGAGTCCACGCGCGAGACGACTACCGGCTTCTAGGTTCTCGCGGGATCGCCACGTCCAGTCGGCCGTGGCGGCTCCGCGGTTGCAGCGGGCGGGGTGGGCTCGGATGGCCTACGACCAGGCCCGAGCCGGATCACCGCCACCGGCGTGAGCTGCCGGTTCGCGCGCCGGTTAGCTTTGCGTGGCGGAGCTCACGGGTGGCGTTGCCATCTCGCCATCGGACTCACGTTCGTCTGTAAGCCGGCGCGAGGACGCGGCAAGGTGACATTCGCAGGTGAGTAACTCATCGGGCCGCCACGGCTCATGACGTGAGGTTGTCACTTCCCGTGACAGCGACGATCAGCTCGTAGTAGATCGGTTCCCCGCTGGTCGACACGCGGTGCTGGAAGCGCATTCGACTTAATAGCCGGAACTGGCGTGACTCCACCAAGTCGGACATCACCGTGCGGAACCCTCCCGGGCGGTCGGTCTGCATCCAGCGCTCGTCGATCGTGAACACGACGGGGCTCCCGGCCGGAAGCAGAGCGAGTGCGTTAACGAGCGTTGCCCCGGAGCCGTGCGTGCCGCCGAGGGCGCCCGCGGAGATCAGAGCGGTCGGGCGGTGCCCCGCCAGTGCTTTGAGCAGCTTGGGAGCAGGGCTGGCGAGGTCGCCGGTGAGGTAGTCGGCATAAGTGCCCGGGCGGTCACGCAGGCAGGCTGTGCGGGCGGCATCGAGCGCGTCGACGCCGACGATGGTGGAGATTCCGACCGCGCTCACGAGCTCGCCGACGACCCCGGTGCCGGCACCGAGGTCGAGCAGGACTACCTCCGAGGGGTCGAGGGCAAGCTCGGTCAGGGCGTCGGCGAACGCATCGGCCGCGACTTGGGGCGAGCGGCAGCCGAGGAGCTCCTGGACGATGTGCTCATACAGCCCGGGCTCGCTATACACCCGCTCGTAGTCGTGCAGATGAACGATCTCGATCTCGTCGCCGGAGCCCCGGCTGCGCAGCGCGATGTATTCGGCGTCGGCTTCGGGGGGCCCGATCAGCCGGACGACGGCGTGACCGATGGTCATGGCTGCGAAGACTAGGGGGTCGTGGTTCAGTTGCCCGACGGGGTGGGCGGGAGTGGGTGCCCGTGCGCGTACAGGCGGACCGGGAGCGCTCCAGCCGGGCGGTTCCTCTTGTCCGCGCGGTCGGCGTAGCGGGTGTAGATCGCGCGTACCTCATGCATCGTCTCCGCGAGCTCTGCCGCGGTCATGTACGAGACGCTGTCGGTCATGAACGCGGCGCGCCGCCACTTCACCGGATAGGTCAGGCGCCGTGACCACCACTCGCGCAGCTGCTCGGTGCGGCGGTCGATGAACGTACGCTCGAGCGCCTCGCCGGCGGCAGCAACCTCAGGGTCCGTCATGTGGGTTTCGAAGCTCCGCGATTCGCTGGTCAGCCGCCACGGACGGCTGCGTCCACGACCCTCGCCGGTTTCCTCGACGAAGCCATACTTGGCAAGCGTCTGGAGGTGCCAGGACATGTTCCCGGGGCTCTCGTCGAGCAGCTCCGCTGCCCGAGTGGCGGTGATCTCCCCATCGCGCCGCATCGCCTCGAGCAGCGACACGCGCAGCGGGTGCGCGAGCGCGCGCATGGCGCGCGCGTCGGTGATCACTTGGGCTTCCTTGGGTCCCCCCTTCATAGCGGGCCGGTGGAGTGTGCTCATTCCGACCGACCCCGGTGGACGAGCATCATCGCCGCCCACCCGCGACAGGGTGGTTCGTGCCGCCACGAGACACAGCGAGGCGCAGGCCCAGATCGACCAGGAGCCATCCGGTTCTAAGCCGGACGGCCGCGATCACATTCGGGCGGCGCGGTGTGCGCCGGGGGCGGGCGCCCGCACCGGCGTTGTGCCGGAGCTCGGCCTCGCGATCCCTGACCAGCGCCCCGACCAGAGCGGGATGGTGGTACACGATCTCCTCCTTTTGACAAGAGTTCTTGTGACAAGACTAATTGCCGCAAGAACTCTTGTCAAGCCTGCCCTCGATCCGGAAGCGCGTCCCCCAGTTGGGGGGAATCTGGTCTTTTGAGCTGTTCGCGGGCCCCGCGGGCCTGTAGGAGTTAGGGTGCGGGGATGCAGCTCACCGGAAATGACACGTTTCCTGGCAGGGGCCGGACGGTGTTCCCGTTGAGGTCATCCAGGCAGGGCGTCGCCGACAGCCCGCTCCGAGACCGGCAACGCTGACGTGCCGCCGGTGGGGGGTGATCACGAGAGGCGGCTCGCCGCTGCGGTCGGGGAGATTGGGCAGTTGCCGGTCCTCGACGGGACCGTGCAGCGTGTGTTGGCGCTTTGCCGGGATGAGGACTCATCGACCCGCGAGCTGACGACGCTCCTCGAGAGCGATCCAGAGTTTGCGGCGAACCTGCTCCGTTTTGCCAACTCCGCCTATGCGTCGCGACCGATCCGCGTGCGCACCATCCGTCAGGCTGTGACGATGACCGGCCGGGGGGCGATCGGCCGACTCGCGGTCGAGACCGCCACTTACCGGTTTCTCGAACGCGCTCCCGGGAACGGGCGCGCGTCGATCGGCTCGATGCATATCCACGCCTGCGCGGTCGCGGCGTGCGCATTGGAGCTCGCCAACCGCAGTGGGAGCGCACTCGAGCTCGCGCATCTCGGCGGCCTGCTGCACGACATCGGCAAGCTCGTGATGCCGATCGCGTTCGGCGAAGAGACCATGGATCAGATCGCCTCGCAAGCGCTGGCGGGCCCGGCGCGAGTCGCGCTCGAGCGGGATCAACTGGGCTGCGATCACGCGCTCGCCGGCGCGTTGCTTGCGCGCGCGTCGTATCTGGACGAACCCGTCGTGGCGGCTATCGCGGCGCATCATGATCCCGCCACCGAGTCGACCCCCGAGGTCGCTTGCGTCCAACTCGGCAACGCGATCGTGGGGATGCTTGGCGGTATCGACGCCGACCCGCTGCTGATTGATCACGCGCTGGCGACTCTCGAGCTCGACGCCACCGTGCTCGACGACGTCGCCGCCCACGCCGCCCCGCGGACGGGCTCTGCCCCGTCGCTATCGCCTGCCGCGGACGGGCTGGCGGCCCGGGTCGCGGCGCTCGAGGAACAGGCCGGCAGCGACGAGCTCACCGGCCTGGCCAATCGCCGCCGATGGAAACGGGAGGCCAAGGACCGCATCCTCACCGTGGGCGGGGCTGTGATGATCTGCGACATCGATCACTTCAAGCAGATCAACGACCGCAGTGGCCACCTGACCGGCGACCTCGTCCTTTCCGAGATCGCCCGGATTCTGTCCCACCACGGGTTCGCCGGACGACTCGGCGGCGACGAGCTGGTCCTGCTCGCCGGCGCCGCCACGGCGGGGGACGCGGCGGAGCTGGCCGAGCGCATCCTCACCCGAATCCGCGAGGCGTTCCCTGCCGACACCATTGCCGGCTGGGACGGCGGCTTGTCCATCGGGATCGCGCTAGCGACGCCCGCCCAGCGCGACCTCAGCGCCCTTCTCGGAGCGGCCGATGAGGCGCTGTACGAAGCCAAGCGAGAAGGGCGCGGCCGGTTCGCGATCGCCCCGTCCGTGTAGCCGGCTCGTTGGGTCGAGCTTGCTCGCGAGCCCGTCACGGGGAGTCAGCGCCAGCCGAGCGCCGGCGCGACGTGGACGAGGATGTTCTCGATCACGTGTGCGTTGTATTCGACGCCCAGCTGGTTGGGCACGGTCAGGAGCAGCGTGTCCGCCGCCTGGATCGCCTCGTCGGTACGAAGCTCCTCGATGAGCACGTCGGGCTCGGCGGCGTAGGAGCGCCCGAAGATCGCACGCGTGTTCTCGTCGATCATCCCGATCTGGTCTTGGGAGTTTCTGTCGCCCCCGAAGTACGCGCGGTCGGTGTCGGTCGTGAGCGCGAAGATGCTCCGGCTGACCGACACGCGCGGTTCACGGTCATGCCCCGCCTCTTTCCAGGCCTCGCGGTAGGCCTCGATCTGCTTGCGCTGCTGGACGTGCAGCGGTTCGCCGGTCTCGTCGTCCTTCAGCGTTGAGCTCTGCAGGTTGAGCCCGAGCCCGGCCGCCCAGACGCTCGTCGCGTTCGAGCTCGACCCCCACCAGATCCTGTCCCTGAGACCGGCCGAGTAGGGCTCGATCCGCAACAGCCCCGGCGGGTTGGTGAACATCGGCCGCGGGTTCGGCCGCGCGAACCCCTCGCCCCGCAGAACCTCCAGCGCCACCTCGGTGTGCTTGCGCGCCATATCCGCATCGCTGTCCCCGTCGACCGGCGCGAAGCCGAAGTACCGCCAGCCATCGATCACCTGCTCGGGCGATCCCCGGCTGATCCCGAGTTGCAGCCGGCCGCCGGCAATCAGATCCGCCGCCCCGGCGTCCTCCGCGAAGTACATCGGGTTCTCGTAGCGCATATCGATCACCGCGGTTCCGATCTCGATCCGCGACGTCCTCGCCCCGACCGCCGCCAGCAGCGGAAATGGCGACGCCAGCTGACGCGCGAAATGGTGAACGCGGAAATACGCGCCGTCGGCGCCCAACTCCTCGGCGGCGACCGCCAGCTCGATCGACTGCTGCAGCGCATCCGCACCCGACCGAGTCCGCGAGTGCGGGCTGGGGCTCCAGTGACCGAAGGACAGGAATCCGATCTTCTTCACGTGTTCCAGCGTATAGCGGTCGCGCGCATGTGGCGGCTGCTTTCACGAACCGCCGGGAGCGCCGCCATCCGCGGCGCGCGGTGCGCTCTGGTCGACGGGATCAACCGATCGTCGCGGAGCGGGGGGCGCTGGTCAGATTGCGGGTCGACCGGGGTGTCCGTGTGGCCTCGGCAGCCATCTTGTAAACCGGCATTCGTGAGACGGATCGCCGCGCTCCGTCGCGACGCTGTCGCATAAATGACCTCGGCCGGCGAGTTGTTGTGGCGAGCTCACAATCGGCGGCGGCGCTGGAATGCTGAGTGTCGGTTCTGACGGGAGCCGGCTCGAGAAAGCGACGAATCAGGACGTTTCTCGAGCCGCCTCCACGGTTGCCCCCGCCGACACGCAACCCGCCCCGGCGCGCTTGTGACTAACTCACAACCCCGATTCTGTTTGCGACAGCCTCTCACGTGAAGAGGTGCTCAGCCGATTTCCGGGGCTTTCCGAGAGCCGACGCGGGGACTCGAACCCCGGACCCGGTTCGGGACATGGTTGGCGTCTTGATACCATGACGTCATGGCTAAGAACCTGACCGTGCGCCTGGACGACCAACTCGCCGCCGACACCGAAGCAGTGGCTCGGGCCGAGGGAAAGAGCTTGAACGAGACGGTCAAGCAGGCCCTCGTCGAGGCCGTCGAACGCCGCCGGCAAGATCCCGAGTTCCGCAAGCGCCTCAAGCGCATCATCGAGCAGGACCGCGAGCTGCTCGAACGACTCGCGAAGTGACGATCCTCCCGGTCGACCTCGTCGACTACGTCGTCATCCCGGCGAGATCACCGGGATGGACGTCGCGACGATCGCGCGGCTCCCGAACCTGTCGCTCGCCGACTCGGCATTGCACGCGCCCTTCGCCGGTTTCGGCGAGCTCTGACGCGGACTTGCAGACCGCCGGTCGCGCGTGAGCCGGCGCCGTCGGATCGTCGCGCGACGCGAGGTAGACCGGCCTGGAGGGCTGCGGCTACGACTAGAATCGGCACCTGTGCGCGAGACGCACTCGGTCTTGGGGAACGTGTGGCCGCTGGTGGGGCGCGACCTGGAGCTAGCGGCGATCTCGTCGGCGCGTTCTGACCGGTCGTGTTGCGGGGTCGTAGTGAGTGCGTCGGCCGGGGTCGGCAAATCACGTCTGGCGCGCGAGGCCTGTGCGGAAGCGCAAGCAATCGGGATGCCTACGCTGTGGGCGCAGGCGACGGCAAGCTCGGCGACGATTCCGCTCGGGGCGCTTGCCGCTCTGATTCCGACTGAGGTGCGCTCTGGCGATCCGTTGGCGCTGGTCCGTGAGAGCAGCGCGGCAGTGCGGGCCGCGGCCGACGGCGGAACGGTCCTGCTCGCAGTAGATGACGCGCACCTTCTCGACTCCATGTCGGCGACGGTGGTGCTGCAGCTGGCGGCGACCCCGGACGTGTTCGTCTTGGCCACGATTCGGACCGGTGAGGCGACGCCGGACGCGGTCGACTCCCTGTGGAAGGACGCCGGCGCGCGTCGGATGGAGCTTGCGCGGATCAGCGACGACGCGATCGTGCAGCTTGTTGAGGCGGGTCTGGAGGGCCCGGTCGAGCATGCGACGATGCGTCAGATCGTCGATGCGTGTGCCGGTAACCCACTGTATGCGCGCGAGCTTGTGGTCGGCGCGATAGAGGACGGGAGGATGCGCCGGGTCCGCGGCCTCTGGCGGATGGAGGGAAGGCCGGGGGTGAGCCCTTCGCTAAGGGCATTGATCAAGCGACGTATCGGGACGCTCGAAGCTGAAGTGCTGCGTCCGCTTGAGTTGCTGGCGCTCGGCGAGCCTTTGCGTGTGGGCGAGCTGGCGGGCCTTACGTCGTTTGAGTCGCTCCAGGGCGGCGAGGAGCGGGGCATGCTCGCCGTCACGGGTGCCTCCGATGATGCCGAGGTGGGGCTGGCGCATCCGTTGTACGGAGATGTGATCCGAGCCGAGATCCCGGTGTTGCGGGCGCGCGCGCATCGCCTGCGTCTGGCGGAGACGATTCAGCAGCGAGAGCCGCTCACCCCGGAGGATGCGCTCCGCGCCGCCCGTTGGCTTATGGATGCCGGAACGGAAATCCCGCCCGAGCTTTTGCTCGACGCCGCCGACGCCGCCAGCATCGGCGATCCAGAGCTGGCCATGGTGCTGGCCCAGCGCGCAGCTGAGGGTGACGGTGGTCTGCGCGCGGTGCGGCTGTTGGCGCGTTCGCACACGATGCTTAATCGGTTCGCCGAAGCGGAGGCCGTGCTTGCCGCCGCCGAGCCGCAGGCCTCGCGCGCCGCTGCCGACGTGGCGGGTTCAAAGGACCCAGAAGTGGAGCTGTATGTGGGCCAGCGACTGCACGTCCTCTACTGGGGCCTGCGACGGGCAGACGAAACGCGCGTGTTCCTGGCGCGTGCCGGGGGCTGGTCAACCGACCCCGACTGGCCGGCCAAGTTCGAGCCCGAGCGGATCTTGATTGACGGGTTCAATGAGGGCTTCGTCGACCGATTGCCCGAGATCCGGAAGCAGCTCGGGAGACCGGACCTGGACGACCGCAAGCGCTACCTGATGGAGTTCTCGCTCGGGGTGGCGCTCATGGAGGCGGGACGGCTGCGGGAGGCCGACGCCATCGCCCGGCGCCTCCGGCCGCGGCCACCGCTGCGCTGGGGTCGAACCGCGTACGCGTTCTTACTCGCTTGCGTAGTCGGTGACGAGAGCGGTGAGGACTGGCTTGATCTCCGGGCATACCTCCGCCGGACCCTTCGGGAGGCGGCAGGCGTGGGCGATCGGGAGGCCGCCGGGCTCGCGGCGTCTACGTTGGGCTCGCTGGCGTTCCATGGCGGGCGCTATCGGGACGCCGAGCGGTGGCTGGCCGAAGCCGAGGTCCAGCTCGAGCATCACGACACGTTCGACACCGTCACCTTGATCCGGGCC
>Ga0335072_10011247_pt1 | contig 12829 bp, 11 predicted proteins | sample Lox_Sample_21_FD_206725 | JGI IMG/M metagenome (GOLD analysis project Ga0335072, IMG submission 206725) | Soil microbial communities from Loxahatchee National Wildlife Refuge, Florida, United States - Lox_Sample_2.1 | ecosystem: Environmental > Terrestrial > Soil > Wetlands | place: USA...
AAATAATCCTTGGTGAATTGTGGGTTTTCGGTAACCACCATCTTGTCGCGCAGCGCATCGATGCGTGGGTCGGCAGCCACGTCGTCGTTGTAATCGTCGGCGGCAAGGCGGCCGAAGATCAGCGGCACGGCCACCATGTACTGGATGCAGTGGTCGCGATCGGCGTAGTTGGCCAGCGGACCGGTCTTGTCGATGATGCGGCAACCGGCTTCCTGCGTTTCGATCACTACCTTCTCGATGCTATCGACCTTGCCGGCAACCTGCGCATGCAACTTCATGGCGCACTCCACGGCCGTTTGCGCATGGAATTCCGCCGGGAAGCTGATCTTGAACAGCACGTTCTCCATCACATAGCTGCCGAACGGACGCTCGAATTCGAACGCCTTGCCCTTGAACGCCACGTCGTAATAACCCCAAGTTTTGGCCGAAAGCGCCGACGGATAATCCACGACCCCGCGATAAACCGCGTTGATCGCATGCGTTACCGCGCGCCGGCATGCATCGCCGGCCGCCCAGCTCTTGCGCGGCCCGGCGTTGGGCGCATGGCGATAGGTGCGAAGTGCGCCATTGTCGATCCAGCTGTGGGATACCGCGGTGATGATCTGCTCCTTGGTGCCGCCCAGCATGGCCGTGGCGACGGCGGTGGAAGCCAGACGCACCAGGATGACGTGATCCTGCCCCACGCGATTGAAGCTATTGAGTAGCGCGTAGCAGCCCTGGATCTCGTGTGCCTTGATGGCGTATGCGAGCACATCGCGCACGGTCAGTGGCTTGCCGCCTTCGCGCTCGGCCTGCCGGCCGAGGTAATCGGCGACAGCAAGGATCGCACCCAGATTGTCGGACGGATGACCCCATTCGGCCGCCAGCCACGTGTCGTTGAAGTCGAGCCAACGAATCTGCGTGCCGATAGCGAAGGCTGCCTGCACCGGATCCAGCTCGTGGCTGGTCCCTGGCACGCGTGCGCCGCCCGGCAACGTGGCGCCGGGAACGATCGGGCCCAGGTGTTTCACGCATTCGGGAAACTTCATCGCCATCATCGCAGTGGCCAGCGAATCGAGCAGCATGTAGCGCGCGGTGTCGTATGCCTCGGCCGAGTCGATCTGATAGTCGGCGACGTATTTGGCGATGTCGACCATGGGTTGATCGGGGTCGGGACGCTTGGCCGAACGGATGTCGTGCGCACTCATGGGGAGGTCTCGCGGTTAAGGGAAACGGATATTGTAGCCGGCTGCCGTGTTGAAGAGGTGGCGGGCATGGCCGCGCTGCCCTCACGGCTTTTTGCGGCCGAAACTTGACCCCATTGCCACCCATTGCGGAAAATCCGGATTCATCCCAAAGGGGAGTAGTTCCGGATGCGGCGTCTCGCATCCGCGCGGCAGTCGTCATCACGAGCGACGCATCGCTCCGGTTGCCGCGGTGGCCCTGGCCAAGAACGGGACTTTTGCGGTGGTAACGGGCCCGCGCGCGTCCGTTGTCATCGCTTGAGTCCGGCGCGCAAGGAATCCCCATGACCTTCCCCACGCATCTGCTCGCCGACTTGCTGACCATTGTCCTGATGGACCTGGTTCTCGCCGGCGACAACGCCATCGTGATCGCGCTCGCTGCGCGCAACCTGTCTCGTGATGTGCAAAAACGCGCGGTGCTATGGGGCACCGTCGGTGCCATCGGGGTACGCATCGCGCTAACGGTACTGGTTGTGTATCTGCTTGAGCTGCCAGGTCTGATGTTGATCGGCGGGTTGCTGTTGATACCTATCGCGTGGAAATTGCTCAAGCCCGAGCATGACGAACACTCAACCGTCGCGCCCGGCGCCAACTTTTGGATAGCGCTGCGCACGATTGTGATCGCCGATGTGTTGATGGGATTGGACAACGTGCTCGCCATCGCGGGTGCCGCGAAGGGTCATATGGGGCTGGTAGCGATCGGCCTGTTGATCAGCATTCCGATCGTCGTGTGGGGATCGACCTTGATCCTCAAATGGATCGATCGCTTTCCCGTCATCGTTTACGCCGGCGCTGGTGCGATTGCGTGGACCGCAGGCCGCATGATCAGCCATGAACCTGTCTGGCGCGCGTGGTTCGATGCACACGGCTGGATGAAGCACATGTTGGAATTGGGCCTGGTGCTACTCGTCTGCGGCGGGCGCTACCTGTTCAATCGCCGCGCAAGGGCGTGAGCGCGGCGTACCGAACCGCGCTCAGAAACGCAGACGCACGAACACCGAAGGCCCATCCATGCGCATCGCCAACTCATCGTTGTCATAGCGATGCCGCTGATGGATGTCGATACGTGTGTAGTGGTACTCCGCGCCAAAACCCACGTTACGCCATGGAAACCATTCCATGCCCAGTGCGGCATCGTAAATGTGCCCGCCGAGGTGGCTGCCGTTTTTCTTGACGCCCGATGCATTCACGTACATGCGCAGATCGTTGCTGAAAGCATGCCGCCAACCGAGCTGAAGCTCCGGTGCCCAGGCGCTTTGCGTCGTATAGGCAGAAGCGTAGGTAGAAACCTGCCCCAGCAATGGACCGGTTAGAGCCGCCTGCCCGCTGATGCCGGCGTGGACTCGGTAATACGCCGCGCCAGCGCCGATGCCGAACACATCGCTTGCGTGGCCGAACCACCACTTGTAAGCGGCGCTGCCGAAATCGAAGTTGATGCGCCCGGTCACCGATGCGGAAGCATCGTACGTATTCCCATTGAAGCCGATGGCCGTGCCGAGCGTCTTGGTGCGCGACTGATCGATGCGGTAGTAATCGAACGAAAAGCCTTGGCTCTCCCCTAAAAGAAAGTCGAAACGTACGTGCGGAACCACCTGGTGCGATGGAAAGCCTAGATCGCGTTGAAGATTGATCCTGCCTTTGACGTTGGGATTGTTGAGCCCGGCACTGAGCGTCGTGCTGGTATCGGCCTCGTAACCGCCCACCCATAAACTAAACCGATCGAGCGCGGGAGAGACATTGGTGTCGGTGTTGTCTGCGAACGCCGTGCCACTACCCATCACAAGCGAACTCAGCAGGTATCGGCAAACAAGATTTGAAGCAACCAAGCGCATGACGAATACTCCCATGGCCCCGAGCGAAAAGAGCCCGAGACGCAGATGCGTTCTCAAAGAGATCAGGAGTGTTCGATACTAGACATCGCAAGCGTGTACGTGCCGTACAATGCACGGCATTTTTTTGCACACGAATAGTGCGATCGCAAACATGCACCCGCATGCGCGCCTCGTTCGACGATGCGCGCAATCGCAGTGGAAAAAAATCAGAACATCATCGGCACGCGAACAATGACCGTCGCGTCCGGAGTGTCGCGCGTCACGCCGACGCCCAGCGTAACATTCAAGGTTTCCTTATCGTTGAAGCGATACGAGCCGCCGATCAACAACGACCCAAGCCACACCTTGGTCGAGCCCGGCAGCTTGACGCCCGACTCACGCGTGTCTCCGACAAATGTCTGGTCGTAACCGATACTGAGCGACGCTTTGTCGTTCAGCGCCATGCCCATGCCGACGCTGATATCGGCCTCGTTGCCCGCCTTTACGTTGCCCAGAAACTGTTTGCCGCCCAGCAAGATGTTTTCATACACATTGTGGCGTTCGACGTTATACAGATAACTGAGATTGCCGAAGAACACTACCGGATCCGATGGCAGCAACCATGTCACGCCCGGCTGCAACGTGTAGAAGCCGGAGCCTGTCGGCTGCTGAATAGGCAAACCCGTGCCCGTGAGATTTTGCACGCAGCGCGTCACACAGTCGGTGACCACCTCGAAAGGATCTTTGCCCGTGCGGGATTTGAAGCGGAACCAGCCGATGTAGTAAGGCTTGTCCGCGCCACCGTTGTTGATCTGGTATCGAAGGGTCGCTTCGATATCGCCAAGCCCCTTGCCACTGGAACTGAAAACATTGTCTTCGGCAGAGCCCGTCAATACTTCGCGGCTTACGGTATCCGTGTGCGTGTCGACGTATGGAATGCGTACCTCCAACTCCATGCGATTGGTGATGCCATAACGGGCCGTAAGGATCGCCGTCTGCGTCGTGCTTCGCACCTGACGCACATCGATCAGGCCGATGAGAATGGCGGGAATGACGGTATAACCCACCAATGCCACGCGATCGGCAGTCGAATAGCCGAATTGATACGTCGGCTCGACGATGATTTTGTTTTTCGGCGTCAGTACGCCCGGTTGCTGGAAAATCGGCGCCACTTCGGGAGGCCGCGAGCTCTCCGCCGGTGCCTGGCCGACCGGTGTCGTCGGCGTTGTCGTTCCCTGTTGCTGTGCCGCCTGCGCATCGGCATAGCTGTCCGGCGATGGCATGGGCGATGCCGTGGCATTCGCACCACCCGCCGCGATATTGCCGCCGCGCTGGCGATCCAGCACATCCATGCCCACGGCGTGACGCAATGCCCGGTAATCCGCCTCTTGCTGCGCAAGCTGACGTTGCAGCGCTTCGATTTGATTGCGCATGGTCTCGATACGTTCACCCTGCTGCACCAACCGCTGTCGGATGGCGGGCGAGGAGCTGTCGTCTTGACTGGACGATGCGGCGCTGGAGGCATCTTGCGCGGCGACGGCACCGCAGAAAGCCATAAGGCTTGCGCAGCCCGTTGCGTAAAGCCATGGCTTGGCCCCGCATGCGCCTTTAGAGCGCCGTTCCATCTTGTTCATTCTGTTCTCCCCGTAAGAACGATGACCCGCCACGCGTCCCCGTTAATGCGCCAACGCCTGGATCTGGGCGGCCTGCAAGCTTTGCTGCATGCCTGAGGCGCGCATGGCATTGAGCGTATTGATGGCTACATTGAGCGTGGTGAGACTGGTGATGATTTGGTTGTCCACCGTGTTTTGAATGATCGTCGCTGCATTCGGCTGGATCATGGGCGACGCGCCAAGACCGCTGCTGACAAGTACGGCAGCAGGCGAGGTGCCCGGAATCGTTGTGGACGAACCCCCAACGCTAGGGATAACCAAACCGCCCTGCGCCGCGGAAAAATTCGAAAGGTTGGATGCGGCATTGTTCAACGCACTTTGCTGCGGATTTGATTTCGCACCCGTTTGTGTCGCCGAAGACGGATTGGAGCTGTTGCCCGGCCCCACTTGCACGTCGATCGTGCTCAGCGCACCAGCCAATGCCATGGCCTGCTGCGCCGTGATGTGTGCGATATCGGGGATGTTGACGCTGGTGTAAGTCACCAGATTGCCGTCCACATAAATCGCCCGCTCGATGCCAAACGAAACATCCACGCCATTGCCCAAGTCGAAGCCGCCACGTACGGCGTCCAGACGTTCGGACGACACAGGCGTGCCAAGTCCATCGATGGAATCCGGTTGCGGAGCCTCGGTGCTTTCATGCGCATGCGCTGCCGCAGCGGATCCAAAGAGACCGAGAAGTCCCATGATTTGTAGGGGAAGACGAGAGCGGTTCATAAGTCGCCTCATATGTCGCCGGGTCCATATTTGGGCATCGTGATGGTGTCCAGCCCGCGCCGGTCGACGCCCACCCCCAGGGGCGCGAGCGGCGCATTGCGCCAATCGCTATCGGTGTTGAAGTGCGCAAGTTCGCGCTTGTTGTGGATGACAAACACCAATCCGTTTTTCCACAACTGATCAAATCGATCTTGCGGAATCGCTCGGGTACCGCGTGCGGGATCGCCAACCAGCACTCGCCCGTAACGGATACCCTTGACGACCACGAAATGGTGATACCCGCGGTCTTCGATCAAAACGATCGCGGGCAGGTTCGCCTTCTCCAGTTGAGCAAGCGAAGCATGAAAACCGTCGGCTTGAAAACCGATACTTGCCAGATATTGCTTGATATCCAGCAGCGAAAAACCTTCTTTGTTGATCTTCTGGCGATCGCCATGGATGTACATCTGCTCGAATACGACTTGCTCGTTGACCGGGTAGTCGTATTGGTACGTGAGCAATGTGGCGACAGCGGCCGAGCCGCAACTGAAGTCGTATTTCTGGTGAATGGTGTTGCGGTACTTCACTTCCTTCAGCGTGGCGATCTGCAAGCGGTAGGTTTGCCCCGCATTGTCGTTGAGCGCCATCGTGGCGGCACGCGAACCGTGCGTTGGCACGAGCGCCACCAGAAAGACGGCAAGCGCTGGCAGCAGAAGCTTCATGGCTTCATCTGCACATTGACGATCACGCCAGTTTGAATCAGCACGTTATTGCCGGTGTTTTGAACCACCGTCGGCATGCCGGTCGAACCCGAAAACGAATCGCCCGAAATCAAATTGCTGCCTGTGGTGACTTGCGTGGCGGAGTTGCCGGTGACAGTGCCGGTGAGCGACTGCATGTTCTGCACCAGACCGCCGCCACTGAAATGCTGCAGCGTGCCGGCGCTTACCGCCTGACCGAAACCGTCCACGGTCGCCGGCTGTGTTGCCGGTGGACTACTTCTGTTCTGAGCGCCGGGCGTGCTTCCCGGCGGGTTCGCCGCAAGCGCCACTCCTGATACGCACAGCAATACCAAACCTACCGCAGGTCTTGAACGAGCCATGACACTACTCCAATCGTGTTTGGCGCATCGCTTACGACCGTGTGTCGGTCGGCAGCAAACGCTGCCGACCGACGCGTACGGCATGGCGGAGCGATGCGTGCCCCGCCATGTCGATCAGTCGCACATCAATGACCGCCCACGTTCAGGTTGGCTTGGACCGTCACACCCTGCTGAATCAACGCCGCTGCGCCGCTGTTCTGCGCAATGGTGGTGATACCCGCCGCGGCTGCCGCGGTGCTATCCATCGCATTGGACATATCGAAGCTGCCGGCATCGGCCATGGTGGTTCCGCCGTTGCCACCGTTACCGCCCGTGCCACCCATGCCGCCGTTTCCACCGGCATTGGCTACGTTGCCGCTGGTGCCGCCCATGGACGAGGCGGAACCCGACGTCGATGTCGAAGCACCTGCCGTGTTGGTACCGCCCGTGGCCGTACCGCCATTTCCACCTGTTGCGACAGCGACTGGATTATGTTTACCGGTGCTTGCCGTGGCGTCGCCGCCGTTACTTTCCGCACCGGCACCTGCTGCGCCACTAAATGAGCCGGCATCACCGCTACTTGCGCCCGATCCGCCTGCGTGACCGCTATGCGCATAAGCGTCGCCACCCGATCCGCCTCTGCCGGCTTTTCCGCCGCGTCCGCCGTTGGCATTACCGTTATCGGTTGCGCTGTTGCCGATACCCCATACCGAGACGTCGGATACTGAGCCATCGAGCGTCGTCTTGGCGACTGCTTTGCTTACATTGAAGGCATCGCTGACGGACGACACGGCCGTAGCGCCGTTGTTGGCGGCCGAGGTACCCATGCCGTCGCTGTAGACATCGCCACTGTTGTTGCGATCGTCACCACTGGTGGTGACACTCTTGGAGTGAGTACTGGAATTGCTGTGCGTACTGTAGTTATTGCCCTGGTTGGAATTGTCGTTGAAGGAGTTGTGGTAGCTCTGAGCCATAGCCGGGAGAGCAAGTCCCATGCCTAGCGTCAATGCCGTGAAAAGTAGAGTCTTGCGCATATGTATTCCTCCCGGAACGGATGCGATTTACCCCCCTGCTTTTTGCTTGTGCAGCTCTTGGGTATAGCAAACCGCATGCCATCGGTACATATGCAAGACAGCATCTGCTACGGCTATAAAAATCAATACATTGCGCTCGTCGCGTCAGCGCCACGCCATTAACGATTCGTCAGGAAGTGCAACACGAATGGAACAATGTTGATTTGCGCATTTATTTATTCGCGCGCGCAGCACGCATTTGCGCTAAAAAAACAGCGTGTTACATCGCATCGACAACAAAGAGGAAAAATGTATCGTCGATGCAACACTCGTGACTCGTTTGATGAACTTTTCATGCAAGGTTTAAGCAAGCGATAAAAAAAGGGGCTTGAAGCCCCTTTTTTTATAACCGCGGCGCAATCAACGCTTTTCGATCGGCGTATAAGTGCGATCTTCCGGCCCGATGTAGTTGGCGCTTGGGCGAATGATCTTGCCGTCTTCCCGCTGTTCGATGACATGCGCACTCCAGCCGGATGTCCGCGCAATCACAAACAACGGCGTGAACATGGCGGTTGGCACACCCATCATGTGATAAGCGCTCGCCGAATACCAATCGAGGTTCGGGAACATTTTCTTCAGATCCCACATCAGCTTTTCGATGCGCTCGGAGACGTCGAACAACGTCGGATTGCCGCCCTCCGCGCAAAGTTTGCGTGAAATTTCCTTGATGATGACGTTGCGCGGATCGGACACCGTGTACACCGGGTGGCCGAAACCGATGATAATTTCCTTGCGTTCCACGCGTGCGCGAATATCCGCCTCGGCATCGGCCGCATTGCGATACCGCGCAATAATGTCCATGGCAACTTCATTCGCGCCGCCGTGTTTGGGGCCGCGCAGCGCGCCGATGGCACCGGTGATCGCCGAATACATATCCGAACCGGTTCCGGCGATGACGCGCGCCGTGAAGGTGGACGCATTGAATTCATGTTCCGCGTACAACACCAGCGAACGATCCAGAGATTGGGCATGCAGATCGCTCGGCTTCTTGCCGTGCAGCAAATGAAGGAAGTGCGCCGCAACCGATTCGTCTTCCGTTTCCGTTTCGATGCGCTTGCCGTTGTGGCTGAAGTGGTACCAATACAACAGCATCGAGCCAAAACTGGCCATCAGGCGGTCGGCGATGTCACGCGCGCCGGTGGGATTGTGGTCTTCTTTCTCCGGAAGCACGGTACCCAACACGGAGCAACCGGTGCGCATCACGTCCATGGGGTGCGTCGATGCGGGTAGCAATTCCAGCGCACTCTTCACTGGAGCAGGCAATCCACGCAGGCGCTTGAGCTTGGCGCGATAAGCATTCAATTCGGCCCAGTTCGGCAGCACGCCGTGCACCAGCAGATACGCCACTTCTTCGAAGCAGCCCTTGGCAGCCAGGTCGTGAATGTCGTAGCCGCGATAATGCAGGTCGTTGCCACTGCGGCCGACCGTGCACAGTGCGGTGTTGCCCGCCGTCACGCCCGAAAGGGCAACGGATTTCTTCGGCTTGGGGGCGGTTGCGGATTGCTCGCTCATCGGTAGTGCTCCAGGTGCGAAACATCGATCATGGTCGCTGGAAAAGTGCGACCTGCAGAAACGGTGGAATTACTTTTTTCCGGCGAAAAGCGTGTCGAGCTTCTTTTCGTAATCGTGATAGCCGATGCGGTCGTAGAGTTCTTCGCGCGTTTGCATCATATCGATCACATTGCGTTGATGACCGTCACGACGAATGGCCTCGTACACCGTTTCGGCTGCCTTGTTCATGGCGCGGAATGCCGACAACGGATACAGCACGATACCCACGCCCGCCGTACGCAGTTCGTCCACGCTGAACAACGGTGTCTTGCCGAACTCCGTAATGTTGGCCAGCACGGGCACCTTCACGGCATCGACGAAACGCTGGTAGGTGGGCAAGTCGTACGCAGCCTCGGCAAAGATGCCATCCGCGCCGGCTTCCACGCATGCGAGCGCGCGCTCGATAGCGGCGTCCACGCCTTCGACGGCGATGGCATCCGTGCGCGCAATCAAGAAGAAATGAGGATCGGTCTTTGCATCCGCGGCGGCTTTGACGCGATCGGCCATTTCGCTTGCCGATACGATTTCCTTGCCGGGGCGATGACCGCAACGCTTGGCGCCGACCTGATCTTCGATATGGCAGGCGGCGGCCCCGAACTTGATCAGACTTTTCACCGTGCGCGCGATGTTGAATGCGCTGGGGCCGAAACCCGTATCGATATCCACCATCAACGGCAGATCGCACACGTCGGTGATGCGACGCACATCGGTCAACACGTCATCGAGCGTATTGATGCCCAGATCCGGCAAGCCCAGCGATCCGGCGGCCACGCCACCGCCGGAGAGATAAATTGCGCGATAGCCGGCGCGCTTGGCCAACAACGCATGGTTGGCGTTGATCGCGCCGATCACCTGCAGCGGTTTTTCGGCGACGAGTGCGGCGCGGAAGCGGCTGCCGGCAGATTCAAGCTGTGTCATTGCGGTTCTCCGAAACGATCCATTGTAAGTGATGGGCGCCTTCGCCCGGATCGTGGCGGGCACTCTGTCACGCTTAAACATATTGATCAATCTTGATTAAAAGGATCAATATATCTGCATGCGCACCGACTACCTTTCCGCTCAGGAAGCCGCGACACGACTCGGTATCAGCCTCGCGACGCTGTATGCGTATGTAAGCCGGGGACGCATCGATTCGCGTCCGGGAGCGGATGGGCGCAGCCGGGAATACAGTGCCAGCGATATCGAGCAGCTCATCGAACGAAAACAAGCCGGACGCGGCGCGGCGCAAGGCGCAGCCCATAGCTTGGCGTGGGGCTTGCCGGTGATGGAAACACGCATTTCGTTGATTCGATCGCACGGTCACTATTACCGCGGCGAATCCGCCATCGACCTGGCACAAAGCGGCGCGACGCTGGAGGAAACCGCGCGGCTGCTGTGGGATTGCGGCGATCACGACCCGTTCGCAACCGAAGCGCCATCGCCATGGTCCGAAGCAATCACGATGTTGCTTCGGCAACCTCATCTGCCGCCGCTCGAACGAACCACCGCCGCACTGCCTTTGCTTGCACTCGATGCCGCGCATGCGCATAGCACCGATCCACTCCATCGGCGCAACGACGCCGCGCGGTTGCTACGTGAAACAGCTGCACTGCTATGCGCCACACAACCCAGCGCGCAACCCATTCATCATGTCATGGCGACGAGTTGGAGCAAGAACGAAGCAGGGCTGTCCAATCTTGTGCGCGGCGCATTGGTGCTGTGCGCGGATCACGAACTGAACGCGTCGTCGTTCGCTACGCGTGTCGCCGCATCGACGGGCGCCAGTTTGCATGCCTCCGTATGCGCAGGATTAACCACATTGTCCGGCCCTCATCACGGTGGCGCGGCGGCACGGGCTCACGCATTCATTGACGACATGCTGCGAGAACGCAAAGCGGGCGATCGCGTACGTGAGCGTCTTCGTCGTGGCGACGCTCTGCCCGGTTTCGGACACCCGCTCTATACCGACGGCGATCCACGCGCCACTGTTCTGCTCAATGCATTGCATGCAACACGCCCTGCCCCAACCCATCTCTTTCGCATTCAGCAGCTGGTTGAAACCGTGCAGGCGCAATGCGGCCGCCGACCTAATTTGGATTTTGCGCTGGCAGCCATGGCGTCCTCTTATGAACTGGGCGCCGACGTCGCCTTGGCGATTTTTGCCGCCGGTCGCATGGCTGGATGGCTGGCGCACGCGCTGGAACAGCAAGAAGGCGGCAGTTTGATTCGACCGCGCGCCAGCTACGTGGGGCGTATGCCTATACGCGAGGGATAAGGCCCCTCATCGCCAGATCCACATCGCCAAATAAAAAAACGCCCACAAGGGGCGCTCTTTTATTTGGCGGAGAGAGAGGGATTGTTCGGCCCGTTCATGGGCCTCACCCCTGCGCGCGTCGCGCTCCGGGGCCAGCCTTCGGCTGTCGGCATTCGTTCCAAACGAATGTGTCGAACCATCAAGGTCCTCATCGCACTTCTCACTTCACCAAATAAAAAACGCCCGCAAGGGGCGCTCTTTTATTTGGCGGAGAGAGAGGGATTGTTCGGCCCATCCATGGGCCTCACCCCTGCGCGCGTCGCGCTCCGGGGCCAGCCTTCGGCTGTCCACATTCGTTCCAGACGAATGTGTCGAACCATCAGGGTCCTCATCGCACTTCTCACTTCACCAAATAAAAAAACGCCCGCAAGGGGCGCTCTTTTATTTGGCGGAGAGAGAGGGATTCGAACCCTCGATAAGGCTTTTGACCCTATACTCCCTTAGCAGGGGAGCCCCTTCGGCCACTCGGGCATCTCTCCGTGTTTTGTTCCCGTGGCATCACGAGTAGCCGGAAAGGATACCGGCCGGTGATCGGAAGGTAAAGGGGCAATTAATGCCCGCCCGATTCTCCGGCGGCACCACCGCCACCCTCGTTTTCGCTCTCGCCTTTGATGCGTTGGTAGATTTCTTCGCGATGCACGGCCACGTTCTTGGGCGCATTAATGCCAATGCGAACTTGGTTGCCTTTTACGCCGAGAACGGTAACGGTCACCTCGTCGCCGATCATCAGGGTTTCACCGACCCTGCGGGTCAGAATCAACATAGCTGCTACTCCATTTAATGCTTGTGGTTCCAGGCCATCTGCGTGCCGTTGCCTCACCCCTGAGCACAGTCAACACACAGAGTTCTGACGTTTACGTCCGTCAAAGGCCTTACCGCCTTCCCCGGCTCTCAACCTAGCAGGTGGCCTCGAAAGACTGCCTGCCATCTACACTACAACGCCACTGCAACCAGCGGCACCCGTATCTGATCGATACTAGCCGAGCATCAACGCCAGGTGCAATCTACACACATTTTTTACATGTGGTCCATACGCAGCGCGTCAACCGGCCAACTGCTTTCCGATCCACTCCACTGTACCCGTCAAAACGTCAGGTAATTGTGGTTTGTCCACACCGCCGCCTTGGGCCATATCCGGACGGCCGCCGCCTTTTCCGCCGATCTGCCCCGCAATGTGGGCGACGATGTCGCCCGCTTTGATGCGACCTGTCGCCTTCCCATGCACGCCTGCGACCAGCGAAACACGCCCTTCCATGGCGCCTGCCAATACGACGACACAGTCGGAAAGCTGTTGTTTGAGTTGATCGACACCGTCGCGCAGCGCTTTGGCGTCCAGGCCTTCCACGCGCGCTGCAACAACCTTAATACCAGCAATATCGCGCGCCGACTGCGCAAGATCTCCGGTCATGGAACCGGCGGCTTTCGCTC
>Ga0335072_10011248_pt1 | contig 12828 bp, 10 predicted proteins | sample Lox_Sample_21_FD_206725 | JGI IMG/M metagenome (GOLD analysis project Ga0335072, IMG submission 206725) | Soil microbial communities from Loxahatchee National Wildlife Refuge, Florida, United States - Lox_Sample_2.1 | ecosystem: Environmental > Terrestrial > Soil > Wetlands | place: USA...
ATAAATCAGACGTTGCAAGGAACAGAACTTCCGAGTGGCTTGCTCTCCGCAATTGAATTAATTTCCGACACATGTTAAACCAAGCATACGCAATTATGTTCTTCCCAGTCATTTGCCACTCGCCACCAGCTTCCTTGCCTTACCGCATTAGGTGGCGCAGCACCATACCACTCCTGCTGAAGCGGATCGTCAGGACGATCGATCGCCTTGTCATCATCAGGCTGTGCGCAAACCAAATTTAGAAACAAATGGAGTATGACGGTGAAGTCGAGTCGTGTCTGGAAAAGTTGTTGACATTCCGTCTCGGTCGCAAGATCATGCGATTGCCAGGCATGCCTTAGTGTTGTGGTGCAATTCCCACCGCTGCAGGGCCAACTGTACTTAGGCAGAACCATGATGGCTGGCTGCTTTTCCTTTCGACATTTCCTTTAAGCCTTACTTAATTCGAGTCTTCTCTCATGTATGCATGTCAATAGGGGGTCTCAATTTCTCAAAACTTTTCCGAATAATTCCCAGAATTCTTCTAGAATTGAGTGAGTGAGTGAGTCCCCAAAAAATTTGGGATGTTGGTTTCTCTCCCGTTTTCTCTCTGTGTACAAAAATTGCCTGAATTTTGAATTTCTGTCCTCAATTTTCGAACTTTTGCACCTCATTTTCTCATTTTTGTTCCCCGTACAAAATTTAATTTTACAGAGCGAATCAGACTTGTGCGCCGCAAACCATACTTTTGTAACGCGCACATGAATTTGTATGTACAAAAACAGGGTCAAAATTGAAATTTTGTCATCGATTTTCGAACTTTTGTACATCATTTTGTGATTTTTGAAATAAGCTTTTCTGATACCCTGCACCAAGCAAGACTGGATGGCGAATCACATTTGTGGGCGGCAAAATCAAAGTTTGGGCGGCAGGCTTGTATACACAAAAATCGGGTCAAAATTGGATTTTTGTCATCGATTTTCGAACTTTTGTACATCATTTTGTCGTTTTTGAAATAAGCTTTTTTTGGGCCAGTTTAATTTTTAGAGTAGCACCGTTTGCGTTGGCTGACCATGAGGCGAGGCAGAATCTCCCGCAGCCCTTAAAGTATCTGTGGAAACTTAGTTTCGGATTTGCATAGCTTCTAAACTTTCCACATCAGATTGTACGCGTATCTTCACCACCTCCTTTAATTTATTCGCCCAATGTCAAACTGTTCGCAGAAATTCAGCCTATTTCATCACAAAAAGTCGATGTCCATATCGTCCAGTTGTCAGATTAAGCACTACAACTGCTCGGAATACTGTGCTATTAGGATAGTTCCTCAGATGGCCCAAAAGGACTGCTCGGTCAGTCCAGCAGTCATCTCATTGGTACATCTCGCACTTATCCAGGCACCATCTGTTCGTCTCCAATGTAGAACTTGACTAACGTGGGGGTAGAATCAGCTGAAGAGGCCGACATCGTACATATTGGAAGCCGTCCTACTACTGAACGCAAATTCTCCCGAGATGAAACGAAGGTGATAATATTCCAACTTGCTGCCGTATCCAAAAGTTCGCTTGACTTGGAATGATTCAGATGCTCAACGGAGTTCGCGGGACGATGTTAGAATGAATTATCTCCATCTTGTATCTCGCAGCAACATCAGGACGATGTGCCATATCGTTCGTAGATCCGCCTTTTCAAACTCCAAGGTAATGTTCTTCTCTGAGTAATGCTAATTGCATATCAGGGGGCATATTGCTTCACCGAAAGGACAGCAGACATATTCCCTCTGGAGTCGGAGAATCAATGATGCAACCCACCAACTGCATTCTTCGCGGGAGATCAGCAACCGGTATTTCCTCCTTCTACTCCTGTTTTCTGTCAATCTGACTCACCCCCTTGCAGACTTATACGATTGAGGCTGCTAGATCTCAGTTAACCACCATCTGATGTCTTATACCTGTTGAAGGCATAATCAATCACCATATGATCAACTGGTGGCCGATTTACATGGCCGATTTATCCCCGAAACCAAGCGGACCTCGAAGCTTCCATTTCTCCGGCATAGCTTTCATCTTACACTTTTCTTCGAGCTAGTCGGATTTATGTCGAGAACCAGCATTTCGGGAAAAATATTGAACATCGACACTACATTGTCAGTATCACAATACTACATCTTTCAATTCCCGATGCAGTCGAGATCTTACGATCCGACATGGAAACATTTCGACTCAAGAATAGCAGATTATTGCGGAGAAGACAAACGGTGGATTCAAGTTCCGACACCATTCCGAATGTTCAGGAATAAATACTTTGACTTAGAGTGGGAGTTTAAAAGAAGGGAATAGCATTATGGGTGTGAGAGCCGAGTCACAAATTCATGCAGAAGGGTTAATGAAATGGGATGTATATTGCCTTCCTATTCTCCAGAAATCGCACGCGAGGTCGGCGATCGGTGCGTCCCGTTAGCGAATGCGTTACTGATTGCAAGCCAAATACATGATTAGTTACTTTGGAATTCAAAAAGCTTTATTGGAACTGCGGGATTCGGAAAGGCAGTTTTGTTCTGGAAATTAATCACGACGCTTTCCCGGGCGCAGCTTCCGCAATCCACGAACCATAGGTGACATTACCAGCCGCCTTGGTCATCCCGGCGACTATTGTCATTTGTGCACTAAAAGTCTCCAAGAATATTTATTGTACAACGGTTTTTGTCTTCCTCAATTTGGTTTCCCTCGGACTCACCTTGGTCAAGCCTCACACCAAGTCCTCCAAATCAAAATCGTCACTTGGCTCTTGTACAGTATTCATATTCTCTTGATGGCTGATCAGGCCACGGAATTTCTGGACACTTGCAGCGAATTCAGCGAAGGCGATAATTGGAAAAAGAACCTCACAAATGCGATATTACCTTCCTAGCCTTCTCCAGAAACTTCCTCAACCTCATCTCGATCGCCTTGTTGTTGCAACCCGAATTGTCTGATCACGCAGCCGCAGTTTTATTCAAAACCAGCAATATTTGCCTACGCTTCAATATCGATTCTAGATAACCTCTTCGAATTCTACAACTATCTGGGTGTGTAACACTGTTTCCAAGATTTCGACGGAGACAGTCAAGTCTTTTCTTATTCAGGTGTGGAAGTGGATTGCGGAATTTCTCGTTAGGATGTCGAAATTCGATGTATCTTCAACCATCGGTACATTCACGTATTAGTCGGTTGGCTAATCTCACTAGGCAGCCATCATCGACACCGGGTCACAGCTTTCCCAGAATTCACTTATCTTCTCAGAGCCCTTCTCTGCACCTATCATTTGATCTACCAACCCATTAGATTCAAGTGGAAATCTAACGCATTTCTCGATCCTTGTCGCTTCCTGACTGTAATACCAGACGACAAGTACCGATCGTTTCGTCCTAATACACCGCTCTTCTTTCTGATCTGTATATATCCGGCTCTGAGGAGTTCGAATGAAAGTAGTTCTACTTAGTTTAGGTGCAATAGTTGCAAACGTCCTTCAGATGAACAAGAAACATGTAGAATCTCACGATGGTGATGCCACTGGTGAGCGGCCAAATTGCATGAATTCGCGCACGCTGGCTAATCAGTGACCAAGGGCCGAAACCAACTTCACACGCATTATCGCCTGAAAGCCCACTCAGGTCAACGGTATTAAAGTTGTTCTGCTGCCTTCGTAGAATCTTGCAGTGATCAGATGCATATTGTGAGAGTGCAAGTTTGAAAACAATTATTTGGGAAGACGGCCGGCAATCGGCTCCGGTTGTCGCAGCAACGCCATCTCTTCTGAGCTTTGGGTTGGCCCGCTTCACCAAATAGCGGGCAGAGATCGTCAATCAGCTGCAGGGGCTCGAGCCTCCTGCTGTAGCATAAGGATCAAAAAAGCTTCCCAAGACTGAGGGGCTGATTTCCTGTAGAAGGGCGAATGAGAAGAGAAACTGTGTCTTCGTCTTCGTCATTTACAAAACGCAATGAGGTCAAGAATCCCACGTAAAACTTCGGAAGCTCGATTTTGAAGTCCGACACCGCTACCGGTCTTTCTAACTACCTGCGCGGGCATCGGATTCGCCATTCTGGCATTAATTTCGCATACGTCGTCCCGGTCTCATGCACTAATTGAAGCTACCAGTGTGTCGTGACCACTTCCCCGCCTTCGATGCACGGAGCTTTTTCTCACTCATGGGACTATGAGCTTTTTCCATTCGCTGGACGATCGCAACGTTCCATCTGGCAAGTACATTTGTCACTTTGCATCCCACCCATCATTGCTTGGCACCTATGAACACACTTACTTTGCCCCAAAATTAGTAGCACAAAAAAGCTTATTAGTTATCCGGACAATATCGGTTTGCCTTAATATCACAGTGCATTTCGGGCTGTTTTCACTTTGGCGCCACTCGCATCCTAAATTACACACTAAAATATATTAGGATTATGTATGGCATACACACCATCGCTGGAATGAGCGGTTTCAGAACCGCTGTGTCCCCCGACTTGCTACTTTTACCTTGCATTTGTCATTTTATACTTGAAGCTTTTCGGTCACGTTGAACGAAGCAAATCCAGACTGTTGTTGGTCGTCAGATGGAAGTCAAATTTAGTGGAAAGACGCTCAAACATTTTAAACTTTAATGTAGTTATCTACTACTTAAAAGCGGATGCAAAAGGAATTCTGGAGCTCGGCTAGGAGCGAACCGTCGCAGTGGGAAATTAGACACTCGATTCCCATTTCCTCACCACCCTCGCCTTGCAGGAGGTCCCGACTCCACAATTTTGCCGCCCATTTCAAAAGAAATTCATGGAAAACGCGCTCCTGCTTTACTTTATTGGCTACTCGCCTCAAATGCAGAAAAAACTGCAAGATTAGAGTCGGAAAAGTTCGGGAGGATTATCCTTCAACCAGCTTGATTTCTCGTTACGCAGCCATTCCATGTGAAAACATAAAGCAACAAAACATTGTTCATGGAAGATAAGCAGCTCAGTATAGAAACCGCAGCTTGAGCAACACCTCGTTTGATGTAAGTAGCTTTTAATTAGCCCAGTCGACAATCATCATTCTGATAATTTCTGCCACTTTTGAACCAAAATTCTACCATTCCTCAGTCTAAAGATACAAGAACCCTCTGACTGCCGTTTACTTGCCGTTTACCGTAAAGTGGTGCGCTTCTGTCCTTTTCTATAACTTAAACCTGTAGCAGGTTTTGAAGTTGTAGAGGGAGGATCCAAGTTCTCGGTTCAACTCTTTCACATTGTACTTCTGTCGATCTATCGTATTTCGCGGCCAGCGCATGCACATACATCTTCGACGCGTTTCACGATAACAAACTGCCTCTTCGTAGGACCGGCTTACCGCCGGAAGACCGTTTTTAGAGCAATGACGTATTGTAATTTCGTTTTTGATGGAAAATTGAAATAATTGTAGATATTTTTGGTGCGTTCAGGGGGCTTGGAGTGTTCCAGTTTTGTCGATCTCTCGCAATTGGGCCCTTGCGCACCCCCATCTCAAGTGCTGACGCACTTCATGATATGAAAACCCTTGTTGAGTGTACTTGTGTTCGACAAGCGAGCTACTGGCGGGTCGTCGTGTAGAACAGCTCTTTCATCGTCGCGTAAGTCTCATCGATTCATCCTCCCAAACATCACATCCCTTCAACCAATCTTTCGAATCCACCAATTTCCTCGAACCTATCTCTTCTACTCACCCAGACAAGAATAATCGAAGTAAGCAGCATGACTCCTGCTGGAAAACAACCATCCAGAAGAAACGAGGACAAACATTTGACGGTTGCCGATTGGTACACTCAAGATCCCGAAGAAACATCCAAGCTCCGGTCTACCGCCATCACCAAAGCAATGCAACTTTCACAAGCAAGGATGGCGAGTAGTGCTCCAAGAGAACGTTATATGGTGAAAGAAGTCTTGATGACAAGAAGTACTGATGGGGGTTTGGAGTTTATACACTACGGATTATACTTTGGAGAGAAAATTGTGGACTTGCAATGGAAGTACGATTCTTTGAATAATATCGTGGGAGTACGGTGTGATCTCAGGACTCCGAGTCCAGCTCAGCTCTCCCGATGGACCTTCAACGAGATTGGAGAAACAGAATATACTCCCGATATCGCACATGCAATCGGTAGATCCCATTTAGAGAATGCGTTTCTGACAACAAGGGGAATTTATGATATCATTCATGGGTGGTTATCGGAAAGTTTACTGGAACTGTTCGTCTTTTGCCAAAACTTTACTTTCTGTATTGGTTCCGAGTTGGAACGAGAATGCGTCCCTCCTGGTTCAGCGCCCCGATATGTTCGTATTGACCTTCAATGAGGAATATTCCTAACAGCTAGCTGCAAATATTTCCGGGTACAGTCGCTGCTTTACTCCCAAATAAAATGTACTCCAATACCAGGGCACAACTCGAGGCCATGGCAATGGACAGAGAGGAAGATGATGATTTTTTCACTGAGAATATTATCGCCATGCAAGCAGCGGAGGCCACGAGAGGACGAGTTCTTTCTACCGCTGTCGCGGTGTCCGGGGCTGTTACTCTACTTGCCATTCTGAAGAAAATCGTGGCGTGCTACCAACAAAAGCCCTCCGACGAACCTGCAAACGAAGATACCGAAGCTATTTCCACCTATGTCACGAGAATGAGCAAAGTGGGTGATACTGGAGACAGTGATACCATCCATCACTTCCGTAAAGATTCTACGAAAGGGACTGGCGGTAGAAAACCCAAAGTTAGAGAATGGCAACCTTCTGATTGATGAGAGGAAGTGTGGAACGGAATGGAGGTACAGGAATATAAATTGCTCTAGAATATTGCTCTAGAATATTGCTCTAGAATAGCTACTTTCGTATCAACAAATATTTTTAACTCATTTCCTTTTCTTGCTGAGAGATAGCCACGCCATACCTCTGACAAGATGCAATTCATGAAAGACTCCCCTAAAGGAGGAGTCACGAAAATCCCTCTTGCCGGCGATAATTGCCATTGAGAGTCGAGTTAGATCTTGGCAGTCGCATTCTAAGAACGCATCTGCATGTTGAGTAGGTTCCAGTCCTTTTGTGCGTATATCCGCAAGATTTTCAGCAGAGGGATCTAACCAATTGTTAACCCGATTCTAATTTGGATTGATATTGCGTAGAAAGTGGTATCGTATATAAAGGTGTTCTTTCCCCTCTGGAACTATAGGACTCTCGGCAAGTTCTGGAGCTCCTTGACGATCCGTGGGAGAGTTGAACGAGAAATGGCGGATCTGGGTTCAGAAGTCTTCTGCAGAGGAAAAGGGTCTGTAGAAGCATTAGAGGCCATATATTCTGCTTTCATTGTAGAAGTAGCAGGGTAGTCTGCTCCTGTGGGTTTGCCAAAGGTGAGCCTGATGTACTGAACCCTGAAAATATCACGAGATGAGATGTATCAGGGAGGAATCCGCTTCCACTGGCGTGAAATCAAAATTGCAGTTCGTAGCGGTTAGCAGAAGAAGCGACTAGGTCCTTGTGTCTGGCTCCAGGTCGGACAACGACTTGTTGAGAGGGTGGAATTTGTAGAGGAGAAACGAAGCCTTTCCTGTGTCGCATATCATAAGTTTCCAGTGAATTCCCATTGAGTAATCTGAGTAGCATATATAAAGGCTCGCAAAACCTACGAAGAAGGAGTCGATGATGAGAAGCAATCGAATGAAGTCGATTCTAACCACCAATGGACGAAAAGGTTTGATTTGAGTCACAGCGAGTGACGTGAGAGTAGCCCTCGGCGCCGCTTTATATCTTTGAACTTGTTGCTTGCATCAAATCTCTCTTCATTTCTCGATAGAGGCAAATGCTGGGATCTGGCTCTCGATACGTCGGTCGAAGAATTCGACAGGCGTTCACCGTCCAGAATGTTGAGTCCTGTATAGCTGAATTGCTTCCAAATTGATGTTTACCGTGGGACTCGGATTTGGAAGTCGAATTGTGTCACGAATGTGGGACCGAGTTGGACTGTTAATTCCTTGAATTCCACTGTTGCTCTTCCACATCGTTTTGTATCAGTTATCGGTGATGTGATGGCGTTTGCTTGTTGTACTTGCAGCTGAGATCTTTCTGTTGTACGAGTTTCTGTTGAGATTGGTTTGACTTCCCTTTCCTTCGATTTAGTAGCGGGAGTGGCTGTGTTTGGTTCGCGTTTAGCAAGCCGTAGCCCACGGGTTTATCCCCATCCGGAGCTCGATATGGGTCGACAGTGTTGCCCATACATATTGAAGACCTGAGCGGTACGATGGCTTCTCGCGCAGAGATGTAGACTTCAGGATCGGGAGGAGCGTGTTTGCGGCCATGACCTTCATGAATTGCCGAGGCGGTAGAGACCCACAAGCGGCTGGTTTGGACAGGGGCTTCATGCCAGTAATAGCCTTCGTGGCTTTCTTGCCTTCGATGACACTGCGGGCGGATTTGAGATACTAAGTATGAGTGGTTGAAATTGCTGAAAGCGAGTGAGATCTGAGGTGGAGGTGAGGATGGCTTGTTCTTCAAGCTTACTGGCGGCTAGGGAACTGGAGCCCTGTTCAGGTTTGAACATCCGACCTAACTCCTGACGTGTTCTGCGGTTGCTAAAGGATATTTTAGGAAGACAGTTGCAACCGTGTACGTGAAGGATCGGCTAAACAATCTCCAACTGTCTGAGTTGACCGCACTGTCGATCTAGACATCCCAGTTTTGGCGGCGTGCCGACTGTCTTTGTGAAGATGGATCTTTCAACTGAGGAATTATGTGAATATGGCTGTGATACAGCTTCGTTCGTGGTTGAGTTCGAATCAAGTCGGCAATCAACGGAAAGAGTGGCGAGAACGTTGTGCCTTCAGACCGCAGGATCCACTAAATGCGATCGAGACTCGGATGAAAAATAGACGCGATAATTGTTTTCGCCTCTTGAAGGAGAGACACACAACGTCAATAAGACTGTTTAAAGACACTCTTTCTCCTTTGCGTTTCCACTAAACGACAAAAAGAGTTAAGAAGATGACGAGAATGGGCCCAAATATTGCAGAGGAAGAAAAGCCATGCCGACGTCTAAAGAATGAGTGAGATTCGGCCAGTTTACGCATAGGATGTGCAGAAAAGCAAAAGGAATAGGATGGATGGGAATTTTTGTAATAAAAAAGGAGGGATCTCGGCGAGGGGGAATACTGGAATGCATTATTCTCACTAACTCACAAAGTTCTTCAGGCGAGGTTTTTCCGATTCTGAGAAAAATAATGTTCATCAAAAAGGTCCAGACATCTCAACAACTTCAAAAACTATAAAATATGACATTGATTCTTTTTTTTCGGGAATATACCTTCCTGATGGTAGGCGTCGAACATTTCAAGCTCTTGAGCTAATATAACACTAACCGATCTTTGAATCTCCTCATCAATGAACTCCAGAGCGACATGATCAACTCCATTTTCTTCACACCATGCGCTTGGGCAGCATGGGGTGGTACCCTGGATGACTCCGGTAGACTGCATCGAACTTCGGAGTCCCTTGGATTTGGCCTCGCACCACGGCTCAAGGTAATGGGATTCTCTATGATCGCACATATGGATACTTTCGAAGGACAGTGATATCTTTTGAGATCAGCTTTGAGAGTAACGCGGTTTTACACTAGAAGCTGTGGCATACTGGTATTGAGGTTCGTGATCCAGGATGATAGACATCCACAACCTTCGGAAGTCTTCAAAATACCTGGAAATGATGTGATGGCATCCAAATCCTTCTAGAAGTAGGTTTGCTAAGGGGTTAACATTTTCAAGAAGGGAAGGTCCGAACCGGCTTTCTCTACTTGTTCTGGCCATAGTCTTGTTGTTCCTAGAAGACGCATTCGTTCTACTGGACCTTTTCTGTCTTCCATTCTGAAATTACTATTGAGCATGGCCCAAGTAGACCATCTTTTACATTTCACTGAAGTAATTTCGTGAACCGAAATGTCGTTCAGAGCTACCGTTGTGTCCCATACGAATCCAAGAGTTTCTCCTAACACTTGGTCGCCAACCATGACTGCCCACATCGGTTTCACGTTGTTCGCCATACCCTCAAACATCCAAGGCATAGACCCTTTAGAAGGTGCTACGCGAAGTATCTGGCACGACTCGAATGTTGTTTCATAAATGTTTTGATGTATAGTCTGATATTTCTCAGATCGTGCTTTCCAACATCGTACTTCGCGAATGATATTTTCCATGAATACCGGAAACTGTTGGTATTGACAAAGTACACGACTAAGGTGATCGGCGGAGATGGAAGGTGTTAAAATCATTGGCTATGTATTTAGCTAGGGTTCTAGACCTAGACCTCGCTTAACTGCAACAGCTAGCTTGTAGGCATCACCATACTCATATCCCATATCCTCATATTCTCAAAACCTCGTTTTGCCTTCCATTTAAGCGCTGGAATCACCCAGTCCAAATCCCAACAGGAGGATACGATTTTTCCGACGGAAGATCATTTGCAGGCCTGAGATTTAGAGCAGTCATTTAAAATTGATTTACGTGTCAGAGACTTGCAATTGAACGAGAGAGATCTTTCAACTCACTTCTTCTATCTTCAATTGTTTCATCCACAATCGATACCCCTCTTTTCTCCAAGAATGAGAAACCTTGCGGCTCAACGGCTCAACGGAAAGTCAGATTTACAAGCTTCCAGCCTGGATGTTGAAGCACATTACGGCCTTTACGATTTGCAAGCTTCTGTGCATTGCATCAAAGTTAAGATTGTCGCTTGAATCAATGGGCTCTTGCGGATTGGTCGACACTGTAGATTTAGATATCTGGCGCGCGGGAGCGCAGACGACATGTCGATTGGAATGGTTTTTATTGCCGGTCCTGAAGTTTGAAGGTTGAGATGAAGGACGACGTCCCTTCCTGAGTCAGAGACTGATTTGCAGAGAGCCATTATCCGACACAAGTGTGAATCAAGGGTTTTTCCACAGAACCGAAGTGAGAGATCATCATCGAGGTACCGAGGCAAAGTTCAGCTAATGCTGGTTCTCCCAACGTTAAAATTGTTCGTGTCGTTCTGATTTATTTAAAATACAGCGCTCTTCTTTCCGACATGTAAATTTATGTATCTGGCTCTGAGACGTCCAAATGAAAACAGTTCTATATTTAGGTGACAGTTACAAATCGTCCACCGAATGAATGCCAAGTTACATTGGTGAGCAGGAGGCGGCGAAATCGCATCAATTTGCAGGATCAACCGAAACCAACAACCACCTCTTCGCACGCATTATCGCCTCATCATCAACACCGCGACCTGCCATTTCAATCTACCATTTTGAGTATAGTATCCTCGTCACCATGTTTCTACATCATCTGTAAGACTTCGCTTCCACTCCGACTCAAAGGAATCCGACAACAACCCAAAATGGACGAAATTGATGGTTCCCGCCACCCGACTTTGATAGATGAAATCGAGTCCATTCTCAACTCCCCAGCAGAATTCACCTCATCAACACCCTCAACAACTCTCCTCCCTCTTCTCGACAGTCTGCATTCCTCCTCCCACGAATTTGAAGGTGACTTGCAAGAATCGGTGGCCAACATTGAACGTTGGTGTGAACAATTAGACGATGCTTGTCGCGCTGCGTTTGCACGCGACACAATCACCACTTCCCTAAACAAAATTGAATCATGGCCTGAATGGGACTGGAACACGAATGGAGAGACAATAGAGAGCAGGAGGACGCGTATAGAAGAAATTAAGTTGGCGTTGGCAGAGTTACCAATTGAATGGTTGAAGAGGCGAGTTACTGGTACATTCCCTCAATTACCCACATGACCACTATATCGTCATTCTTAGCCTTTTGTTTGAAAGAGTTTATTAATGTGAATAGAGCTACGAAAGACTGAAGGAGAATTACATCCCCCGGCATATTTAACAATACACATCACCTTCTCGCTTTTGCCACCTCTGGCAACACTCTCCTCGCTCCTACAAATCTACACAGTCCGGTTTCGAGTATGGGAGATTTCAGAATCATTCTTCTCCATCCTCTCAACGCTGAAATCATTCATCACGGTTCCCTCTCTCTCTTTTCCCTCTGTTCCGTACAGTAACGGAACGTCACCTAATACCACTACTGGGACACCAACACCCATCTCGGAAGAATCAGAATTCTCGAAAACGGAAATTTTGGCGTTGACTTTTGAAGCTGGACTCTTACTCGATAAAATGATCGATATCTCAATTGAACAAAAAGGCGATCCCATTCCCGACACCTGGATTGATGAATTCGAACGCGTCGAGCGCATTGTTGGCACAATCATAAGGTACAACCTGGACGAAGATCCGTCAACCGGAATAGTCGACACTCCGTCTCCACCACATGTCCAGGAAAGTTCTTCTGCAGAAGTAGTACTGGTTGAATCACCGGTACTGGTGATCAAGAGGGATGGAACTAGATCATCGTTTGGAGAAAGTTTATTTGAATTCTCGGTGGGAAGTGCAAGATTAGATGACTCGATGTCCAGTATTGAAGAAGACGATTTACCGGAACACTTGGTCATGGTGGATAAACCAGAAAACGATCTTTCTGTACGGCAGGAGTCGATTAGTGACGAAGGACAGGATGAAAGAGATTTCAATTTGGAAGATGAGCTGATAAGGGATGAGAAGAGGATTTTCGAGAAGGAGTATCATGCTATTGCCACACCTCCTAGAGACGAAGACCAAGGAATCGACCATTCGCCTTATTTACAAAGAGTCATTGCAGAACTGGAGGATTTAGGACCCTTAGAAGCTAGTTACGGCGATCTACAAGAGACCACTGATGATATTGAAGAAGTGGAGACGTCTTGCGAATTGAGAGAAATGTCATTGA
>Ga0335072_10011249_pt1 | contig 12828 bp, 4 predicted proteins | sample Lox_Sample_21_FD_206725 | JGI IMG/M metagenome (GOLD analysis project Ga0335072, IMG submission 206725) | Soil microbial communities from Loxahatchee National Wildlife Refuge, Florida, United States - Lox_Sample_2.1 | ecosystem: Environmental > Terrestrial > Soil > Wetlands | place: USA: Florida...
GTCGGATCTGCGGCGATTGATTCCTGGTAGCGTGCGATCGCATCGGCAATCTGGCCGCGCAGCATGAGCTGGTTTCCGGCATTGAGAGCAAAGTTTGCTCGCTGCCGGTTAACAGCCGAGCGGCTCAGGTCGGCGGCCTGGCGACGGTATTCGGCTGCCTGACTGCGCAGCTCTTTCATCTGGTCGCGCAACTGCCCTGCCTTTTGCTGGTCTCCCGCTGCATCCGCTGCATCCGCTTGTTGCTCCAGAGTTGCCGCCTGCTCGGCCAGAACGCCCGCCAGCGTCACGCGCGGGCCGGGCTGGCCCGGAAGCAGTGGAATTGCCTTCTTGAGCGCCTCAGCGGCTTCGTCGAGCCGGGAGTCCTGTTTCAGCGTGCTCCCCAATATGGCCCAGGCATCGCCGCTATCCGGTCTCAGCGTGACGGCTTTTTTCAATTCCACCACAGCCTGGTCCAATTTGCCGGTCTGCATATACAAAATGCCAAGCGTGTACGGCGGATCCTGCAAACCGGGGTCCAATTGTCCCGCTCGCGTCAGTTCCGCAATCGCATCGTCAAAGCGATCCTTGAATTTGTATGCGACGCCAAGATCGTAATGGAGTTCCGCGTCGCTTGGATCAAGCGCCAGTGCTTTTCGAAAGTCCCCAATCGCATCGTCAAATGCCGAAAGCTGAATGTGGGCCACGCCGAGGTTTTTCAAAGCCGCAACATTGTTGGGATCCTCAGCGAGCACGCGCTCCAGGTCCGCGAGGGCCTCCTTGGCGCTGCCTGTGAGCGTCAGCGCGAGGCCGAGGTTATCGAGCGCCGTCAGGTTGTGTGGATCGCGCTCGACCGCCTGCTGAAACCAGGGAATCGCCTCCTGTTGCCGGCCCAGTCGTTGCAGCGTCATGGCCAATTCCAGTTGCACTCCGGGCAATTCAGGATTTGCCTTGACTGCGTCCCCCAGCTTTTGTGCGGCATCCTCATCATTGCCCATCGCGGCCAGGGTACGCCCAAACTCCAGCAACGCCTCGCCATTGGAGGGTTCCATCTCGACCGCGTGTTCAAGCTCCGCGGCCGATCCCCCGAGATCGTGCTGCTGGCGCAACAGAACGCCTAGATGAATGCACGCACTTACGTTGCCGCTGTCGAGTGTAATCGCGCCTTCAAACCGGCTTCGTGCCTGATCCCACTTGCCCAACTGCGCGTAAAGCGAACCGATCTCGTCCTCGAGATCCGCGCGCGGTCCCGTGAGCGCTTCCGCTGCGTCGAATTGTTCCATGGCCCGATCGGGCATGCCGGCGGCGGCCAGCGCGCGCGCAAACGCTTCGTGGAAAGTGGCATCTAACGGCTTCTGTCCCGGCTTTCGCGACAGCTGAAGGGCACTGTCAAAGTGGACGATTGCGTCTGCCGGCTGACCTGTCTGCGCCAGAACCAGAGCCAGGTTGCTCTCGATTGCCTCATCGCCGGGTCGGAGTTTTTCCGCGGCCTCAAACTCCTTTACCGCCTCATCCGGCTTGCCTAATTCCACCAGCACCGTACCCAGCGCTTCGTGTCCTTCCGGAATCTGCGGCGCCAGCCGCGCCGCCTTGGCAAACTGAACCCGCGCCAGTTCCAGGTTGCCCGACTGCTGTGCCGCAAAACCCGCGTGAAAGGCAACATCCGCGTCCTTGATCCCTTGCGCATTTGCTTGCGCCGCAGCCCGCGGCATCCACGTCAGCCCCGCGCAAAGTGCAACGAAGGGCAGCATTGCGCAATCGCAGCGCATTGTCCTATCTCTCCCGGGCGCTCGAGGCCCCGTTGTTTTGCAGGTTCACCGCAATCCTGAATTCCCGGTTAGCCTCATCCGGTTGCCCGGTAGCCTTGTAGGCCTGGGCAAGCAGATTGTGCGTAATGTAATTCGACGGGTCCATCTGTGCAGCGCGAACCAGGTAGTGCAAGGCCTCGATGGGCTGATTGAGCTTGAGAAACGTCTCGCCCAGCAAAATATACGGTCCCGTGGAATTCGGCTCAAGAAGGACAGCGCGGTCGAGCGCTATTTGGGCTCTTGTGTAGTCGCCGCTGCGGAGATAAGCGTCGCCCAGGCGGTCGTAGAGATCCGGGTTCAGCGGATCGATCTTGCGCTCGGCTTCGAACTCGTGAATGGCGCCGGGCAGATCGCCGCCGGCCAGCGCAACCTCGCCCAGGAGTTCATGCGCCAACGGCAGGCTTGCGTCCAACTCCAGCGCCTTGGTCGCCTGTGCCCCAGCCTGATCGCGGAGCTCCCGGCGCAAGAACATGCGGCCGGCCAAAAGGTAGGCCTGCGCCGAGTCGGGAGGAAATCCGTACTGGGCGGCAAAGGCATGGCGTGAGTCGTCGTACCGCTGGGCATCGGCATAGCAGATCGCTAACACATAATTCGGATCGATGTTCGCCCTCTCCACCGCGGCGTGTGCTTTCTCAAGGTACGGGATGGCCTCAGCCCCCCGCCCCAGTCGGAACAGGCTCACTCCGTGCATCTCCACCGACTCGCGATCGTTGGGATCCTGAATCTCGGCCTTTGAAAAGGCCTCCACGGCCTCTCGAAATTGCTCTCTCTGGTAAAAGATGATGCCGCGCAGACGCTCCACGCCGGCTGGCTCCGGCGATTGCGCCGCTAATTCATTCAGTTGGGTCAGAGCTTTATCGAGCCGGCCCCGGGCGGCAAGCTCCTGCGCTGACGCAAACGATGGCGTCGTGGCCTCCGCGCTCGTCTGCGCACCGCTTTGCTGCACCACCCCGGCCGAGGCAGAGGCGACTATGGCACATAAAACTCGAGCAAACGCATGGCGCAGCATGGTGTGGACCTGGTTTCTAGTTTACGGCCATTCCGGAGTAGGTGTACCCCTTCAGGTGTCCTGCAACGTCGACGACTCACTGTCGGTTGCGTCGCTTCCAGAGTGTGCTTTCTATCTGCAGGATTTTCGAGAATATCAAAGCCGCCCGCCGTCGCATCCGTACGTCAACTTCCCGGAACATCTTTTGCTGGCGATCGGGTCTACTTTGACGATCCGTGGCTCCGTTATTATGGTTAGGCCGACTCGTTGGTCGCGGTCGTCTCGGTTCCGCGGTCCGCGCCGGCACTGCGCCGGTCGCGCGCAGGCGCTGGTTTGCTGAGAGGGTTCCATGACAAGCAGCAGGCAGCCCCATTCCCAATTGAGGCAAAGCCGCCGCGAATTCCTGAAGGCCGGCGCTTCCGCCGCGGCCCTGCTGCTCTCGTCCGCCGCCTGGCCGCAGCCAGCCCCTCCGTCGGGCGTCTATCTACCGGCGAGCACAAAGAAGATGGCCGCGTTGCTGCACCGGATCTACCAGCAAAATGACTGGAAGGCCGATCCTGATAAAACCGCAGAGCGGGCCGCTTATTACCGCTCTCTCTTGGGCAATCCCCTGACACCATCCCAGCACGTTACCGTCGCGCTTGAAATGGGCAAGGAGCTGTTGCGCTCAGGCGATAGCGATCAAGCGCTGCAAGCGCTCAATGACTTGCTGGACTACTGCGAGGGGCGAGGAATTCAGCTGCCCGATGACACGAACCACCAGCTGCGCCTTTACATCGCGCTCTCCTGGCTGCGCGTGGGCGAACAGGAAAACTGTTCTCGAATGCACGGCCAGAAATCCTGCATCTTTCCCATTCATGGCTCGGGAGTGCACACCTTGACGCGCGGTGCTGAGGGTGCGGTAAAGGAGTTCTCCGCCTTGCTGGACGACGATCCCCATGACGACGCCTCTCGCTGGCTGTTGAACATCGCTTACATGCAGCTTGGCAAATATCCGCAAAGCGTTCCCCCAAAATGGCTGATCCCCGAGGACCTTTTCAAATCCGAGTACGACATCGGCAATTTCCCGGATGTTGCGCCGCAGGCGGGGGTGGACGCCGTGGCTCACGCCGGAGGCGTCATTCTCGAGGATTTCGACGGTGACGGCTTGCTTGACCTGATGATATCGTCGTCCGGTCCGCAGGATCAGTTACGTTACTTTCATAACAACGGAGATGGCACCTTCGCTGATCGCACCGCCGAGGCCGGGCTCCTCGGCGAAACCGGCGGCCTCAATATCGTGCTCACCGATTACAACAACGACGGTCATCCCGATGTGCTCGTCCTGCGCGGCGGATGGCTGCGCAAATTCGGCGAGTACCCAATGTCCCTGCTCCGCAACAACGGCAACGGCACGTTTGACGATGTCACCGAGGCGGCCGGCCTACTCTCAATGCATCCCACGCAAACCGCCGCCTGGGCCGACTACGACAATGACGGCTGGCTCGATCTCTTTGTCGGTGTCGAATCCACTCCCGACAATCCTCATGTCTCGCAGCTCTTCCACAACAACGGCGACGGAACCTTCACCGAGGTTGCCGGGGACAATGGCCTCGCCAATCTCGGCTATGTGAAAGGTGTGGCGTGGGGCGACTTCAATAATGATGGCCGCCCCGATCTCTACATCTCCGTGATGGATGGTCCCAACCGACTCTTTCGCAACGACGGCCCTCGCGATCCGCAGCATCCCCGGCCCGAACAATGGAAGTTTGTCGATGTCACAACCCAGGCTAATGTTGCCCAACCCCTCAAAAGTTTTGCGACCTGGTTCTTCGATTACGACAACGATGGCTGGCCCGACATTCTGGCCGCCGGTTACGGCCTTGAAACCAGGAACGACATGGCTGATTTCGAGATGGGCAAACCCTTTCGCGGCGACCTGCCGCGCCTCTATCGCAACAATCGCGACGGAACCTTCACCGATGTCACCAAGGCCGTGCGGCTCGACCGCGTGATTCTGCCCATGGGTGCCGGCTTCGGCGATCTTGATAATGACGGCTGGCTCGATATCTACTTCGGAACTGGAGACCCCTCCTACGAAGCCCTTTTGCCCAATCGCATGTTTCGCAACAACCAGGGCCGCAGCTTTCAGGACGTCACCACCTCCGGTGGCTTTGGCCATTTGCAGAAGGGCCACGGAGTCGCATTCGGTGACATCGAAAACAACGGCAACGAAGATGTCTTTGAAGTGATCGGGGGCCATCTGCCCGGCGACACTTACCAGAGTGTCCTCTTCCGCAACCCGGGCCACGGCAACCACTGGATCACACTTCTACTGGAAGGCGTGCGGACCAACCGCGCCGCGTTCGGAGCGCGAATCACGCTCACCTTCAAAGATCAGGGCGTATTGCGGCATGTCTACCGGACTGTCGGATACGGCTCCAGCTTCGGAGGCAATCCTCTCCGCCAACACATTGGGGTGGGAAAAGCGGAATTGATCGAAAAAATCGAGATTTTCTGGCCCGTCTCCAGGTCGACGCAGGTCTTTACCCATGTGGCCGTCGATCGCTGCTTTCACGTTAAAGAGGGCCAATCCCGTCTTGATCCCATAGCCTTGAAGCCCGCTTCCTTCGATCTGAATACTTAGAAAGTGCCTCAGGAAACTGGATTAGTAGAACTATGGATTTGGTTCAGCGGACTGGGAAACGGGCAAAACCAATTTCCGGTATCCTCCTATTCGTATCCGCTCGAATGTGTGCTTCCTACCCCCAACCCGCATTTTCCACACATGCCGCTCCAAATGTACTCGCGGTCAACCCCCAGGCTGCCGCATTCCTCCTCTATTGCCCTCATTCAAAATGACTTAAGTTACCTACCCTTTTGCCGTTTAATTCCCCCGCCCGTTCTATTCTGAATGCGGATAGCGATTCTTGGGGCCGAAGTTCGGCAGACCAGCAGATCCTAACCGCCTGAAAACAATAGACTTGGCCGCCAAGTCTACCCTCTATCGCACTGAAAACAATAGATTTAGAGATTTTTCGCAGGGGGCGGGGGTATGGGATATAGAGGGGGTGGGGATATGCCCTTCGCGCCGCTTGTGAGAAATGCTGGCTAACCCCAATACCGTTCACTTAACAGCCGGCTCGCAGTCAGAACCAAGTGGGTGCCCCATCCTTTTCGCGCTTTTGCGAAAAGGGTGGGATCGGCCGACACTTCCCCGGCCCTAGGTGAACAGTGTTATGGCTAACCCCTCTCCAAGAAAGCTGCAGTACATATCGCAATCGCATCGCAACCGCAATTCAACGAAAGAGGGGAGCCGAAGCTCCCCTCCTGGTTGACCTCTGCTGGTTCGCCGATCAGTATCGCAGGCGGAGGCTGAAGTCTAGCTGTCGAGGGCCGAAGTCGAAGCTTTGACCGTAGCCCTGGGCACCTGAGCCGATGCCGCCCCCGTTTTCGACGTTGCCGTTCGGATTGCCGGCGGCGATGTGGTTGAAGACGTTGAAGGCATCAAAGCGGAATGAGCCTGCAACTTTCTCCCAGATGGTGAATTCCTTGGTCAACGCCATATCCGTGCCAAAGTATCTCGGCCCGAAGTAAGTATTCTGACCAGCGTTGCCGAAGTTGTCGAGGCCGGGGTTGTAGAAGGGACTGCCGCTACTGCCAAGCGCAGCCGCCGTAAAGAACGTGCGCGTGCCGGTTCCGGCCAGAGGATTTGAACTCGGTTGAAAGGCGGAGAGGTGCATATGGAGATGCTGCCCCTTCAGAATACTCGGATCGCAAATCGAGGTCTGCGGGAGATTGGCGCCGCATTCGTTGTAGCTCACCGTGAAGGGCAAACCGCTTGCCCAGTTCACGACCGGGCTCAATTGCCAGCCGCCTACCAGTAGGTCGGCGATGTGATTGGCGTTTGGCATAAACTGCTTGCCTCTGCCGAAGGGCAGGTCGTAGCTGCCATAGCCGACCAGTTGCTGGCGGCGCACGTTACTGTCGCGCATGTGAGCGATTGAGTGGCTCCAGGTGTACCAGTTGGTGTTCTCGTCGAACGCGCTGGCCCACACATAATTAGCCGTGAAGCTCATGCCCTTGTGGAATTGCTGGTTGAGCGTAGCCTGAAAGGCGTCATACTCAGTGTTCTGATTGTCGAAGCGGTCGTTGACGCCAGGGACCCAGCCGCACATGCCGGGCTGGAGGAGTGGATCGCCGTCAACCTGCGCGATGGTCGTATATCCGCTGGGAAAACCGGCGGCATAGTTTGGATCGCGACAGGCCGCCAGCGAACCGCCGTAGTAGCGCTGCAGGTACTTGCCGGTCGAGGTATGGTTGGCGGCGTACCCATTCGTGCCGGTACCAACTACGCCAGCCGGCACAGTGTTGTCGTAGATCATGGTCTGTCCGGTGACGCTAAATTGCGAAGGCAATGCGGTGGTTGGCTCGTTGGGGTTGGTTGTGTTTCCGTCGCCGTCGCCCAGGGTGTGCGTTCCTTTGTTGCCGACATACGAAGCTGTCAAGCTGAGGGTTGGGGTGAGTGAGCGCTGCACCGCCAGGTTCCACGCATCGAGGGTCGGGAAGGTGAGCGGGTTCTGACGGGCTGCCGAACCGACCGAGTAGCCGGGGTTCGGCAACAGGCCGTTCGAGGGGACCGTTGGAAAGGTATAGGCCGGTGGCCCGGCGCTCAGAGCGAATACCGGCGTGATGGCATTGGTCTGAGAAACCGACTGGTTGGCCAGGACCGGGATGTTCTGGGTAACCGTGTGGCCGAAGATGGAGCCAAAGACGCCCATGTCGAAGCTGCGTCCGTAGCCGGCGCGGATGACGGTCTTGGGATCAAGCTGGTATTCAAGGCCAAGCCGCGGCGCAAGCTGCTTCAGGGTCCTGACGGTCCAGCCCATGTCGGAGGGAATTCCGCCGACTCCGGCGACGCGTAGATAGCCGTCGGATATGTCCATGAGCGAGCCGTTTCCGGCGCCATTGACACTTTCCGGCCAGAATAAATCGAGGCGGCCACCGTAGTTTACGGTCAGTTTATGAGTGGCGCGCCAGCTATCCGCCACATAGAAGAAGGTGCGCTTCTGGAACTCCTTGGCGTTGAAGGAGACGGAGACATAACGGTTGTAGTCGGCCACTTGGCCCAGCATGAAGGTGGCCCAGCCCAGGCCGCCGTTCGGGGAAGCGGAGGTATCCTCGGTGAGGCCGGAGTGGAAATACAGTAAGCCGTCACGGTCGTTATCGGAAGGCACGCGCAGGTTGCGTCCGTAGCGCAGGTCGGCGCCCAGCTTGATGGAGTGGTTACCCAGAACCTTGGTCCAGTTGTTGACGATCTGGAACTGGTCCTCGCGCTCGATGAGCGGGCAGTTGCAGCGGTTCACGTTCAGGCCGTCGCCAAAGACCGGCTGGCCTTGTGTTCCTCCCCCGCCTCCTGGCACGTTGTCAACAAAGAACCCCGGCGAACCGGAGAGGATGGCCGAGCCGAGGTTGATGCCCGGGATGCCCAGTTGAGTGGCAAAATTAGTTCCGGCATCGTGCTTGTTGTCGATAACGTTGTAGCGAAGGTAGCCCAGGCGGACGTCCGTAAGCAGCTTGGGATTAATCGCGATGTCGGTGCCCACGACATCGCTGTCGTTGGCGCCGTCTGAGTTGCCTCCGTAGTTGTTGATGCCGAAGCCCGGGCCGCCCGCCGAGCCAAACATCACCGCTCCCGACAGGATGTCGTTGAATCGAGAGAACCGTTCAAAGAGGTGGGTCTTTTCGTTCAGCGTGTAGTCCATGCGCTCCGTCCACTGCTGGCTATTGAACAGGCCCGTGCCGGAGGTAGCGAAGTTCTGATCCAGGCCGGCCTGAATCGGGTTGGCGGCGGGGGTGTAAGTGATGTTTCTGGCCAGGACGAAGGGCTCAAGAACCTTCAGCAACGCCAGCGACGGATTTGTGCTGGGAGTGCCTACCTCCGACCTGGGAATGATGTTGTTTGGGTAGGCGCTGGGCGGATTCGCCGGATTTGGGTTGCCGAGGTTGTCGTAGATCGTCCAGGCGAGCGCGTTGTTGTTCGCCATCCCATAGGCGAGATATTGGCTCAAGTCGCAGCCATTGCCTCCCTGCGAGTCCGCCGTGACGGTGGCTGCCGCGGTGCCAAGACAGCTTTCGGTGGTCAGCACGGTGGGCAGCGTATCGACCGCCGAGGTACCGACTTTTTGGCGCTGTAATTCGGCGTTGCCGAAGAAGAAAAACTTGTCTTTCAGGATTGGCCCGCCGATCGACCCGCCAAAGCGGTTCTTAAGGCCGGCTGGAATGGATCCGGGAGCCTGGTCGTAGGGATCGCGCGCGGCGTTAGCGTTGCCGGTCCGGTAGTCGTAGATGTCGCCATGAAACTCGTTGCTGCCGGAGCGGGTTTGCGCGCTCATGATTGCCGAAACGGCCTTGCCCTCTTCGGCGTCGTAGTCCTGGGTCGTGATCTTGACATCGCCCACCGCGTCTGTCGTGGGGTTGACCACGACAATGCCCAGGATCGGGTCCTGGTTGTCGGCGCCATCGAGCTCGTACGCCACGCCACCAAAGGCCTGACCGTCAATCTGTATCTGCTTCGAGGCCTGGGGATTCTCATCGGCCGCGTGGGCCCACCCCAGCATCTGGGCTCCAGGCAGCAGCAGTTGCAGGTTGGTAAAGTTCTCATCTTGTACGGGCAGGCTTGCAACCTGTTGCTCGTCGAAAACTGTCGCGACATCGGCGCGGTCAGTCTTCAACTCCGGCTCAGTCTCTGCGTTCACTTCGATGGTGGTTGCAGCAGCGCCAACTGTCATCGTGGGGTCAATGCGCGGCGCGGTATCGGCAAGCACGCTGATGCCCTTGGTCTCAAACACCGCAAATCCTTTGGCCGTGACCTTGAGGTCGTAGACGTCGGGAATCAGGTGGGGAACTGCGTAGTCGCCGGTGGTATTCGAGGTGACGGTTACCGCTGTGCCTTTGGACTCATCCGTTACTGTAACTGTGGCGCCGACAATCGCCGCGCCTTTCGGGTCCGTCACTGTGCCGAAGATCGATCCGTAAACCGCTTGCGCCTTGGCCTGGGTGACGACGAGACTCGCACTGGCAAACAACGCCAGCGCAAGCACACTGCGCCTGCACTTGCTCATGTGACCTCCTGAGAACAATCGATTGTGCCGTTGACTACTCGTTTCGTTTCATTCGTTCGTTCAAAGAAATACCGAATCAAGCCTGCATGGGGAAAAAGACTAGTTGCCTGGGCCGTAGATTTGCCCGATAAGCGCAACGTTGCGAATGAAAACAGAATTGGGGAAGAGAATAACCTTCAGATGGCTCCCAATTTGCAATGGACTCTAGCCCAGCAAAGATTCGATTGTCAACCTAAAACATGAGAGCTAACTAAAACCAACGATGGATCGTAACTGGCAACACTTTGAATAAGATAGCGTTTTCAGAAGCGATGAAACGATTTACTGGCGGCGATTTGTATCCCATTGTCCGGTCTTTTTAGGTTCGCTAAAGCTCACCAGGAGAGACTAACCCTTTGTGTTACATATCCGGTTCCCTCCGGAAAGGTCACTGTCACAGGCGAAACTCCATCGCGCACGTTCCCGATGGCGGCGTGCGTAGCAGTGACGTGAATTCCGGGCGCGTTTGTTCTGAGCAGGATTATGCGACTTGAAGATGCCGGAGCAGAAAGCGTCAGAGTGAGCGATCGGTTGCCGCGCTGTTCGTCGAGTACTTTCAGCTGTTCTGTTTCGGCGCCGAACACGGGCAGATGGCTCGGTGCTGCTACTTCGACCGCCGGCAGCGGAATCGTGAGCGTGCCTCCTGATTGCTTTGCTCCAGCCCCGCTTGTGACCAGATGCATTGCGGACGCGCCGGGTCCCGCGGCTTCAATCACCAACTCCTGACCGTGCCGGGTGAAAGTGAGATCGACGGTAGAGTTACCGAACGGAAGCCTGCGCACAGTTGCGGTATCCCAGTCGGCGGGAAGACTCGGGTTCACGGTAAGCGTCTGCGATGCAGCATTCCACTCCAGACCGAAAAGACCGCGAAGAACCGGCGAGATCACCATCGCTGAAGACCACAGCTGATGCGCCGTACTGCGTCCCAGAACCTGAAAGAATTGCCCGGAGAGCAGTTCGGTAACTGAGCCGAGGTCTTGCGACCAGGTCAGATCGGCGTTCTGCTTCAGGTGCGCGTACGCAGAGAGTTCATGCCCCGCGCGGTACTCCGCTACTGAAACCCATCCGGTATAAAGCGGCCATACCGTCCCCTCGTGATAGCTGATGGGATCATAAAAACTGGCTTGGTCGCTTACGTCCCGCGTGCCCCAATCGGTGGAGAACTCGCTCGAAGCCCACCGCTGCATCGTGGTTTCGGGGCGATCGAGCGCAAACGTTCCATCCCACCACGCAACTGCGGGAAAGATTGTCGGCGTGCTGTCGCGCCTGCCGTTAGCATCGACACTGAAGGCGTAAAATCCGGAGCCAGGCTCGAAATATTCCTTCTCAATGGCATGCTTGATCTCAACCGCGCGCGAGTTGGCCGCAACCGCAAGATCGTTATGGCCGCAAGCGCGCGCCAGACTTGCAAACGCGAGACTAGCCTGCTCATCGAGCGAAGCCAGATAGATTTCCTGATACGGCAGCGTGTGAAACCAGTTTTCTACCCAACCTGTACCCTGGGTGTTGTTATAGATGCCGTCGTTTGAAACATGCGAAGTTTCGAAACTCCATGCGCGCGCGAGCCCGTCCCAATGTGACCGCACAAAATCGGCATCGCCGCTGATATTCAGATAATCGTTCGCCGCCATCAGCAGCAGCGGCGTCGAGTCGGCCGCGGCGTATTCATAAGGCAGCGATTGCCAATCGACGAGGTTTGCGGTCTGCGAGTACTCGTGCATGATTTTGCCGTCGGCACGCTGATGAGCGATCAAAAACTCGATTTCCTGCCTGGTGGTTCTGAAATCGCCATAGCTGTTGACGGCGTAGAGCGTCCACAACGCGTCGCGGCCGAAGAACCAACCGAAGCCGGGCCGCGTGGAATCTCCCGAGCCCAGGAAGCCCGCGGTCAGTGCCTCGCCTTCGCGTTCCGGAGTTATTACGCGCAGCTGATCAATCGCTGTAATGGCCCACGAAAAAGCTGCGTTCAAATCACCGTCGGGCGTTTCGATGCTCGCATGGCTCATGAGAAGATTGCGAAAATAGGCTGCGTTGTCCGCATACAAAGCGGGGATAGCGCCATCGAGCGCTGCCAGGCTGTGTGCCAACGCTTCGCGCGTAGCGCCCTGCTCCGTATCGGCCCGTGTTATCAGCAGAGGAAAGAAAGTATTCGCGTCTTTCGCGGGATCGAAGTGCAGCACAAACTCGAGCGGCCAAACCTGTGGGCGCTCCTGATACGGCGGAAGAATGCCGGGCTCGGTTGTGGGCATGGCCAGCGCCGCAGCATGATCGGGGAAGTTCTCGTGCAGAATATAAAATCCCGGCGATGCGTTTTCCTCACCAGTCTGGGATGGCACCCATTCTGGCGAAGGCTGAGGGTCAGAAGGCGCGGGCCACATTCGTTGCATTTGCGGTGTAAAGCTGAAGGTGAGCGTCATCGGCCGTATGGCTTCGATTTGATAGAGAACGATCACGCCCGATCCCTCCATCGGCTGCCTCGGCGCGAACATGATCTGCCGGATAGTGAAATTCGCATGTGTGTACGTGAGAATCGTGGCACTGGGCATCACGTCGATCGATGCGGCCTGCTGGTTTACATCGATCGGCACGGGGTAATCCTGCATCTCCGCCTTGATGCGCATGTTGCTCAAGATCTTCCAGGGAAAGATCCATGCCTCAAAGGTGCCGTCCTGCTGGCCCAGCAGCGCGCCTCGCGGCCCAATTACCGAGAAGGGACGTGCCGGGTCAACCTCTCGCGCAATGTGCATAGCAGTACCCTGCTCCAGCCCAAACGCCGGCACTGCGGGCAAAGCCGGCGGACGCTGGCCAGGAAGGAGGACCTGACCAAGGCCCAGGGCGACAATTGAAGCAAGCGGCGCGCGGTGTTTCATTAGTGGGCTTTACCGACGTAGATGCCAAAGGAACGTGCGGACCG